>Ga0194057_10000755_pt1 | contig 16968 bp, 11 predicted proteins | sample SepL4415m_MetaG_FD_155474 | JGI IMG/M metagenome (GOLD analysis project Ga0194057, IMG submission 155474) | Anoxic zone freshwater microbial communities from boreal shield lake in IISD Experimental Lakes Area, Ontario, Canada - Sep2016-L442-15m | ecosystem: Environmental > Aquatic > Freshwater... | reverse complement strand
CGCTGGCCAAGAAGGCAGCGCCGGCCAAGAAGGCAGCGCCGGCCAAGAAGGCAGCGCCGGCCAAGAAGGCAGCGCCGGCCAAGAAGGCAGCGCCGGCCAAGAAGGCGGCGCCGGGGGCAGCCCGAACGACCGGCTCCAATGCGTCGTTGATGGTTGAACAAGGCGCCCGTGGGAAGCGTCCCCGAAGAGCGACGTCGCCAACGAAGAGAGCCGCATCGTCTGAAGGAACGACAACAGTGGCCGCCAAGAGGGCTCAGGCCCTTTCGAACGAGCCCCCGCCAACCGACACACTGCTGATGCTTGCGCAGAAGGCTCACACCTCGGTCTGCCAGGCCATGGCCAGTGATCCGCGAATGCCTGCAGAGGTACTCGCAGTGCTCCTACGAAACCGCTCCAGTGTCGTGCGAGATGCGGCACGTAGGAATCTACAGGGGTCCGTGGCACATCCAACTCTCCTTGCGCACCCACCGATACGTACTTTGCCCAAGGACGCGAGCGTTCACTTCCGGTGCAAAGTGGCGCGGAATCCGAACACGCCACCCGCGACCCTTCGATCTCTGGTCGATGACATGAACAGCGAGGTGGCGTTCGCCACGTTCGAGGCAGAAGAAGTCATCTGGGGAGGCGTTGTGGTGAACCCCCGCACCCCCGTTGACGTTATCGTCAGCCTTGCCCAATTCGCCCGAACAGCGCCACAGCGAGCAGCATTGGCGGCACACCCCAATGCTCCTGCCGAGTTGCTTGAACGGCTAGCCGCGGACAAGCTGCCGGATGTTCGCCGTCAAGCTGCGCGCAATACGACGACCCCGCTCGACGTGCTCGACGAACTGTCGATGGACACAGACGCCTCGGTCCGCGCGATGGTCTACCTCAATCCGGCGGCGTCGGAGTCGGCACGGGTGCAGGCTGGGCTGCTAGGCCTCGTGGACAATTAGGCGTACGCATACCAAGGGCCCGGAAGCATCGGTAGAACCCCGTGCAACCGCGGCCTTGGTGGGCGCGAGGAGACGGCACCATGTCCGCGAATGATGGATTGAAGTGTTGCTTATGCTCATCTTCACAGGCAGGCCTAGTGATATGGCCCATCAGATTGCGGTTGATTCTGCTGCTGGTGTTCAAGGGGGCTCTCAGCTCTCAGCTCTCTGCCTGGACTCGGCCCTCCTTACGGGCTCAACGGCCAGCCACTGCCAGTTGTCGAGCAGGGGGTCGTCATCGTTGTGAGTGCGGCGGGCGCAGCGCACAGCCGCGCGAGACGTGAGAAAGAGTGGTTCGGAGCTCATGATCCCCCTTCACGCCGTGGCGAGCAGTACCTTCGATCGTAGGGCTGGTGCATCGCCGTTGAAAGGCCAGCGCTGACATGTATCAAGTGGCGGGGGGTGGGCATGAGGCCGAGTCAAATCCGGCGAACGGCTGAAACGTCTCTGCAGTTGCTCGAGTGGAGGGGGCACGGCACACCGGATGCCTTGCTTTTGGCGTGGGTGGCGTGGGAAGGGCTGAAGATTCGCACCGTCTGCGTTGGTCTAGCTCGCATGGGCTTCCAGGTGCAGCACGTGTACGACGTACTCAGTGAGGAGAAGGTTCACGCCCTTGACGACTATCGCCGGCTGTTCAAGTCAGTCTTTGGCTCTTTCCCCGAGAGCGCAAAGGGTGTTGGGAAGCAGTGGCAAGAGCTTGAAGACCTTCGAGATACGCGGCACAAGATCGTGCACGGGATGGGATCGGATAAGCCTGACCGCTTGGAGCGCGGGACCAGATTGCTAGCGGGCGCTGCGATGAATCCTGACTGGCTGGCACCGCTCTCGGTGGTAAGGGATGACGTCCGGGTGCCGATCGGCAGCCCATTTGCCGCAATGCGCAGTCCAGGTCGGCGACCGAAGTATGAGCTACGAGAGATGGTGGTCGCCAGCCGCCCGACGAGGCGCCAGTCGTGGTGACGGACCGCAGGTGCCGCTGCCTGCCTCGAAACATGGGTTTCACGTCATGCCGGCTTGGTCCTCATCTCGCTGCTCATGGACATGGGGTGGTGGGCATTGGTGCACTTCGAGGAAGTTGTGAATGAGTACCTAGCTTCACTCCCGAACATGATTGCCAACGAGGCAGCGGAAGCCTTCGGGCTCATCGAGAGCCACGACGGTCTCAGTTCAGCGGAGGTCGAAGTGCAGGTGTCAAGAATGGCCTGCGCGAGGCGCGGGGCCCGGGGATGCTGGTGATCTTCTAGCGCTTCGCGTGTCGCATTCGGCGGATGGCATCTCTAGGACGGGCCGGACGGCTTCAACAGAGCCGCCATTACTCTCACGTCGGAACTCACGTTCTCGCTTGTCGCTAGGACGTCGCAAAGGTCTGCATTGCGCTGCTCTTTGGCCCAGTCGAGGAGGCGGAGGCAGAAGGCATCGTCTACTGACGGGTTGGCAACAACGCTGGCGAAGAAGACTGTTGTGTTAGAGGGGTAGTTCGCGTGACTCCATACATATGAAGGTGAATACGATTTCGGGTCGTAGGGAACCCACATCCCAAGCGAGATCAAACGCTGTTCAAGACCCGGTCGGGTGGCAATTCGCCACAGGATGAAGTCAGGTGTGTCGGGATGGGCTGCGATTTCCAGAATCAGCCACTCTCCCCCGAGATAGCTGCTGAGGCTGTTGTGGTAAGGGTCGTCATGAAAGGCGTGCTGAGCCTTGCCTAGCTCCCGGTTGCAATCGCGATTGCGCCTTTCAAAGCCCTCTGCCAGAAGCCGGGCCGGGCCAGTGAGCTGATGCATCCCCGTTGGAGTGCTGGCGCACGATTGGCATACGAGAGGGTCGCCCTTCGCCCACCAAGCTTCATCACCCTCCGGAAGGGGTGCCTCGCACCATCCGCAGGTACCCGGCTTCTTCAGTGAGATCAGTCGCATGGGCCGACCGTCTTCGGTGCGCGGCGACGGCGCCTTCTTTGCGGAGCCGAGGGCTGTTGCCTGCGACGGCGTTGAATGGCACGGGTCGCACTCAACCCCTTCGCCCCTCGCCCACCATGCCATCGCGCCGGCGGTTAGGCGTGTCGAACACTCTCGACAGGTTGAATCAAACTTCAGCGGGATAAGGCGCATGGTTGAGTTGGGAGTGGGGACACTTGCGTCCTCGTCAACGGGTGGCACGACGGGCCGAGTCGAAATGGAAGGCTCGGGTGGTTCGAGTGCTAGGCCAAGCAAGAGAAGTGAGGGCTCTTTCGTCTCCCGATAGCGAGTGAAGGCAGCGTGGGCGCCCATCTCAGAAGAACCGAGGACTTTAAGGGCTGCCTGTAAGTCGATCGTGCCCAGTTCAAAGTCGCGCAGTACAGGGGTCACTCGAACACGCTCGCTGACCCGGGGGGACTTGTCCGCGGCGAGGCGGGACAGAACATCGGCAGGACAGTTCGGGTTGTTCGCGACCGCTTCTCTAACCTGCGACGATCTGTCTTTGGCCAAATAGACGAGCAAGTCAACAGGGCAGTTCGGGTGACTCGCGGCGGCGACTCGCCGCTGCCAGTTTCCGACCATGGCCAGAGCCTTCAAGTAATCCGGTGAAGCTGCGTCCCAGTCGTCCCAGTTCAGATCAGGATCTGCTGCACACCCTCTAACCCAAGAAGACTTGTCTTTGGCGAGACGCACGAGTAGGTCGGGAGGACAGTTCGGGTGAAGCGCAACCCTGCCTCGCGCTTGGAAGTCCCCAACGGTGGCGACAATCTCCAGCGCGGCTGCTGGTGTGTTGGGGTTCTCGGCAAGATATCGCGCGACAAGCCAATGAAGATCGGGCTTCGACGCCAGCGCAAGGAGTGCATCTGCAGGAGTGCTGCGATCCTCCGCGACCTCACAGCTCGCCGCAGACTCAGGGTCTAGATCGGGATAGCGTGCGTCCCGCGAGGTCGTTCCCTTCTTGCCCATTCAAACCACTCCCCATTGGAACACCCTTGACATTGGTGCTAGCGAGCCAGGATCGCTTCAAGGGCATCCACGATCGACTCAAGCCCTGCGAGGTCGTCCTTGACCTCCTGCACCGTTAGCTTTGCGCGACCGTAGCCTTGCCTGTCGCCGGTATGCGCGATCTTGTTGCGGCGAGTGGTTACGCGCTCAAGAAACTGCACCGTCGTTCCGGCGCGGACACCCCGGTGCGAGTCAATCTTCTTGCTCCAGCTCTCAAGCCCGATCAAGCTCAACGACTCTCCAAACTTGTTGGGAGCTGTACTTGCGTTGATTCGTACGAAGGGTTCGATCACATGTTCTCGAAGCCCTCGCCGACGCACCTGGTACACCTCCTCGATGAATAGCCATTCCCCAACCGTAAGTGGCAACTTCGCCAGTCGACTTGGAATGACATTGGTGTTTGGCATAGCGGAGCTCACGCGAGTCATTACCTTGTCGGCAAGGTATGTCTCCGTAGCGGCGCAGCCGGCAACGAGCGCCTGGCGCAAGAGCGGCCGTTGGTCCGCGAAGTGCGCTCGTGTGAGGCGGCTCTCCGGGAGAAGCACAACGAAGACGTCGGGACTGCTAGCGGCATCCAATCTGTCGCGATCCGCCACCCTTACCCGCAGTGCCGACCCAAGCTTCTGCCGCAGCTCGTGGCGCATACGTCGATGGCGATGGTCCGTCAGGGCCTCAGCCATGGCGACAAGGTGGTGCGCGTCTGCCATGTTGCTGAGGAATGCGTCGATCGGTGGCGGCTTACGCGCCATGTGTCCCCCTTGGAGCTGTCATGCTTTCGCGTTTCAAGCCTGTCGGGATTCGTGAGGACGTGCAACGCCCTTCGGCCAATTCTTGGCGCGGGAATGGTTCTTGTGGCCGCCCATCTCTCACGATGACGTGGGTAGGTCTCGGCGTGAGGGTGCTAGCCTCCCCACGAGGGGGAGTGATGCTGAACCGCGACGACTACATCGCCACTGCCGAGGCCCTGCACACCTGCGTCGAGGCGCGGGTGCCGGTGATCCTGTGGGGGCCACCGGGTCAGGGCAAGACGTCGGTGATCCGCGACCTGGCCGCCCAACAGCAGCGCCACCTCGAGGTGCTGCTGGCCAGCATCCGCGAGCCGCAGGACTTCGCCGGCCTGCCGTCGATCCACGACGGCACCGCCACCCTGGTGCCCCCGAACTGGGCCGCTCGGCTGCGCGAGGACGGCAACGGCATCCTGTTCACCGACGAGGTGAACACCGCTCCGCCTGCCGTGCAGGCCGCCCTGCTGCGCGTGTGCCTCGACAAGGTGGCCGGCGACTGCGAACTGGGGGAGCGCACCAGCATCATCGCGGCCGCGAACCCGCCCGAGCAGGCCGCCGACGGATGGGACCTCGCGCCCCCGCTGGCCAACCGGTTCTGTCACCTCGACTGGTCGCTGCCCAGCGATGTGGTGCGAGATGGCCTGGCCGGCCAGTGGCCATCGGTGGAGATGGGCACGGCTAAGCCCAAGGACGTGGCCGCCGCCATTGGTCGCGAGCAGATCCTCGTCGCCGGCTTCCTCACCGGCCGGCCCGACCTGTGCACGGTGCTGCCCAAGGCCACGTCGGAGCAGGGGCGCGCCTTCCCCACCCCGCGCTCGTGGGAGATGGCCATCACGCTCGGCGGATGGTCCGATGCGCTGGGGCTGGAGGCGGTGGCGCGGCGCATGCTGATGCGCGGATGCCTCGGTCAGGGCGCCTCAGCCGAGTACCTGACGTACCGCGACAACATCGACCTGCCCGACCCGGAGTCGATCCTCGCGGCCCCCACCAAGTTCAAGCCGCCCAAGCGCGCCGACCAGGTGTACGTGATCGGCGCGGGTGTGCTGGCAGTCGTCCGAAACAAGCTCACCGAGGAGCGCTGGAATGCGGCAGGCCAAGTGTTGGAGCGCATCGCGAGCGGGGGCAATCCCGACATCGCCGTTGCCTTCGCGCGCGACTGGCTGCGGATGCGTCCGGGCGATGCGATGCCCGATTCCGCCCTGCTCAAGGCGCTGATCCCGCTGCTGCAAGAGGCGAGGATGATCTAGCGCCGTGCCTACGGGGGCCGACGTGCAGGAGCAGGCGCGCGTGCGCCTGATGGCCGCGCGCATCGTGGCGCAGGCTCGCTGGCCGTACCTTGCCACGCTGCTGTTCAGCCTTCGGCTGGTCCCGGCTGGGGCCGACGAGGTGCCCACGATGGCGGTCGACGCGGGCTGGCGGATGTACTACAACCCCGACTTCGTGCTGGCCGAGGATGTGGAGGCCCTGGCCACGGTGCTGCTGCACGAGGCCATGCACGGCGTGCTCTCGCACGCGGTGCGCTACGACGCGATCGACTCAGGTGACGGAAGCCGGCTGGTGTGGAACGTGGCCGGCGACTGCTCGATCAACGAGACGCTCGACGAGGCGAAGATGCCGTGGCCGAAGACGGTCAAGCCACTTCGCGTCCTGCAGTTCGCCGAGCAGGGCCTGGCTGGCGGCATGACCACCGAGGCCATGTACCTCAAGCTGATGGAGAAGCGAGCCGCGGTTGAGAAACTGGTCGTCGACTGCGGGTCGGGCGCGGATCGCGAACCGCGTAAGTACGAGCTGCCTGGGGGCGACCCGGATACGCCTGCTGTTGGGCGCGGGCAGCAGGAGACGGTGATCGATCGGGTGGCCAGCGAGATCCTTGCGACGTTTCGCGAAGGCGGAGGTCGGGGCTCCGTGCCCGCCGAGCTGCTGAGGTGGGCTCAGGAGCATCTGGACCCCAAGCTCGACTGGCGTCGGATTCTGGGAGTTCGTCTTCGTCGAGCGGTTGCGTCGGTAGCCGGGCGCCGTGACTACTCGTACGCGCGCCCATCGCGCCGGCAGGACGCGATGCGGCAGCAGGGACTGTCGATCGTGCTGCCCGCCATGCGCCAGCCGGCGCCTCCCCGCATCGCCATCGTGGTCGACACCAGCGGCAGCATCACCGACGAAGACCTCCGGCAGTACGTGGGCGAGGTGGCCGGCATCGTGCGCTCTGTGGGAGTGAGCCAAGGGGTCTGGGTGATCGCATGCGATGCCGAGGCCCATCAGGCACAACGTTTGCGTTCCCTATCCGCGGTCGACAACCTGAGGCTGAAGGGTGGCGGTGGCACGGACATGGGTGCAGGGATCGAGGCAGCGCTCGCGCTGCGCCCACGCCCGCACGTGGTGGTGGTCATCACCGACGGGGACACGCCGTGGCCTTCCGAGCGCCCGCGGGGGCTCGAGCACGGCTTTGTCGTGTTGAGCCAGGAATGGCGGCAAAAGGATGTGCCGGAGTGGATGACGTCGCTGGTAATCGAGTAGGGGCTAGATAGGTCCCTAACGCCACTCACGCGGCACCTAGGAAGGCTGCCACTTGGCAAACTCATGGGGTTCGACGGAATGCCAGAACCCCGTAAATCTCACGTGACGTCCTGTCCCACCGAAGGGGAGGCCTCCCTCGTCTGACTCGCGGACCCCCACCCAATCTCTGAACAAAGCGAACGGGGCAATCCCATGGGGACATGGAACGACGTCAAGGCCTACGTCAGGCAGAATTTCAAGACCGAGGATCTCGGAGATGGTCTGAAACTCGTCTTTGGATTGGATGGTGGTCGAAGCCAACTGGTCTTCCTCTATCAAACGGGTGCGTGGGTTACGGTGGCATCCCCGATTTCCCCGATCGAGAAGGTAGACGCAAATATGGCGCTCGTTACTAGTGCAATGGGAACCGCACCTGGAGGCCTGGCCATCGACAGTGGCTTGGTCATCTACGCGTGCACTCTCTACATCGATTCAATCCAAGGGCCGGAACTCATTGAGGCGATCGAGTTGGTCACCCTCGCCGTCGATGGCATTGAGAAGGAACTCGGTCTAGGCGACGACTGGTAGCAATCGCATTGTGGCTAGGGGTCGGCCGAGGAGGCTCTCACACTCAAGTCTCCTCGGCCAACTTCCGCCTCACCGCCAGTGTCGCGCGCACGTCGTCGGTGTTGTACTGCAGTAGTCGTTCGCGAGACTTCTGCCGGTCGTCGGCCTCGGCTGAGTGGCGTGATTCGTCAATCCACACCATCGACTGCTCACCGCTGGGATCCTCGTCTTCCCATTCAAAGCCAGCCCACGGTGCCACGTGCTTGAGCCCCAACCCCTTCACGCCAATGAAGTGTCTCTTCACGATGGGCAGAAGATCCACAAAGTGTTCGTCGGTAAAGGTCTGCCATTCGTCAACTGAGGGAAGGCCAGCGCCTCCCCGTGCGAGAAGCGAACTCACCATCGACACTTCCGGGTGGCTGTAGTGGTACACCGCGAACGATTGGCCGCGCGCGTGTGCGATGTCGCGCAGTTGCATGAGACGCCCGATCGCGTGGACTGCGAGTGCGTCTTCGGCCGCATCATCAAGTTCGTCCCAACTCACAATCGAGTCGGCGACGGTGCCGTCGGCATCGGTGATGAGTAGCCCCCACAAGTAGATGCGGCCGTCGGTGTCCCACTCGATGTCGAAGTCGACTTCAACGTCTGCTCGCGGCACGACGATGGGGTCACCGTTGATGCGGCGAAGCTTCTCACCCGTGACCATCATTTGTGCGCGCACGATCGCATCGTGGAGTCGCGTACGAGCCTTTGATTCGGCGACGTCGAGTTCGCTCCAGTAATCGTCCAGCCGCGGATCGCTGATGCTCAACGTTGCCAGATCCTGCAGGGTGCGGATGTCGCGATCATGCAGTGCGTTCCACTCACGCACTCCAAGACGACCGCTGGTGATGTACTGCGAGGGTTCGAGTTCACCGACGAGTTCGAGGCACACGTCATGCCATGGGCATGAATCGCACTCTTCGATAATGATCGGCCGGACTAGTGGCTCGTCCTGCGCTTGCGCTGCCTTCGCGATGCGGCTTCGGAATTCGAACTCGTGGTCATAGCGTTCAAGTGCCGACCGCTTCGTTGTACCGCGACTGCGTGAATAGGTCGTGAAGACGGGCTCGTCGAGTTGCTGCCACAGGACGTAGGGGTCGTCTGCGGCGAAGCTGTCGGAACCGATCAAGCCGGCAGTGGGGCCGAGGTGTGACTCATACCCACATGCCTGCAACATGCGCCAGTAGTGCGACAACTGCAGCAAGTCGGTGAGTCTGTTGCCGGTATTCGGAGCGAGACTAGGCACCGTGACGATTGGAGCGCCGGAGCCGAGTTGTGCGAGTGGCGAGGTTGCGGCGGATCCGCGGGTCGATTCCTTCGCCACGCGATGTGACTTGATGTCGGCTGGTAGGTAGCCGGTAGCGCCGTCGGAGCGTGTGCCGGTGGAGATGAGCAAGTCGGGGCGGCCGCGACGTCCGCCCGCAATGTCATCGGGAAGCGCGCCGCCAATGATGACGCGAACTCCGTCGTTCATCGCGGCAGTTGCCGCAGTAATCGCATCCGCGTGATGTAGGTCGGTGAGATCGAGGCACTGGGCTCCGAGAACGTCGCGAATGTGCGCGCGAACGTCTATCTCAAAGGCAATACCGAGTTCGGTCCAGCGGGTGGCTTCAACTTCAACCCAGTGTGAGTCGTCAAGATTCGGATCGTGATCGTTGTGTGTACGTCGTGCACAACGTATCGCGGCGCGTGAGTTGAGCAGTGGCAGATCCCTTGCGCTCATCCGTCCCCCTCTGTAGCCCCGGCGAGCAATCTCGCGAAATCCTCCGCGGTCATGGTGGGAATCCCGAGTTGCGTCGCCTTCTCTGCCTTACTGCCAGCGCCTTCACCGATTACGACTAAGTCCGTGGCGGACGACACGCTTCCTGAAGACTGGCCGCCAAGTCGCTCGACGGCCTCCTGCGCCTCGGTACGAGTCAACCCCGGAACCGCACCTGTGACGACGACCTTCTTGCCTGCGAGTGGAAGGTCGGCGGCGACTGGTGACGTCTGGATCGCAGTGCCTGTCTCGATTCCGAGTGCGACGAGTCGGTCGATCATGGGCGAACGATCTCGTAAACCCGCGTAGATCATGCGCGCCTTTTCGACACCAATACCCTCAACGTCAGCCAGATCCGTTTCGCTTGCGGATCGCAGTGCGTCGAGAGTGCCGAAGTGCGCAGCCAATCTGCGGCCGATCGTTCGTCCGACCATGCGGATGTTCCACGAAGTGATCTGACGTGCAAGGGGCTGGCTCTTTGCACGCTCAATACCGCTCACGATTTTCGTGGCGTTCTTGGCACCGATTTCGCGATCGTCACCCGCAGGTAGTGCCGCGACTTGGTCGACGGTCAAGGTGAACAGATCGGCCAGATCATTCACAAGGCCGGCGTCGACGACAGCTTCCGAGAACGAAACACTTGCCCCCTCAACGTCGAGAACGTCACGAGAGAGCGCGAAGTCGATCCACGAGGTGAGCGAACACTCAGGGCTCGAACAACGCCACAGCAGCGATGACTTGTTCCAATCGCTTCCGCAGTTGGGACACGTTGAGGGAGCCTCCCACACCTTCGCCGACTTCGGTCGTTTGCTGCGATCGACCGCGTTAACGCGCGGGATGACGTCTCCGGCGCGGTAGACGTACACGGTGTCACCGATTCGGAAGTCGGCGTCGTGAACGAACGCGGGGTTGTGCAACGTGGCGTAAGTGACGGTGGTGCCGCCGACGAAGACGGGATCGAGTACCGCTCGCAAACTGATGCGCCCGGTGCGTCCCACTGCAATTTCGATGTCACGTAAGACCGTCGTTGCGGTGTCGGCGGCGTACTTGTAGGCAGCGGCCCACTTGGGCGTGCGGCTCACAGTGCCGATGACATCGCGGCCATCAATGTCGTCGGTCTTGACGACTGCTCCGTCAATAGGAAACCCGAGTCCGGCACGACGATCGCCTAGCTTCTCAATGCGCCGAACGACTTCGTCCGCGTCGTCGGTGGGGGCCAGGTCTGACACACCGACGACGAGCGCGCGTGCGGCCCCGATTCCCCAACTATTCAGAAGGTTCATGCGCTCGGTGTAGGACGAAGTCTTCTCAAGTGCTGGGCCGCTCGCGTCGTAGGAAGCAAACGACATGGGAGTGTCGTAATTGCGATCGCTGTTACGCAGTGACCCGGCGACTGCGTTACGGGAGTTCACGAACGCTGATTTGCCAGTGTGTACTCGATTGTCGTTGGCTGCGTCGAAATCGGTGTCGGTCATGTAGACCTCACCGCGCACCTCAAGCGTGAGCTGCTTCTTCAATTTCGCGGGAAGGCCGCGGATTTCCGAGGCTCTGGCCGTGACGTCTTCGCCGGTCGTTCCATCGCCGCGCGTAGCGATGAGAACCAGAAGTCCCTTGTTGTATTCGGCGCGCACAGCGAGCCCATCAAGTTTGGGTTCGACCGCAACGAGTTGACCGACACGACCAACGAATTCGCGTACGTCATCGAGGGTCTTCACTTTGCCAAGACTGAGCATTGGTACCGGGTGAGTTACTTCGCCGCCTGTCGATGCACCGGCCGCGACCTCGTCAAGAACTCCGCGAGTGTCCCAGTCAGGATGCTGAGCGGCTGCACCCTCAATCTGCTCAATCAGAGTGTCGTACTCGAAATCGGTCATGCGGAGTTCGGCGCTGTCGTAGTAGGCAGACGCGGCGCCGAGGGCGCGTTCAACGGCGTCGTCGAACTGTTTACGTGTCGTCAGTGCCTTGCTTGTTGGAGCGGCCATTCGTCCCCCTTGACGTCACACCTGATGGTTCGGACTGTAGTGCAGTGGCCACTGCGCTAGCCTCGCGTGGTGAGGGGGATTCATGCTGAATCGAGATGACTACATCGCCACGGCCGAGGCGCTGCATGCGTGTGTTGAGGCGCGGGTGCCGGTGATTCTGTGGGGTCCACCTGGCCAAGGAAAGACGTCGGTCATTCGCGACCTTGCAGTGCGCCAGCAACGTCACATTGAGATCTTGTTGGCGAGTATCCGCGAACCGCAAGACTTCGCCGGCCTTCCTTCCATCTACGACGGTGCCATGTCGCTCATTCCCCCGAACTGGGCGGCTCGACTACGCGACGATGGCAACGGCATTCTCTTCACCGACGAGGTCAACACCGCACCTCCCGCTGTTCAGGCCGCTCTTCTGCGTGTGTGTCTCGACAAGGTCGCCGGCGACTGCGAACTCGGCGAGCGCACGAGCATCATCGCCGCGGCGAATCCGCCCGAGCAGGCAGCCGATGGTTGGGATCTCGCGCCGCCTCTCGCCAACAGGTTCTGTCACCTCGACTGGTCGCTACCGAGTGACGTCGTCAGAGACGGTCTCGCGGGTCAGTGGCCTGTGATCGAAATGGCACCCGCGAAGCCCGCAGCCGTTGAGGCTGCACTCGGGCGAGAACGCATCATGGTTGCTGGTTTCCTCACTGGGCGGCCCGATCTGACCACCGTGCTTCCGAAAGCGACCTCCGAGCAGGGCCGCGCGTTTCCAACGCCACGCTCGTGGGAGATGGCGATCACCGTGGGCGGCTGGTCGGAAGCGCTGGGCCTGGACGCCACGTCACTGCGCATGTTGATTCGCGGCTGCGTGGGTCAGGGAGCATCAGCCGAGTACCTCACCTATCGCGACAACCTTGACTTGCCCGATCCTGAATCGCTGCTGGCAGCGCCCACGAAGTTCAAGCCACCTAAGCGGGCCGATCAGGTGTACGTGATCGGAGCTGGAGTACTCGCCGTCGTGCGTAACAACACCACCGAGGCGCGTTGGCACGCAGCCGGACAAGTGCTGGAGCGAATTGCGAGTGCAGGCAATCCGGATATTGCGGTCGCCTTTGCACGCGACTGGTTGAAGATGCGGCCCGGTGACGCAATGCCCGATAGCGCGTTGCTGAAGGCGCTCATTCCATTGCTTCAGGAAGCGAAGATGATCTGAGGCCATGGCAGCCCAGGCTGACGTTCTCGAGGCGGCGCAACTGCGTCTCATGGCCGCGCGCATTGTTGCGCAAGGTCGCTGGCCGTATCTCTCCACGTTGCTCTTCAGTCTTCGCCTTGTTCCGATGTCTGCAGAAGTTGTTCCCACGATGGCGGTCGACGCGGGCTGGCGAATGTATTACAACCCCGAGTTCATCGTGGCCGAGAGCGTCGACGCATTAGCAACGGTGCTGCTGCACGAAGCGATGCACTGTGTACTTTCACATGCGGTTCGCTATGACGCCATCGATTCAGGTGATGGCAGCCGTGATGTGTGGAACATTGCGGGCGATTGTTCAATCAATGAAACGCTTGACGAAGCGCGCATGCCGTGGACGAGAAGCGTGACGCCTCTGCGTATCTCGCAGTATGTGAAGCAAGGCCTCACTCCAGGGATGACAACCGAGGCGATGTATCTCAAGTTGATGGAGAAGGAGTCGGGAGTAGGGACTCTTCTTAGTAGGCGAGGTCAGAAAGTTCCGGATTGTGGATCCGCCGCCGATCGCATTGCACGTGAGTACGAGTTGGCGCCGGACGACGACGATGCGCCAGCAGCGGGTCGTGGTCAACAGGAGACCGTGATCGATCGGGTGGCGAGTGAGGTGCTCGCATCATCGCGTAACGCCGGCTCGGTTCCAGCGGGTTTGTTGCGTTGGGCGCAGGAGCATCTTGATCCGAAGCTTGATTGGCGCCGAATTCTCGGCGTGCGTTTGCGGCGCGCAGTTGCATCCGTCGCGGGGCGCCGCGATTACACATACTCGCGGCCGTCACGACGTCAGGGCGCGATGCGTCAGCAAGGACTCTCTGTCGTGCTCCCTGCGATGCGTCAACCAGCGCCGCCGAGGGTGGCGATTGTTGTCGATACGAGCGGAAGTATTTCGTCACTTGAATTGCGGCAGTACATCGGTGAAGTTGCTGGAATCGTTCGCGCAGTCGGAGTGAGTCAAGGAGTGTGGGTAATTCCGTGTGACTCGGCCGCGGGACGTGTGCAGAGGCTGAGGTCGGTTGCGAGTGTCGACTCGCTGGAACTCACGGGTGGTGGTGGAACCGACATGGGCGCAGGTATCAAGGCTGCGCTTCTCATTCGACCGACACCGCAGGTGGTTGTCGTGGTCACTGACGGGTACACCCCGTGGCCTGCGGAGAAGCCGCGCGGCCTTGAGCACGGAATTGTGGTGCTGAGTGAAGATTCGCAGCAGAAGGATGTTCCTGAGTGGCTCGATTCATTGGTGATCGACTGACGCATGAGAGGCACGGGGGATTTCATGGCAATTCGTGTGGACGTAGCAGCAATACCAACAGTGCAGGTTGGGCCGTTGGCTGTCCCAGTGATCTTGGTGGTGATCCTTGGGATCTATGGCATACGCACCATGTGGGTGCGGAGTCAGCGTGCATCGGGCTATGTGCCGAAGCCGACGAGTAAGGCCTCAGTGTGGTCAATGACACTGGGAATCTTCAGCGTTGTGTTGGGGCCGTTGACGCTCGGTATTGCACCGTTACTGGCAATCATTCTCGGCATCATTGGGCTGCGAAACGTGAAGGCAAGTCACGGTCAGTTGGCAGGGACGAAATCGGCCATCGCCGGTATCACGCTTGGAAGCATCTTCTTTCTGCTGATGGCGGGGCTGTACGTGTTCCAAGCAAGGGCCTAATGCCTCTCGGTTTCTCGACGAGCTCAATGTGTGCCGACGATCGCATCTAAAGCAGCTTGCACCCCTCGATGACGACCGAGTGTTCTTTGTGTGGGTGGCAGAGAACCCCTCGGCATCGGATGCGCCGAGGGCTGCAATTACCTTCCTTTGAGGCGGCTACTGAGTGAAGGAGGGGAACCCGAGACCGGCGACTCCCCTCGCTGGTACTTTCTGACCATGGGGGACGGAGTGGACGTACCAGCTGAGGCAGACGTCGCGGAAACTGCAGAGGTCGTCGAGACCAGCACCCCTGCGGCCCCGCTCGGCATTGAAGTCGACATACTCCCCCGTGCGAGTTATGCGATGGCTCACAATCGGCTGGCCACCATCCGTACGATCCGCGTGCAGAATCTTGGGTGCACCCCGGGTGGGCCGCTCACCATCAAGGTCACATCCACGTGGGCCGCCTCAGACGTGGCGCCTCTGCGCGGTGAGCCAATCGTGGTCGAGTGCCCTCTGCGGGGTGATTGGGTCGAGGTCGACGGCGGTAACTTCCGTCTCGACGACACCGCGCTGGTGATGCTGGAGGAGGCCGCGCCCGCGACCGTCACCATCTCGGTGACCGATCCCGACGGCCGCTCGACGAGTGAGAACTGCGACATCACGATCTTGGCGCGCAACCAGTGGACGAAGGATCTGCCTATCGTCACGGCCGCCTTCGTACAGCCCAACCACCCCGCCGTGAGTCAAGTGCTGGCCAAAGCTGCCGATTACCTTGAGCGGGATACAGGGAGTCGCGCCTTGCAGGGCTACCAAGCGGGGCCTCACCGAGTGCGTCAGATCGCTGCCTCAGTTTTCGAGGCTCTCAAGGAATTCGTTCCCACCTACATCAACCCTCCCGCCAGCTTTGACGAAGAAGGTCAGAAGGTTCGTCCGCTCGACCAGGTGCTTGAGGAGCAGCAAGGTACGTGCATCGACCTCAGTTGCGCCTATGCCTCCGTGATGCAGCAGACCGGAATCAACTCCGTCATCCTGCTCGTGCACGGCCATGCATTCCCCGCGTTCTTCACCGAGGAGGAACCGCCCTGGGGCGAGGGCGAGTTGCCCGATGACGTGGTGACGAGCATGAGTTCGATCCTCGCCTTCACCGACAGCGGCTGGCTGATTCCCGTCGAGAGCACCGGCATACCGGGGCCTGGCACTTTCGATGAGGCGGTCGCTTCGGCGGAGCTGCATCTCGCTGAGGAACCGGCCATCTGCGGTGTATGCACCGATAAGAAAATGCAAGGTGTCCCCGCACAAACATTCCCTCACCTCATTGCCGCAGTGGACGTACGGCGCGCCTTCCTGCGGGCGGGCATCCGCCCTATCCCAGCTCGAGTCCGCAACGGCGAAATAATAATTGGAGAAAGTGTGGCTGCGCATCCGATTTGTGGCAGAAAGATCGTCATCGCAGGAACGCTGTCATCAATGGAGCTCACGGAAGTACAAGCCGCGATTGAGGCTGTGGGTGGAACAGCGACAAAGTTTGTCAGTTACTTCACTGATGTTTTGGTAGTCGGTTCAGAGCCAGGCGGCAAGGTTGCCCGAGCTGAGAATCTCGGCCTTGAGATCTGGGACGAGGAGACGCTTGTCCAAGCACTCAAGACACCAGTCAGGAGGGCAATACCAAGGGCGGTTAAGAGGTGGCCGAAGACTGCAGCGCAGATTGAGACACCAACCGAGGACGAAGTGTCAGCGGAGGAAACCAATCAATTCGATCCCGCCGATGTCGACCCCACTTGGACTGCGCTTGTTCTGGAGGCTGGCGGTTCCGTCGAAGATGTCTTTCGCCTTCAAGAGTCGGGAGTTAGCCCCCATTTCGCTGCCGTGGTCATCGGAAGTGGCGGTTCGGCTGACGATGCAATTCGCGGGAGTTTGGCGATCTCGGGTGTTGCGAACTTACGTAGTGCAGGCTCTTTGCTTGGGAAGGGGTGTTCGGTCGACGACGTGCTTCTTCTCTATGCGGCAGCGGGGAACCTACAGCCAATCACTCAATTCATTAGATCGGGAGGGTCTACACCACAAGCCCTTCAACTAGTTGAGCAAAGCGTGCCCTTCTTCGGTGCCACGGAGACGTTACTCGCTGGGGGTTCGATACAAGACGCCGTAGACCGACACCGATCGGGTGTGGACTTGCCAGGAATTGCTGAGTTCCTGAGAGTAGGAGGTTCGGTAGACGACGCGATTCTCCTTGAAACCGCTGGTAGAAGGCTTGGGCTAGATGACGGGAGTGGTGGAGCCGCTTGGGTGGCGAAATCCTTCTCGATCTTGAAAGGTGCTGCTCTTCTCCTTGACGCCGGGGCCACGGTGCGAACAATCGCCACCCTGATCGTGATGGGCCTCGATATTTCTCACAAGTCGGCGGCTACCGTCGCGGCGAACGCCCGAAGGGCCGTCTCTACTGATACTGAACTCGTTGAGTCATTTCTGATCTGTGAACGCCTGGAAAGGGTAACTCGGTCTTTGAACAGGGGAATCCCAGTGCTTCAGGTTCTAGATCCAAAGG
>Ga0194057_10000751_pt1 | contig 17013 bp, 13 predicted proteins | sample SepL4415m_MetaG_FD_155474 | JGI IMG/M metagenome (GOLD analysis project Ga0194057, IMG submission 155474) | Anoxic zone freshwater microbial communities from boreal shield lake in IISD Experimental Lakes Area, Ontario, Canada - Sep2016-L442-15m | ecosystem: Environmental > Aquatic > Freshwater... | reverse complement strand
CGCACTGCCAACCAACTCACCCGCTGGCGTCAACACCGGGACGCGCTTCCTGAATTTCGGAACCGACTTCAGCCGCCATTTCAACGTCTTGGATACCAAGACCGCCGATGCTTACTTTGGGGCCACCTGGGCGCTCGACAACCATGAAGTGAAATTCGGTGGCGACCTTGCCAACAACAAGGTCTACAACGCTTTCCTGCAAGGCACCTACGGCAGCTACACCTTCAATTGCACCAACAGTACAACAACCTTCACCTACAGTTTCGGTGCGATCAACTGCGGCACGGCCACCGCGGCACAGGTTGAAGCGGCGGTGTTGGAGAACTTCAGCAAAGGACGGCCCTCCTCGTATCAAGTCCAGGTACCCGCGCCGGGCAAGACACTTGATGACGGCATTGCCCAGTGGGCTTTGGCCAATACCGGCGTGTTTGTACAGGACACCTGGACCGTCAACAATCGCCTGACCGTTTCCGCCGGTGTGCGCTTTGACTCGCTCTCGACCAGCGACAAGCCGGCTTTCAACGCCGCCGCTGCCGCTCCAAGAGTTGCTGGTAGCGTGACGGGTACAACCGTGGTGCGCGACAGCGGCGGGTTTGGACTCGACAACTCGGTGACGGTGAACGGACAGACTTTGGTCCAGCCGCGTGTTGGCCTGAATTACGCGCTTGACCCGAACGACAAACAGAGGGCGCAACTGCGCGGTGGTTTCGGCCTGTTCCAGGGTGCAGCCGCCAATGTTTGGCTGTCCAACCCCTACTCCAATACCGGCCTGGCCACGCGCATCATCGGTTGCGGCATCAGTGGCTTCTCCGCTTGCCCGGGTACCGGTGGTCTCTTCAGCGCCGACCCGACCCAGCAGCCAACCAATTTTGTCGGTGCCATACCGGCCGCCAATGTCGACTTTATCGACCCAAGCCTGAATCAACCGGCCGTCTGGAAGATGAATCTCGCCTATGACGGCGTGCTTCCATTTGGTGGTCTGGTGTTTGGTGCCGAATGGATGTACACCAAGAATCAGTCGGGCATTTACTACAAGCACCTCAACCTGGGTGGCGCAACGCGCAGTGGCCCGGATGGTCGTGAGATGTATTACACGCCGCAGGGCTACAACCCTGCCTGCTGGACCTCCACTGGCAGCTTCACGACCAGCCCCACCGCGTGCAGTGGCGGTCGCGCGCGCGCCCTGAGCAACCCCCTATTCAATAACGTACTGCTGGCGACGACAAGCGACCAGGGCGGCGGCAATGCGGTCACTCTGTCCCTGTCGTCGGATTCGAACAGCAGGGATCTCGGCTGGCAAGTGGCTTACACGCGGACCCTGGCCACGGAGGTCAGCCCACTGACCTCATCGGTTGCCAACTCCAACTTCAACTCACGCTCCATCTTCAATTCGAATGAAGACGTCAGCGCCAACTCGGCCTACCTGGTTAAGGATCGGATCACTGCGGCCCTGAACTGGGCACCCAAGCTCCTGGCGGGCAAGTACAAGACCACGTTTGGCCTGTTCTACGAAGGTCGCTCCGGCAAGCCCTACAGCTGGACCTATCGCAATGACATCAATGGCGATGGCGTCGCTGGCAATGACTTGATGTACGTCCCGACCGGACCGCAATCAGGTCAGGTAGTCTTCCAGGGCGATACGGCAACCAACCATCCGAACGAAGACCGCTTCTGGAGCATTGTCAATCTCGATCAGTCTCTGAGCGATGCCAAGGGTGGTGTGGTCAAGCGCAACGACGCCTTCTCGGAGTTTGTCAACACCTTTGACGTGCGCATCAGCCAGGAAGTGCCGGGCTTTTCCGCCAAGCACAAGGGCGTGTTCAGCTTCGACATCCTGAACGTTGGCAACCTGATCAACAAGAACTGGGGCCGTACCAATGAAATGGCGTTTGGATCCAGCGGCGGGCAGACTCGCAAGTTCGTCAGCTATGCAGGCCTGAGCGCGGATGGCAAGTACATCTACCAGGTTGCACCGTCGATCGACGACCTGACAATCCGTCAAGCCAAGGGCGAATCGCAGTGGGCGGTGCAGGCCACACTGCGTTACGAGTTCTAAGGCCTGGTGTCGGTCTAGATACCGGAAGAATTACTGTCCGGTTCAGCACCCAGGCTACTGCTTGGGTGCTGGGCGTCCAACTGCTGGGCGTTCGTACGATTGAACGATTCCAGCCGTGTGCGAATCTGTAGATGCGCTTGAACAGACACTGATTTGCGAGTCTGCCCCTTAGCCGGGATGGCATCGCCTAAATGCACTCGCACCTGGATCGTTGACTTTGCCATCACCTTTCGCAGCGAGAACGCCAACGACATTTCACCGGTGAAGGGTGATGCCTGACAGGGCAGACCGGTCTGCGTATCCACATACCGCATGGCCACCGGCAGGACGGCAATCTGTGCGCTGATCGCCCCCTCAAATACGTTGGAGTGGAACGCATTCAATCCGGTGCCGTCGGTGCTGGTGCCTTCAGGAAAGGCGATCACTGCATAGCCTTGATCAAACGCCGTCAACGCGCCATCCACCATACCCCGGGCTGAGGTGCGTGAGCGACGGTCCACAAAAATGGTCGAGCAGCGCTGCGCCATGGTGCCTATCAATGGCCAGCGCCGCACTTCAGCCTTGGCTACAAAAACACCGGGTAGCTGCGATTGCAGGACCAGAATGTCAAGCCACGACACGTGGTTGGCGACCACCAGGCTGGCGCCCGGCGCTGGCCGTGCTCCCTGAACGTCGACATCGACTTGCAGAATCTGCAATGCCCTGTCGGCACAGCGTTGAATTTCCTTGAGTTTCTGCTCGGCTTGAAGTCGGGGAAACCGCAGCCACAAAACCAGGGTGAATCGACTCAGCTCAAGCACGAGCGCGAGCAGCTTGAAAAGCGCAAAGCTGCGGCGCTGGCCTCTGACCTTTGCGGCCGGAGCTGGCTGTGCCAGTGAAGGCGACTGCATCTATCGGGAATAAAAACGCGGCAAGTGCTTGCGACTGCGAACTTGCAGGCGTGAGCGCTGCAGGGCGAACAGTTCATGCACACCCCAGAGGATGCATGCCGGGATGGCTAACAGGTGTGAGAAGGAGACTTTGCGTTTCATGGTGTGTGACATTTCTGAACCGAAGTTACACGCTGCTTATGACACCTTTGTGTCAGTGTCAAATTACGACGTTGTCATTTTCATTTCTTGCACAAGTCGCAACTGCGCCTGTATGCTTCGCGCCCATGCACCCCACCTTGCACTCGCGCGCCTGAGTTGACCGTGACCCCACAGAAGCTGCCGGAACTGGTCGCCCTGGAGCGCATCATGGAGTTGGGTGCGGGCTGGATTCAGTCGCGCCTTGTTTGCGAGGTGAGCGTGCCGGATGGCAGCAGCTATCCGGTCTATGTGATCACCGTGGGCAACCCGGCGCCAGAGGTGCCGGCGGTCGGCTATTTTGGTGGAGTCCATGGTCTGGAGCGGATCGGCTCGGGTGTGGTAATTGCCTATCTGCAAAGTCTGGTGATGCGCCTGCAATGGGACAGCACGCTGCACCGCCAACTTGAATCGGTGCGCCTGGTGTTCATGCCCATCGTCAACCCGGGTGGCATGGCGATGGGCACGCGAGCCAATCCCAATGGGGTGGACCTGATGCGCAACGCGCCAGTCGATGCGCAGGAGGGCGTGCCCTTTCTGGTCGGCGGTCAGCGCTTTAGCGCGGGGCTGCCCTGGTACCGGGGTCCCAAAAACCAGGCAATGGAAATCGAGAATCAGGCGGTCTGCGATGTTGTCAGCGCCGAGTTGCTGACGCGCGACTTCAGCTTGAGTGTGGACTGTCATTCAGGCTTTGGCAGCAGCGACCGGATCTGGTTTCCCTATGCGCACAAGCGTTCACCCATCACCCACTTGGCCGAGATGCACGCGCTGAAAAGAATTTTTGTCGAGTCGCACAACCACCATCGCTACATCATCGAGCCGCAGAGCCTGCAGTACCTGGCGCACGGTGACTTGTGGGACTACTTGTACCTGCAGTCTGAAGCACATCCGCAGCGCGTGTTTTTGCCGCTGACGCTGGAGATGGGCTCCTGGCTATGGGTCAAGAAGAACCCGCGTCAACTGTTCTCGCGGCACGGCATCTTCAACCCCCTGATCGAGCATCGACAGCAGCGCGTACTGCGCCAGCACCAGTTGTTTCTGGACTTCCTGTCACGCGCCGCCTGTGGCCATCCGCTGTGGTTGCCCGCGCCCGATCTGCGCGCCCAACATCATGCGCAAGCGTTGCAGCACTGGTACTGAGGGGTGACAGCATGAGCGGTTGGCACATCCTCTCTTTCCTATGGCTGCTTGCCTTGGGTGGTGCTGATGCTATGGCAGGGCCAGCCTGCGTGACCAGCATCAACGAATTGAGAAACGTGCTGGGCGACCAAAGAGCCTCGCTGCAATGGGAAGAGACCAGCATGAACGATGGCAAGCCCCTGGTGGTGTCGATCTTCGAGAGCCAGGGCGCCCTGGTACTGGAGTTCGTCAAGACCAAAGAAGGCCTATGGGCCGAAGGCACTGGCGCTGTCTGCAGCAGCGGTGCGGATCTTGAAATCAGCTTCAACCGAGATCAACTTCGCATGGGTCCGGCCAGCGGTTGGCTACTGCGCAGCTTGTTGGGGCAGGGCGGCAAATTCACATTGACAAGGCTGGGTGCCGATCAGTTGCGCATCGCGACCAGCGGTTGGAGCGGTACTTTTGTGCCGAAGCCAAAGTAACTACGCTGTGACTGTGCGGTAGAACAGCAGCATCTTCTGCGCCTGCATTGCCGCCGACCACTCCTTCGCATAGGCACGACCCAGCTCTCCCAACTCGGTTCGCAGGTGCGGGTTCGCCAGCATCTTCACGACATTATTGGAAAAGTCGGACAGCTCTTCCTGCGCAATCCATACACCAGCACCATCCTGCAAAACGTCGCGCGTACCGAGTTCGGCCGTGGAAACAAGCGGCACGCCTTGCGCCATGGCTTCCAGCAAGACCAGTCCCTGGGTTTCCGTTCTCGATGCGAAGATGAAGATGTCGGCAGCGCTATAGCAACTGTTCAGTTCCGTGTGGCGGTCCAGGTAGCCGATAAAGCGGACGTTTTCACCCATCGCGCGCTTGCGTACTTCCTGTTCCAGACTGGAGCGCGCCGGTCCTTCACCGGCAATGACAAAGAGCACGTCTTCAACCTGCCTTCTGACCTGATCCACGACCTTGATCAGAAAGTCAATGTTCTTCTCATGCGCGACGCGCCCGACAAAAAGCAGCGTCGGTCGATCTTGCGGGATGCTGAATTTCTCCCGAAACGCTGAGCGATCTCCGGGCACAAAACTCTCGGGTTCGATGCCGGTAGCAATCACTTCCATGGTCGTCTCGATGCCGTATCCCTGCAACACGCGCTGCATCGGTCTGGAGGGGATCACCATGCCGTCCAGACTGTTTCCCTGGTGCCGCGAGAAGCGCTTGGCCAGGGAACGCGTCACCCACTTTGGCAGCAGCGGAATGTAGTGGTAAAGATATTCCTCGAAGAAGGTGTGATAGGTCTCGATAGACGGGATGTCAAGCAGGTGCGACAACTTGACACCCAGGTAGTGCGCCACAAAGGGCGTCTGCACGTGGATCAGGTCGTAGTGCTCGCCGCGCAACCTGTCCAACTGCTTCATGACCCAGCCGTAACTCATGAACCGGTCTTCAGGGTCGAACGGTACACGACGCGCCGGCACGCGCAGGATGCCTGTTTCGTCCGCAGCAGGCGTGCCGTACTCGGGCGCTATCAAATGGACGGTATGTCCAAGCAGATGCAGATTGCGCCGAAAAGTTTCGATGGACGTCGAGACGCCGTTGACGCGGGGGAAATAGACGTCCGAGATGAACAGGATCTTCATGATCAGTTCAGCAGGACCAGGGTCCAGACCACTGCCAGATTGACGAGGCCAATCAGCACCGCCGCGCTGCCTATGTCTTTCGCCCGCTTGGCCAGCCTGTGGTCGTCCAGCGAAATCCGGTCAACCGTTGCCTCGATTGCCGAATTGATCAACTCGATGACCAGCAGAAGAAGCACACAACTGATCATCAGAGCCCTACCGAACATCTCTCGTTCGATCAGGAAGGTCAGCGGAATAAGAACCGCTGCCAGCATGACTTCCTGACGGAACGCATCCTCATTTCGAAACGCCTCCTGCAAACCGGAGCACGAATAGTTGAAGGCATTGAGTAAGCGCCGAATGCCTCTCTTGCCCTTGTAGGGGCTCTCGATGGTTTCTGTTCTCATGCGATGGCGCTAGCTTGCGTTGCCAATTGCTTGGTCTGCTTGGGCTTGCAGTCAAAGCAGTAGAAGAACAGCGAATGCAAGTAGCGCCTGAAGGCTCCATTGCGCCGCAGCTTGTGATGACCACAGCGGATACAACTCAGTGTTTCACCTGAGCCTGCCATACCCTGGAATGGCGAGCCAGGTTCTTTGGAGGTGTAGCGCAGGCCGCAATCGGCGATGACCGTTTCTTCGTATTTGTACATAGGGCAATGAAAGCTCGGTTGAAAGCTGAATTCTGGTCGAGCAAGATTTCAAATTTGTGACGGCGTGCCGCGAGTAAACTCAAAGTGAAATTGCATTGCCACAAAAAGATCCAAGCATGTCCCTCGAAAAAGTCACCGAAATGCTGAAAAAGCAAAAGCGGGTGGAAGGCATGGTGCATGGCCAGAACATGCCGCGCCAGGACATCGTTGAGACGCTGGTGCAACGCCAGCATCTGGTCGAGCTGGAGAATTTGATTGCTCAATTGCCCGCGGAAGAAATTGGCAGCATTCTTGAAGCCTTGCCGCCGGACGATGCCAAACTGATGTGGGAGCAGATTCCGACTGCCCAGGAAAACGAAGTGCTTTGGGAAGTGTCAGATCAGCTGCGCGAGCAACTGGTTGGCGCTCGGGAACCGGTCTTTGATGAAAGTCAGATGAACGCCTTTGAATTGCAGGATGGGCGACTGCGGCAGATACCGATTGAGAGTCGCAAGAATCTTGAAGGCATCAAGCCGATCTGGATCGATTTGCTGGCTGCCACCAAGGCCGAACGGGCTTATGTTGGTGCACATTTTGGATTGAACCTACCGGATCCTGGCGAGGTCACGGACCTTGAAGTCAGTTCCCGTTACCACATAGAGGACAACGGCGAAATTCACCTGCTATCCAACTTTTTGCTGGATCGCGAGGGCAATTCACGCAGCATTCCAGTTGCTTTTATCCTGCACCAGGGAATTCTGTTCTCCCTGCGCAACGAGGAACTCCCGGTGTTTCGCCTGCAGCGCCGGCGCGCCCGAACACAGGCCGGTTATGTGACTGACTGCAACGATGTGCTGCTGGATCTGTATGGTGCAGACGTTGAGTACTCTGCCGATTCCCTGGAAGACATTTATGCCACCTTGGGCAAAGTAGGGCGTCAGGTTTTGAGTGAGACGATCAGTGACAGGGAGGCGGCAGCCATACTGGGCGACATCGCCGAAGAAGAAGATCTGAACGGTCGCATCCGCGGCAATATTCTCGATACCCAGCGTGCCATCAACTTCCTGATGCGAAGCAAAATCTGGTCGCCGACACAATTTGATGATGCCAAGCAGGTGCTGCGCAACATTGAGTCGCTCAACAGCCACACCTCCTTTCTGTTTGACAAGATCAATTTTCTGATGGACGCCACCATCGGTTTCATCAACATCAACCAGAACCGGCGCATCAACCAGCTCACCGTCTTTGGTGTCGTCTTCATGCCGATCAACATCCTGGCCGGTATGGGCGGCATGTCGGAATTCTCGATGATGACGCAGGGCATCCCCTGGCCTTTGGCCTACGGTGCATTTCTGACGTTTTCGAGCCTGATGGGCGTCGCCACTTATGTGGCGCTGAAACATTTCGAGAAGCGCACAGTCAAGGCCAAACCGCGCTGATCATGGTGACGCTTCACGATTGCAGGAACTGGCTCTTGGTTAGCGCAGCGGCCTTGATAAATTCGGTCTGCTTTGCGCAGAGCTTGCCCGAACTCGCGCCTGAGATCGTGTTCACCGTGCAGGGCGAGGGTCAAGACGTCGTCGTGCGTGCGCTGACCCGGGCCACAACATGCCCGGCTGTCTCGTGGGACGAGCAGCCGCAGCGCCGCATGGATGTGCGCGCAGCGGCAGCCACACCAGCGTTGCGTGGTGACAGTGCACAGAAGGACAGCAAACCATCCGTCTTTGACGTGCTGACCTGTGAAGCAAAGTGGCCCAAGGGGGCGCGGCGCGGCCGCGTCGCTGGTCAGGACGTGCCGGCGCCGCGTGCCCAGATCAAGCGCATTGTCCTTGTTGGCGATACCGGTTGCCGAATGAAGGCATCCGAGAATGCGTTTCAGCCCTGCAATGATCCGGTCAAATGGCCTTTCGCCCAGGTCGCACAAAGTGCGGCAGCACTGCACCCCGATCTGGTGATTCATGTTGGCGATATTCATTATCGGGAAAGTCCATGCCCTCCAGGCAATGCAGCTTGCGCCAACAGCCGCTGGGGCTACGGCTATGACGCCTGGCAGGCTGACTTGTTTGAGCCCGCCAAACCCTTGCTGGCCGCCGCTCCCTGGGTCTTTGTACGCGGTAACCACGAGTCGTGTTACCGCGCTGGGCAAGGCTGGTTCAGATTCATTGACACCCAAGCCTGGCAGGATGAGCGTTCCTGCAATGACCCTGCGTTTGACGCCGAGGCCGATTACTCGGCGCCGTACGCGGTGCCAGTGGCGGGCGATACGCAACTGATTGTTTTTGATTCTTCCAGGACGCAGGGCAAGCCCATGACGGTCAAGGACGTGGCCTACGGCAAATACCTTCAGCAGATGCAACAGGTGGCACGGCTCACACAATGGATGCCTGAGACCTTCTTCATGAGTCATCACCCTCTGCTGGCTGTGGCGCCGGTGAAAGACATCAGCCGGTTCAAGCCTGGCGGCAATGAGGCCTTGCAGTCAGTCTTCAGTGCCTTGTACCCGGAGCGACTCTTTCCACCAGGCGTCTCGCTTGTCATGCATGGTCATGTGCACCTGTTTGAAGCGATCAGCTTCAAGAGCAGCCATCCGGTATCTCTGGTTCTTGGCAATTCCGGATCTGCTATTGAAGGGCTGGTTCCAGCAGTACTGCCGTCAAGCGCCAGACTGTACCCAGGCGCAGAAATCGATGACTACGCGGCACGATCCGAGTACGGTTTTGCAACGCTTGACCGGTTTGATTCCAGGCTCGGAGGCGACTGGATGCTGACCGAATACAGCATCCACGGCGTCCCGCTGATTGAGTGCGCTATTTCGCGCGGCAAGAGTCGCTGCAGCAAGCTCCCGGCATCCGCAAGGTAGCGCCAATACGACGAAAAATCGTCGTCATCAAATTGCCATGAAGATGCCACCAAGCTGTAATGAAGAGACGTCACCATTGGGAGATTGAACCACCAGGAGAATGACGTGAAAGAGTTGCCCAACCCCACTTTTGCCTTGTCGCCCGTATCCTTGCCCAAGGGCTTGCGCCATCGCTCTCTTTCTTTTTTTTCCGGTTCCAGGGCGGCTCCGGCAGCCCCGGTTGAGCCAGCGGCACTCACGGTTTCATGGGCCAAGCACGCGGACGAAATTCGCCAGGCCCAGCGTTTGCGGTTTCGGGTTTTTGCCGACGAGATGGGTGCCCGGTTGAACACGACCGTGCCTGGCCACGATGTGGACCTGTTCGACAACTACTGCGAGCATTTGCTGGTACGCGATCAGGTCACCAGAGAAGTCGTAGGCACGTATCGCCTTTTGACACCGGCACAGGCGGTCCGCGTCGGCAGTACTTACAGCGACACCGAATTTGATCTCACGCGCCTGCGCAGTCTGCGTGAGCGCATGGTGGAGCTCGGGCGCAGCTGCGTGCATCCGGACTACCGGCATGGCGGCGTCATCATGACGCTGTGGGGCGCTCTGGCCGAGTTCATGGTGCGCAACAAGCTCGACACCATGATTGGCTGCGCCAGCATCCCGATGCTGCACAACGGCATCGTCAGCGGCGACGTGGCCGCCAGCATCTGGCAACAACTCAAGGCAACACATCTGGCGCCGATCGAACACCATGTGCGTCCACGCCTGCCGCTGCCGGTTGAGCGTTTGAACGGTGCTCTGGAGGTGGAGCCGCCAGCCCTGATCAAAGGCTATCTCCGCCTGGGCGCGAAGGTTCTGGGTGCGCCGGCCTGGGATCCTGATTTCAACACTGCGGATCTGCCCATGATGATGCGCATTCAGGACTTGCCAAGTCGCTATCGCAAGCATTTTCTGGGGGCCTGATGCGCCTGGCGTTCGACTTCATGGCGCCAGCGATGGGGTGGAGCCAGTCGGCGTCTACCGAAGACGCTGAGGATGAGTCGACCGGCCAACGCTACCGTGCCATCTTTATTTCTGATTTTCATCTGGGCACACCCGGTTGCCAGGCCGATGCCCTGCTCGACTTCATGAAGGCACACCCGAGTGACTTTCTTTATCTGGTTGGTGACATCGTCGATGGTTGGCAGCTGCGCCGACGCTGGTACTGGCCTCAGTCGCACAACGACGTGGTGCAGAAACTTTTGCGTCGCGCACGAAAAGGCTGTCGCGTCATTTTTGTTCCAGGCAATCACGACGAATTTGCCCGTGGCTTTATCGGTCATCAATTCGGCGGTGTTGAAGTGGTGGAAGATGCGGTACACCGCACTGCCGATGGACGCGATCTGTGGATTACCCACGGCGACTATTTCGACGGTGTCATTCAGTGCGCCAAGTGGCTGGCCTATCTGGGCGACAACCTTTACGAATTTACGCTGAAGCTCAATCGTCACCTCAATTACATCCGTGCCCGACTCGGACTGCCGTACTGGTCGCTTTCAGCCTACCTCAAGCACAAGGTCAAGAAGGCATTGAACTACGTCACGCAGTTCGAAGTGGCGGTGGCGCACGAGGCCAAACGGCGCGGCCATCAGGGTGTGGTTTGTGGCCACATCCATCGGGCCGAGATGCGTGACATCAACGGCACGTTGTATTGCAACGATGGCGACTGGGTTGAAAGCCGCACGGCCTTGGTCGAGAACTTTGACGGAAGCCTGGCCTTGCTGCACTGGCCTGCGCTACAGGGCAAGGGTGCAGCCGCAGTTCCCATGGCGGTGGCTGTCATCCCGGACTCAGGGGCTGTCATGCCGCAGTTAGTGGCTGTCGTCACGGACTCAGGGGCTGTCATCCCGCAGTTAGTGGCTGTCGTCACGGACTCGGGGGCTGTCATCCCGGACTTGATCCGGGATCCAGTGCGCGCCACCACTGGATTGCGGGTCAAGCCCGCAATGACAAGGAAGGGTCCCGCACTGACAAAGTGGGGTCCCACCATAACCATGCCGAGCGGGCTCTGATTGGGTCTTGTCACAAGCTTGTCATTTAACTATTCAATAATCGGTCACATATTTGAAATAATGGGCGCAAGACGGTATGTCTTCTTTCTCTCGTCAGCCGAAATTGATCGCAGCTTCGTCTGAGGTGGCGTTGCTGGACCGCGATCAGAGCATCCTGGCGTTCAACGAGCGCGTCTTTGACTGGGCACATCGCAAGGACGTTCCCTTGCTGGAGCGGATGCGCTACCTGTGCATCGTGTCTTCCAATCTGGACGAGTTCTTTGAAGTCCGGGCCGAGCCTCATCTGGTGGCTTGCCAGCGCAGGGACGACAAAGGTCTGTTTTCGGTCGCGTCATTCAATCGCCTGTCGCAAACCGCACATGCCTTGGTCATGCGCCAGTACGCGTTGTACAACGACGACTTGATACCGGCGCTGGAAGCGCAGGGCATCAAGATCGTTTCCCATGGTGAACGCAACGCGGCCCAGCGGCGCTGGGTCAGGCAATATTTCGAACGCGAAGTCAAACCCCTGTTGCTGCCAGTGGGGCTGGACCCGTCGCATCCCTTCCCGGAAGTAGCCAACAAGTCGCTCAATTTCATCGTGCGCCTGGGCGGGCGCGATGCCTTCGGTCGCGAAAACGATATTGCCATCGTCAAGGTGCCTCGGGTCTTGCCGCGCATGATACGCATGCCGGAAAAAGTCTCCGGGCATCGCAACTACTTTGTATCGCTTTCGAGCGTGATTCGCGGCAACCTGGCGGAGTTGTTTCCGGGTCGCGATGTCGGGCAGTTTTCTCAATTCCGCGTGACGCGTCACTCCGACCTGGCGGTTGATGAGGAAGACGTCAAGAACCTTCGTACCGCTCTGCGCCACGGGCTGCAGCATCGGCACTATGGTCAGGCCGTGCGCCTGGAAGTGTCGGCCGGTTGTTCGGTCCATCTTTCGGATTTCCTGTTGAAGCAGTTTGAACTGCCTGAAGGCGCCTTGTACCGGGTTCCCGGCCCCGTCAATCTGGTGCGCTTGACGCAGTTGATCGACCTGGTGGATGCGCCCAAGCTCTGCTTTCCAACCTACCAGTCGTGCTACCCGACACAGCTGTCCCCCGGCGCTTCGTTCTTTGAAAAGCTCAAAGCGGGTGATGTCGTGCTGCATCAGCCATTCGAGAGTTTTGATGCCGTGCTGGGTTTCCTGCGCGAAGCCGTCAACGACCCGCAGGTGCTCGCCATCAAGCAGACCATTTACCGCACCGGCAGTGATTCGGAACTGATGGATTTGTTGCGCGAGGCGGTGCGGCGTGGCAAGGAAGTGACCGTGGTCGTGGAGCTGAAAGCCCGCTTTGACGAAGAGGCCAACATCAACTGGTCCGAGATGCTGGAGTCGATCGGGGCACAGGTTCTGTATGGCGTTGTTGGTTTGAAGACGCACGCCAAGATGATGCTGATCACGCGCCGCGAGGGCAAGCAGCTCAAACGTTACGCGCACCTTTCCACCGGCAACTACAACCCGCGAACCGCGCGCCTTTACACCGACTGGAGTCACCTGACTGCTGACCCACTGTTGACGGCGGATGTGGAAAATATCTTTGTTCACCTGGCCAGTCACAGCCGCCTTCCAAAGCTGAACCGGGTGCTGCTGGCGCCTTTCTACCTGCACTCCAAGCTGGTCGAGAAAATCAACGATCTGGCACAGCTGGCAGCGAGCGGAGGCGACGCCAGAATTGTCGCGAAGATGAACGCCTTGACCGACGAGAAGATCATCCACGCCTTGATCCGGGCCGGACAGATGGGCGTCAAGATTGACCTGCTCGTGCGCGGTGCGTGCATGCTGCCAGCGCAACTGCCGGGACTGACGGACAACATTCATGTTCGCTCCGTCATCGGGCGCTTCCTGGAGCATTCGCGCGTTTTCTATTTCCGCCGCAATGGCCTGGAAGAGCTCTATCTTTCCAGTGCAGACTGGATGAACCGCAACATGATGCGCCGGGTTGAACTGGCTTGGCCAGTGACCGACCCGGTGCTACGTCAACGCATCATCGACGAAGATCTGGTGGCTTATCTGCATGACGGTGTCGATGCCTGGGACCTGCTGGCCGATGGCAGTTACGCCCGGGTCAAGCCAGTCGCGCGGCGCGCAGCGCACGGCGCACAAGCTGCGCTGATGGAGCGTTACAACGGACCCGATGACGCGGGGCGTGACTGACATGGATCTGGTCTTGTGGCGCCACGCAGAAGCACAGGATTGGGTTGAGGGCTGCGACGACATGGCGCGCACGCTCACCTCGCGTGGCGACAAGCAGGCCTCGCGCATGGCCAAGTGGCTGGACCGGCAGATACCCGACACGACACGAATTCTGGTGAGCCCGGCGCGGCGCAGCGAGCAGACGGCGATGGCGCTGGGTCGCAAATACAAAATCAAGGCAGAACTCGCGCCCGGCTGCAGCGTGGCACAGTTGCTCGAACTCGCGCAATGGCCCAACGCCAAAGGCACGGTGTTGGTGATCGGGCATCAACCGACGCTGGGCCAGACGATTTCGCAGCTGATTGGCCTGAGCGTCAGCGAATGCTCGGTAAAGAAAGGTGCCGTCTGGTGGCTGCGCAACCGTGAACGTGCCGAGCACGCCCAAACGGTTGTGGTGACCGTGCAGTCACCCGAGGTGCTTTAGGCGTAACTCACAGTGCCGGCGGCCGTTACGTTGATGGTCTTGCCAACGGCGGCAGTGTAAGTGGTGGACTTGACCGTGCTCACGAACACATATTCACCTTTGACAGCGTCGCTGGTGACGGTCATCAGCAGGTAGCCGCGGCGAATCGAATCGCAGTAGTTCAAGTCATCCACCAGACCGAGACCGGCACCCACTGCCGCTGAGCCCAACTGCGCTATCAGGGCGCTACCGTCAAGTGAACTTGCCATGGCACCCAAACCGACACTTTCAAAGCCGGGGGCTGTGACCGAGGAGGCGGCAAACTCAACGCCTACCTTTTCACCGGCCAGTGTCGTCAGGTTGGCAAACCAGGCGTTGTGCGAGTCGCCAGAGAGTGTCACGAGTTTCTTCTTCTGGGCCTTGATGGCTTGCAACACGGCTTCACGGTTGCTCGGATAGCCGTCCCATGAATCCAGGTTGTACGGAATCTTGGGCGCACTCAGCAGTGCGGCCTGGGTTGGTGTCAGTGCGGCGCTGCCAGCGGCGGCGCGAGTGGCTTTGGCGGTCAGGTAATTGCTGATGGCGCTGGCAACGCCCGTCGGGTTGGTCGCTGCCGTCGCATAGGCTTGCAGAACCGAAGCGGGAAACCACATGCGCGCCATGATGTCCTGATTGCCCAGGAACTGCCAGCTCGCGGTGGATGAAGAAATACTGCTGGTAAGCCAGCTCTGTTGCGTGGCGCTGATCATCCTGCGTGCCGCATCCGTGCCGCTGGTCAAACCGGTCAGGTAGCGCGTCACGCCGCCATCGGCATCGCCAAAACCGTCGTATTGCTGATCGCGTCCTTCAATGCGCGTGTCAAGCATGTGCAGCGAGAGCAGATTGCCGAAGTCAAAGCTGCGATAAATCTTGAGCAGGTTCGCCGCGTCGGGTGTGCGAATCGGCATCCACTCGTGGTAAACCTTGGCAGCGACAGCCTTGCGTGTGGGCCAGTCGCCCTGCGTCAGCGGGTTGTGGTTTTCTGCACCGCCAACATACGCGTTGTTGGCAATTTCATGGTCGTCCCAGATCGTGATCCAGGGCATCTTGGCATGCAGGGCCTGCAGGTTGGGGTCTGAGCGGTACAGGGCGTAGCGTGCGCGGTAGTCGCTCAGGCTGACCATGTCGTTGGCGGGAACCGTCACCCGCCCCAGCGCGACGGCGTCGGCGTTACCAAACTTCTTCGGGTCCGAGCCGTATTCGTACAGGTAGTCGCCCAGGTGAATGGCGTACTGGGCGTCGGACTTGGCGGCTGCATCATAGGCATTGAAAAAGCCTTCGGAGTAGAGCGCGCAGGAGAATGCGGCGAGCTTGACCGATGCGGCATTGCCTGCTGGCAGCGTTCGGGTTGTACCAACGGTGGAGATCACACCAGCGTCATCCACAAAGCGATAAAAATAGCTGCTGCCGGCAGTCAAGCCGGTGACATCGACTTTGGCAGTGAAGGACGAAGCCTCTGTCGTCTCCACGCGACCGGTTCGCAGCACCGTGGCAAAGGCATTGTCAGCCGCAACTTGCCAGGTCAGCCACACGGAGTTGGTACTGTCGGCCATCTTCGCGTGGGTCCACAAAATGACGCGATCAGCCAGTGGGTCACCACTTGCTACGCCATATTTGAAGTCTGCCTTGGGGGTGGAACCACCGCAGGCGGCCAGCGTGCCTAGCATCGCCACGGCTGCGGTAGCGCTGGCGGTTTTCACCATAAAGTCGCGACGACTGCTCTGAACTGTCATTGATTTAACTCCTGAAAAGGAGTCCATTAAGCAGACGGTATGTGACAGCCGTGTTAAGGACTCAAGTGAACCTTCCGAACAGCATGCTGGCAAGGGTGGCGTTGGTCGCATCACGTCAGTTCACACTGATGCCCTGTTCGCCGGCGATGTACTCGCGCCGGCACCAACAGACGCTAATCTAGTGAGTGACTATGACGGCCTGAAGACAAAGTCCAGAAGGCTACGACCTTAGAGTTTTTGCCCAAGCGCCAGTCCGCGCAGGAACTCCGCCAGTCCACGATCAAGCTCCAACTCGGCGACCAAAGTTGCCGCCTGAATGGCATCGCGCCTGGCTCCAAGACCGGTTTGCAGCTTGCTGGCCTGCAGCAGCCAGGCTTGCGTCTGCTTGCCCGGTAGCAGGCTTTCAAGCGCTTCCAGGTTGTAGCGCATTCGTTTGGCCAGAATGCGCACGCGATGTTCCTGATCCGGCTCGGCGGCGTTTTCGCCTGCCAGTCTTAACTGCTCATGCAAGCGCTTGATCCGGCTTTTTGTCCACCGGCGCAACGAACCCTTGGGTTCGGGCACAGTCTGTTCGGCAGCGTTTGTGGCGTTCAAAGCCTCCAGCCACTGGGTGGTAGCCAACAGGCAGGTACCCAGGGCCGGATCCTGCAGCGCGTAACGCACGGCCTTGCGTTGCAGATGGGCGGCTTGCTGCAGGGCCTCGGTCATGGTCTGCCAGACCTCGGCGCGGCGCGGATCCGCCGCAATGTAGGCATCGGCGGCGGCCGGCAAGGTTTCCATGCGGGCCACGTCGAGGTCACGGAGCTTGCCCAGACAGGTCAGCAGCGCCAGCAAGGCCTGCCAGGAGGGGGCGCTCTGCTCCGCCAGCACTGGGGCGAACAGATGTCTGGCGCTTTTGAAGCGCCGCCACCCGACACGGGCCTGATGCACCAACTCGGGCTCGTCCGAGAGCAGCAAGCTGTTCAAGTTGCCGGTAAATTGAGAAAACATCTCTTGCATGACGCGCTGCGCCGCCTCGGTGCGCGGCAGCTTGGTAGACAAGCGCTGCGGCCGGGCGCGCATTGGCGCATGGATGGCCCCTTGCGCCAATGCGTAACCGCGCTCTGCTTTGCTGGCAGACGCTGGCAATACGGCAATGCTGGCGGCGATCTGGTTTGCAACTTCAAAAAGGGCGGCTGCGGGGCCAGCTTTGAGTTCAAGTTCGAGTTCGCAGATCGGTGTGGCGCGCTCGCCGTGGA
>Ga0194057_10000750_pt1 | contig 17017 bp, 17 predicted proteins | sample SepL4415m_MetaG_FD_155474 | JGI IMG/M metagenome (GOLD analysis project Ga0194057, IMG submission 155474) | Anoxic zone freshwater microbial communities from boreal shield lake in IISD Experimental Lakes Area, Ontario, Canada - Sep2016-L442-15m | ecosystem: Environmental > Aquatic > Freshwater... | reverse complement strand
CGACCGCATTGTGGTCAAGCCCAACGAAGCCGAGCTCACCACAGCATCGGGCCTCGTTATCCCCGACACCGCCAAGGAAAAGCCACAGCAGGGCACCGTGCTCGCTGTTGGACCTGGCCGCTGGAGCGACGACAAGGGTGCACACGCTGCACTCGACGTCAAAGTCGGCGACACCGTTCTGTACAGCAAGTACGGCGGAACAGAAGTCACGCTCGAAGGTGTGGATTACCTCATCCTCACCAGCCGTGACGTCCTCGCAATCGTCGGTAAGTGAGGCACTAGCCCCATGGCCAAGATTCTTAAATTTGACGAAGAGGCGCGTCGCGCACTCGAAGCCGGCGTCGACAAGTTGGCCAACACGGTCAAGGTCACGCTCGGGCCAAAGGGTCGCAACGTCGTGCTCGACAAGAAGTTCGGCGCACCAACCATCACCAACGACGGCGTGTCCATCGCGAAGGAAATCGAACTCGATGATCCTTACGAAAACATGGGCGCTCAGTTGGTGAAAGAAGTCGCCACCAAGACCAATGATGTAGCCGGTGACGGCACCACCACCGCAACGGTGTTGGCGCAGGCAATGGTTCATCAGGGCATGCGTAACGTCGCTGCTGGCGCCAACCCGATGGGCCTCAAAAAGGGCATCGAGAAGGCAGTTGCCGCTGCGGTTGAGTCGATCAAGGGTCAGGCCAAAGAGGTCGACGACAAGGGCGACATCGCCGCTGTTGCCACCATCTCGGCTGCTGATGCCTCAATCGGCGAAGTCATCGCCAACGCAATCGACAAGGTCGGCAAAGACGGCGTCGTTACGGTCGAGGAAAGCAACACCTTTGGCACCGAGCTCGAGTTCACCGAGGGCATGCAGTTCGACAAGGGCTACCTGTCGCCATACTTCGTGACCGACGCAGAGCGTCAAGAAGCAGTGCTCGAAGATCCGTACATCCTCATCACCAGCAGCAAGATCAGCTCGGTGCAGGTCATGCTCCCAGCTCTCGAAGCTGTGATGAAGACCGGTCGTGCGTTGTTGATCATTGCTGAAGACATCGAAGGCGAAGCACTCGCCACGCTGGTCGTCAACAAGATCCGCGGCACCTTCAACTCCGCAGCAGTCAAGGCCCCTGGCTTTGGCGATCGTCGTAAGGCGATGTTGCAGGACATGGCAGTGCTCACTGGTGGTCAGGTCATCAGCGAAGAGGTTGGCCTCAAGCTTGAGAACGTGACCATGGATCTGTTCGGTCGCGCCAAGCGCGTCATCATCACCAAGGACAACACCACCATTGTTGATGGTTCTGGCGATCACGAAGAAGTGAAGGGTCGCGTCAACCAGATCAAGGCTGAGATCGACAACACCGACAGCGATTGGGACCGTGAGAAGTTGCAGGAGCGCTTGGCCAAGTTGGCCGGCGGTGTTGCAGTGATCAAGGTCGGCGCCGCAACCGAGGTTGAGCTCAAAGAGAAGAAGCACCGCATCGAAGATGCTGTGTCTGCAACTCGCGCAGCCATCGAAGAAGGCGTCGTTGCCGGCGGCGGTGTGGCTCTGGTTCGTGCCCGTGCCGCAGTTGCCAAGGTTGTTGCATCGCTCGAGGGCGACGAAGCAACTGGCGCACGAATCGTGTGGGAGTCGCTCATTGCGCCACTCAGCACGATTGCTGACAACGCTGGCCTGCAAGGCGCAGTCGTGGTGCAGCAGGTTGAGTCAGCCGAAGGCAACATGGGTCTCAACGCCGCAACCGGCGAGATGACCGACCTTGTGAAGGCCGGCATTATCGACCCAGCCAAGGTGACCCGCGCTGCATTGCAGAACGCTGCTTCAATTGCAGCGCTCGTTCTGACCACCGAATGTCTCGTGGCCGACAAGCCCGAGAAGAAGTTCGCAATGGCTGGCGGCGGCGGCGGCGGCGGTGGCATGGGCGGCATGGGTGGCATGGGCGGCATGATGTAACCACTTCGGTGGGAAGTGATTTGGGTTTCGTCGACAGATGTTGACGGAGGCCCCCCAACGAGAACGGCCCCGAGCTTTGGCTCGGGGCCGTTTGCGTTGGCGCTCATAACCGCGACGAGTCACCGGTAGCTTGTGAGCCATGGCTGCATCAGGCAAGAGGCCGTTCTGGGCACATCAGGGCGCGGAGTATCTGATCGGCATTGTGTTTGTGGCCCAAGGGCTACAGAGCCCTACACCGATGGTGCCGACGCTCTTAGGCGGGTTGGTTGTGCTGAATACCGCCACGGCCAAGGGGCCCCTCTCTGCGTTTCAGATGATGAACCGCCGGGCGCACCGTGTACTCGACGCCGTGCTGGTGCTGTTGACGGCGGTGTGCGCTGTGCAGTCCGCCGTCTCGATCGAAGCTGGAACGCGGCTGCTCATGGGCCTGCTGGCATTCGCATTGGGGTTCATTTGGCTGCTCAGCGACTTCAGCGAAAAAGTGAAGGCGCCAAAGTCGATAGCTCAGGTAGCGCCGACACCAAAGGCAGCGGAGGCCACCCGAGCGACCCGGCCAGTTGGGTCAGACGACGCCAGCATGGCATCTACAGTTGGTCGCTCGGCGGGCCGACTGGTTGGTAACGGCGTGAAGGCGTATCGCAAACGCAAGTCGTGAGACGACTCTCTTCGCCGCTCGCGGCCGTAGTCTTGTAGCCATGTCGTTCGAACGCCCAGTAGCCGATCTCGCCAAACTTGTCATTGCATGGCAGGAGTTTGAAAGCGGCGATCAAGCGCCCGGTCGGGTGCTCGCCGATCTGAAGAAGGCCGGCTTGCCCGAGGTGCTGAAGCAGCTCGTTGAGTCAGGCTGGACCCCCTCGCCAACGGCGTAGCCGCAGTCGGGCGATAGGTACATCTGATGACGCCAGAGGGTTCTCGTCGCGGCGGCAGTCAGGTGATCCCTCGCCCTCGTGCGTGGCGACTTGGCGACGTGGCGTTCTGGAATGTTGCTGAGCCGCTGAACGCTGAGGCAGCCGTGCGTGCAGTAGAGGCCAGCGGTCTTGGAGGCGAGGCTCAGACGCCGATGTTTGCCGGTGCCAAGCCGTCGGCGGTGCTGGTGGTGTTGGCTGATGGTCCCCGCGGTGCCGAGGTGTTGCTGACCAAGCGAGCTCAGCATCTGCGTAACCATGCTGGTGAAATCAGTTTTCCAGGTGGTCGACTTGAGCCCGGCGAGACGCCACTGCAGGCCGCCGTGCGCGAGGCCTACGAAGAAGTAGCGCTGTCCCCGCACGCGGTGAACGTGCGAGGACAGCTCAGTTCGCTCTCGACCGTGGTGAGTCGAAGCCACATCGTGCCGCTAGTGGCTCACCTGAGTGCACGCCCCACCTTGCGGGCAGATGTCACCGAGGTCGATCGCATTTTGTGGGTGCCGTTGCACGAGCTCGCCCATCGCGATACGTATCGCGAAGAGTGGTGGGGTACTGCGCCGCTTGACCGTCGAATGGATTTCTTCGAACTCGAAGGCGAAACGATTTGGGGTGCCACCGGGCGCATCTTGCATGAGTTACTTGGTGTTGTCTACGGACCAGCCACGAGTCGTACTGCTCCATAAAACGTGTAGGCCCAGGCGTAACACGTGGGCCGATCGAAGATCGATCGTGATGCGCAGTGGGCTTTGGTGTCGTCGAGAAATTGCAGATCGATTCGTTTGCGTGACGCACTATTCCAGAACTGTCCGCCACCGCCATAGCGGCGCTCGAGCAGTTGTGTGTTGCGATACGCAAAGTCGTGTCGGCGGCACGGCTCGGTGAAGTTAAACGTTCGACCGGTGTTACCCACCAGCGGAGCCGAGCACAGGTCGGTGCTCCAGTCGAACCACGTGTCGCCAGCCGTGCCCTGCAGACCGATGCGAGCCCGAGCCGTGTCGGAGAACTGACTGAGCGGCACGTTGAACACGAGATGCTGCACATAGGCCGAGTCGTTGGCGGCGTTATTGGCAACGGCCAGCGCTGTGTGAGCGGATGGAAAGACAGTCAACGAACTCGTGACTGCGACGAGGACACGGGCGAAACGCCCCATGATGCCCCCTTGGGTAAGCACCGGTTTTATCCGGTGGGCTTGCTGATTCGGCATGCGCCGAAGCGAGAAGTTAAGCAGCGCGAATGGACGCGCGCAACCCGGCAAATCGATCAGCCGGAGCGCGCTACTGAGCGAGCGATTGCAGTAATCGCCAGGCCTCGAGCACATGGCGCTCGGTGGTCAACCGTGATCCAATCGAGAAGCGCAGGGTGCTTTGTGAGTTCAGCACGGTGCGCGTGAACAACGCTTTGCCGGTGAGGTTGGTTCTCTCGATCAACGAGTCGGTGGCCTCGTTGCCCTCGCGCAAACGTAGGCACAGCAGGTTCAGCGGATGCGGTGCCACGATCTCGAAGCGGCTATCGGCCTCGACCCATTGGGCGAGCAACTCGGTGAGGCGAACGTGCTCGCGGATCATCGCTTGAATCGACTCGATGCCATCGCACCGAATGGTGAACCACAACTTCAGCGATCTAAAGCGACGGCCGAGCGGAACCTGCCAGTCGCGATAGTCGATGACGGCCCCCGACTCGGCTGCCTGCGAACGGAGGTACTCGGGCAAGATGCTGAGCGCGCCCAGCAGCGCAGCGCGATCTGCGGTCCAGAACAGGTCGCAGTCGAAGTTGACGCCCATCCATTTGTGAGGGTTGGTGCAATAACTATCGGCGAGTTCGAGTCCGTTGTTGACCCAGCGATACTCGGGGGCCAACGCTGCGATACCGCTCATCGCCGCATCGACGTGCAGCCATGCGTTGTTGGCATGGCAAACTGCCGCGATTTCAGCCGTGGGATCGAATGCGGTCGAGCTGGTGGTGCCATGTGTAGCGCAAACGAAAAACGGTGTGAGGCCGGCGCCGATGTCTGCCGCCATCATGCGCGTGAGCTCGTCGACGCGCATCGCGTAATGCTGGTCGACGGGAACGATGCGCATTCGCTCGACACCAATGCCGGCGATTCGCAGACCCTTTTCGATGCTGCTGTGCGACTGGGTAGTTGCATATGCAACAAGTGTTGATGTGTCGCCGTCGTGGTTCACCTGACCGCTCGTCGCGCGCCAGCGCGCTGCGAGGATTGCGGCGAGGGTTGCCTCTGATGCAGACCCCTGGATGACACCGCCACCTGTTGCTGAGTCGCTGCGGAAGCGTTGCGGAAGGCCAAGCAGTTCTTGCATCCAGTCGAGCATCAAGGTTTCTACTTCGGTGCAAGCTGGGCTGGTGATCCAGCTCATGCCTTGCACGCCGAGTCCGGCTGAGGTGAGCTCGCCAAGGATCGACGAGTAGGACGCGTTGCTTGGGAAGTATGCGAAAAAGCTGGGGTGCTGCCAATGCGTGATGCCGGGCAAAATCACGGCATCAAGATCGCGTAGCACTGCATCGAATGGCTCAGTGGCGGATGGCGGATGCGCTGGAAGACTGGCTCGTACGTCGCCCGGCTTCAGCTCTGGATTGACTACGGGGAAGGCTTCGATACCTTCGACATAGTCGGTAATCCAATCAATGAGCGCATAACCATTCTGGCGAAACTCTTCGGGTGTCACGGGCACACACGGTACCCGTGGCCCAGCCGAGCCGATGCGCGCTGACGTACCCTTGGTGCATGTCGTCAGCACATATCGACCCGCATCGTTTCGTCGTGCACACCGCTGAGCCCCGAGGGTTTCGCCAGGTTTTTGTTCGTGAGGGAGTCGGTGGGGTGCCGTTGTTATGCGTGCACGGTTGGCCCGAGACGATGCGAATCTTTTGGAAGGTGATCCAGCCGCTTGCCGATGCTGGCTTCGAAGTGATCGTTCCCGATTTACGAGGATTCGGTCAGAGCGCAGTGAGCGCCGATGGTTTCCATGATGTGGCGGCGCATGCACGTGATCTCTACGCGTTGGTGCACGACCACCTTGGGCATGAATCGGTGGTGTTGTTGGGCGGCGATCTCGGCGGCCCGGTGATTCAAGATCTCGCGCTGCGCTATCCCGAATGGGTCGACCGAATGGTGCTGTTTAACTCGCCGCTGCCGTACCTGAAGCAGGAGATGTCCGGCATCGAAGGAACCCGGGCACCGCGTGAGGCCGCCGACTATTTCATTCGCCAAGGCACCGATCCGGATGGTCTTGCTGCAGAACTGTCGACCCCCGAACAGCGTCGGCGATACATCGCCACGTTTTACACCAGTCGCTTTTGGGCTCACCCCGGGGCCTTCGCCGGAGACGGCGAGGTCGATTTCCACACCGAACCCTTTGCCAACGCTGCGTCGCTGAGGGCCAGCTTTGGTGGCTACGAGAGTGCGTTCTCAGCGAGCGCGCGCAGCGAAGCGTCGATGATTGGTAGAAACGATCGAACCCGCACGCTGATCATGCACGGCACGAGCGATCACGTGATCTATCCGGCGTTCGATCGCATGGCGGCGGCCGTGTTTGCCGATCACGTTGGACCGTTTCTCTTGCGCGACTGCGGCCACTTTGTGCCGTGGGAAGCGGCCCACCCGTTGGTGAGTGGCACGGTTGCTTTCTGCAGCGATCGCCTTGCGACGAACTAACCGTTAGTTCTTTGTGGGGTCGAGCGCTGCATCGCGGGCTTTGACCCCGCGGGCAACGCGCCAGAAAATGAATGCAACCCCCAGCGCCATCAACGCAAATGTGACGTACTGCAAGGAACCGCCGCGTGCTCCGGGGGTGGTGGGCTCGATGCCGCAGTCGGGCAGATCGACCGAGTGACCAAGGCACTGCGACAGGTCGCGCTTGGTGTTGAGAAACTCGTTGTTGATCGAGGTAGTGGTGACGATTGTGTCGCTGGTGGCACCCGAGTTGGGCGGACCCACCGCTAGCGCCGGTGCCGGAGCAAGCACGGCCAGAACTGTCAGGGTGAGTGCAAACCATCGACGCATGAGTCCATCGTCGCGCGTACTGGGTGTGTTCGCCCAGCGGGGGCTAGATTCGGGGGCTTGACCGACCGTATCGAAACCGTCCTTGTCGTTGACTTTGGTGCCCAGTACGCACAACTCATTGCTCGTCGCGTGCGTGAACTCAACGTCTACAGCGAGATAGTGCCCCATCGCATCACAGCCGACGAAGTCGCCCGTCGTCAGCCCACGGCAATCATTTTGTCGGGGGGCCCCAAGAGCGTTCATGTCGATGGCGCGCCATCGCTTGATCCGGCCATCTACGAACTCGGCATTCCAATCTTGGGAATTTGTTATGGCGCTCAGTTGATTGCGCAGCAGCTTGATGGCGGCGAGGTTGGTCGCGGCATGCGCGGCGAATACGGGCGAGCGCAACTCACGGTGACGAACACGGCCACGCAGTTGTTGGCCGACCTGCCTGTTCAACAAGACGTGTGGATGAGCCACTTCGATGCAGTGGTTACCCCGCCAGTGGGTTTCATTGCTACTGCGTCCACACCTGATGCGCCAGTTGCCGTGCTCGAGTGCGCAGACCGTCGCATCTGGGGCGTGCAGTTCCACCCAGAGGTTGTGCACTCTCCGTTTGGCATGCAGGTGCTGCGCCGGTTCTTGCACGACCTCGCTGGATGCAAACCAACGTGGACCATGACCTCGGTCATCGACGATCAGATCGCTGCAGTGCGCGCCAAGGTGGGCGAGCATCGCGTGATCTGTGGTCTCTCGGGCGGCGTCGACTCTGCGGTGGCTGCGGCCCTCGTGCATCGCGCCATCGGCTCACAGCTCACTTGCGTGTACGTAGACACTGGCCTGATGCGCAAGGGCGAAAGCGATCAAGTTGTCGAAACGTTTCGACGCAACATGGGCATCGAACTGATTCATGTCGATGCCGGTCAGCGTTTCTTCGAACGTCTTGCGGGCATTGCCGATCCTGAACTGAAGCGCAAGGCCATCGGCGAACTGTTCGTGCGCATCTTCGAGGAGAATACGGGCGGCCTCACCGATGCGCTGTTCTTGGTGCAGGGAACGCTGTACCCCGATGTCATCGAGAGCGGTGGGAGCGATGGCACTGCTTCGGTGATCAAGAGCCATCACAATGTTGGCGGCTTGCCCGACGACATGACCTTGAAGTTGGTCGAACCGTTGCGCAGCTTGTTCAAAGACGAAGTGCGTCGCCTCGGGTCCGAGTTGGGATTGCCCGACGAGATCGTGTGGCGCCAGCCGTTTCCGGGCCCGGGCCTTGGCGTCCGCATTATTGGCGAAGTCACTCCTGAGCGCGTGGCGGTGTTGCAAGAGGCCGACGCCATCGTCCGTGAAGAGATTCGCCTCGCGGGCCTCGAGCGAGAAATCTGGCAGGCATTTGCTGTGTTGGCTGACATCCGCTCGGTTGGCGTGATGGGCGATGAGCGCACCTACGAGAACCCAATCATCATTCGCGCGGTCACCAGCGACGACGCAATGACCGCCGATTGGGCGAGGCTTCCCTACGACTTGCTTGAGCGGATGGCCAGCCGCATCATCAACGAGGTCAAGGGCATCAACCGAGTTGTGTACGACATCACCTCGAAGCCACCGGGCACAATCGAGTGGGAGTAGTGGCGCTTTGGGCCTCTGTGTTTGAGGTTCGAGGTTCCGTTTCGCAACATAACCGTAATATTTGGTAGATTCCTGTGTGTCATGCGTGCGCCTCGGACCATTCGACTCTGCCTCGGAGTCGTCATCGCTCTGTTCGGCGGGGCCGTCTCGCTTGAGCCAGTAGCGGCCGATGGCATCAGTAATCAGCAGGCCGAGGTGAAGCGGGTGCTCGCCGAGATCGATGCACTGCAGCAAAAAGAGGGGCAGTTCGCCGAACTTGGTGCGCAGGCCCTCGACCTCAAGGCGCAACTTGATGCTGAGATCGTGGTGTCGCAGGGCAAGATCGCCGCACAGCAAGCCGAACTCAATGTGCTGGGCGGCCAACTATCGAATGTGGCCGTCCAAAAGGTGATGGGCGGCGGCAGCGGCGCACTGGGGCCGCTGTTTACCGATCCGGCTGCCATTGCCGACGGGTTGCAGCGCGACCACCTAGCTCGAGTTGCGGTCAACGCCGGTGCAGCCACCACCGATGATTTTGAAGCGCTGCTGCGAGCGCTCGACAAAGAGCAGCGCTCGTTAGAGAAGAAACAAAAGCAGGCCACCGATCTCGCGGCCAACGCCGAGGCCAACCGCAAAGCTGCCGATAAGGCGGGCCGCGAAGCCACATCTCGCCTCGCCAAGGCCAAGGTAAAACTCGGGTCGCTGATTGAGCAAGAGCGTCAGCGCCAAGCAGCCGCGGCAAAGGTTCAGTACCAGCAGAAGCTTCAGCAGCAGCAAGCTGCGGCAGCCGCCCGCAAGGGTTCGGGCAAGCGTGGCAGCGGTGCATTTGGCGGGGCCGCATCGCTGGGCGGTGGCGGTGGTGGTGGCGGTCCGTACGTTGCGGTTTCCGGACAGGCCGGAGAAGCCATCAGAGCTGCGCAGAGTCAGCTTGGGGTGCCGTATCGGTTTGCTTCATCCGTTCCAGGCGTTGCATTCGATTGTTCGGGCCTCACCGCGTATGCGTGGGCCACAGCCGGAGTTTCGTTACCGCATCAATCTCGAAACCAGTACTCGTCGCTGCCACACGTGCCGGCCAGCGAGGCGCAGCCCGGGGATCTGATTTTCTATTACTCGCCGATCAGCCACGTCGGTATCTATCTCGGTGGCGGAATGATGATTCATAGTCCGCAAAGCGGAAGCACGGTGAGCTACGCCCAAGTGAACTGGGACAAAGTGGTTGGTGTCGGCCGACCGGGCTAGTGGTGGCTGTCGCCCGCACGATACGGTCGCAGCGTGCAGGGATTCAATGTCGTCAACGTCACCAAATGGTTGCTCGCCAATATCGACAATGTCGTTGCGCCGTTCTCGGTAGAGCTGATCGCGGGTGGTCGCTCGAATCTCACCTTCCTTGTTACTGATGGCGCCGGGCGAAAGCTGGTGCTGCGTCGCCCACCGCTTGGTCATGTGTTGGCCACAGCGCACGACATGGCACGCGAATACCGCATCATTGCTGCTGTTGGTAAGACATCGGTTCCTGTACCGCCAGCGCTCGGTTTGTGCACCGACCTCGAGGTCAACGACGCACCGTTTTACGTGATGGGTCATGTCGAAGGTGTTGTACTCGACAGCGCCGAGCGTGCCGCGGCGTTGCCTCGTGAGTTGCGTGTGCCGGCCAGCGAGCATCTCGTGAACGTGCTTGCCGATTTGCATGCCGTAGACATCGACGCGATTGGATTGGGCGACCTCGCTCGCCGCGACGGTTACATCGAGCGGCAGCTCAAGCGCTGGTCGACTCAGTGGGAAAACAGCAAGACCCGCGAACTGCCCGCAGTAGACGAAGTTGCTCGCCGTCTCCATGAGCGGGTACCCGTGCAACACGGCGTGTCGATCGCGCACGGCGACTTTCGTTTTGGCAACTGCTTAGTTGACACCTCTCGCGGAAAGGTTGCTGCAGTGCTCGACTGGGAGCTGTGCACCCTTGGCGATCCGCTCGCTGACCTTGGTTACCTGGGTGTCTACTGGAGCGACGGCGACGAAGCGTCGTCACTTCGGGCCAACGACCCCACACCGGCTGGCGGGTTTTTAACCTATGCCGAGGTTGTCGAGTTGTACGGAAAGCTCACCGGTCGCGATGTGAGCGACATCGGCTATTACGTTGCGTTCTCGTGCTGGCGTCTTGCGATCATCAGCGAAGGTGTGTACGCGCGGTACATGCACGGAGCGATGGGTGATCAGGGTCTCGATCTAGCGCCTATGAAAGCCGGAACCGAGGGGCTCGCAGAGCGGGCTCTCGCTGCAGTGAGGAGTTTGTCATGACACAAGATCAAACAGCGGTGCTCGAGGGTTGGGCCAAGAGCACTTTTACCGCAGCTGGGTTCACGCGTGATGTGTACCGTCGCGGCTCTGGCCCAGCGGTGGTAGTTGTGCACGAGATCCCCGGTGTTACGCCTGCCGTAGCTGCGTTCGCAAACGATGTTGTCGACGCAGGTTTCACTGTGGTGATGCCTTCGCTGGTTGGCACCCCCGGGCGCGCCCCCAGCGGCAGCTACTTGGCGAGCTCAATGCTCAAAGTATGCGTCGCCAAGGAGTTCACCACGATGGCGATGAAGCAGACCTCGCCCATCATTGCGTGGCTGCGCGCATTGGCGCGTTCGCTGCACAACGAGCTCGGCGGGCCCGGTGTGGGAGCCATTGGCATGTGCTTCAGCGGCGGATTCGCGCTGGGCATGATGGTCGACGACATCATGGTGGCGCCTGTGTTGTCGCAGCCCTCGATGCCGTTTGCTGTGGGCGGAAAATCTCGCGGCGCCGATCTCAACCTGTCGCCTGACGATGCCTTGGCGATTGCCGAACGCGCTGCCCAAGGCTGTCAGGTGCTCGGGTTGCGCTTCACCGGCGACAAGCTTGTTGGCTCGCGGTTCGACTCATTGCGCGAGTTGTTGGGCGATGCGTTCATCGCTATTGAGTTGCCCAGCGCAGCCAAGTCCGATCACTCGGTGCTCACCGAGCAACGTGACGAACCCAGCGTGCAACGCGTGCTGAGCTTCCTGCAGAGCAAGCTGCTGACCTGAGTTGCGTGAGTTGGCCCGTAACCGGGCCAGCTGCCTAGGCCTTACCGAGAGCCTCGAGGGCGGCCTGCTTCGCGGCTTTGTAATCGGCCTTGCCATTTGGGGCACGAGGAACGGCCGATACGAAGATCACCCGCTTCGGTGCCTTGTACCCGGCGAGCTGGCCCTTCACGGAGGCGATGATGGTTGCTTCGTCGACGGTGGCTCCTTCGGCAAGCGAAGCTACTGCCGTGACGCATTGGCCGAACTTCTCGTCGTCGACGCCAACAACGAGGCAGTCGAGCACGCCATCTGAACGCTTGACGGCCTCTTCCACTTCTTCGGGGAACACCTTTTCGCCCGCGGTGTTGATCACCTGGCTGCCGCGGCCGAGAAGCACCAAGGTGCCATCGGCGTTGACCGTAGCCATGTCGCCGGGGAATGAATAGCGCTGTCCGCCGATGACACGAAACGTGCGTGCTGATTTATCGGGGTCTTTGAAGTAGCCGAGCGGCACGTTGCCGCCAGCGGCAACCATGCCGACCTCACCTGAGCCAGCGACAACTTCGCGGTCGTCTTCGGTAAACACTTTCGTGGTGGGGGACTGGCTGAACTTCGCGGTCTCGATGGGCATGCCACGCATCGAGATCTGCATGCCCATGCTTCCTTCGCTTGAGCCCATGGCATCGAGCAACACCACTTGCGGGATGAGGTCGAGCATCTCTGCCTTCACCTCTGAGGTCCACATCACACCCGACGAAACGATCATTTTGAGGCTGGATGTGTCGTATGGCTTGCCGGCTGCGAGAGCCGCATCGAGCGCACGCACGATGGGCTTTGCAAATGAGTCGCCGACGATGACAGCGCTGGTGGCCTTTTCGTTTTGAACTGTGGTGAGCAGTTCGTCGCTGTCGAGCGAACGCGACGGCAACGTGATGACGCTGCCACCCATGAGGTGAGGGATGAATGCGCCAAGCCATAGGCCGGTGCCATGCATGAGGGGGCAACTGGGGATGCTGATGATCTGATTGCCAGCGCGGACGATCTCGGTGACAGCAGGTGGCACGAGCGCGGCGTCGGTGATTGGTGCAGCGCCGACCAGTGGGAAACCACTGGTGATGAAGCCGCCGGTCATGCCGCCCATCGCGTACATCACGCCCTTGGGCATGCCCGTGGTGCCGCCGGTATAGAGCATGTAGATGTCTGACTCGTCGCGGGTGATGCGCGGCATTGGGTCGTACCCAGCGACTACGTCGTCGTAACGGCGTGAGCCTTCGACCTGACCGGTACTGCCGTCGTCTACCTCGAGCAGCAGCTTGATCTTGGGCAGGCGACCGATGACGCGTGCAACGCGATCGGCGAGTGACGAGTGAAAGACAAGGGCTTCTGCGTCGCTGTTATCGAGCAAGTACCAGAGTTCTTCGTCGAGGTAGCGATAGTTCACGTTGACCGGAACGCCGCGCATCTTGAACGCCGCATATTGGGCCTCGAGGTACTCGTTGCTGTTGTACAGATACAGGCCGATCTTGCTGTCGGGCACAAGGCCAGCGTCGACATAGGCGGCAGCGATGCGTGCCGATCGGTTGTCGTATTGGGTCCACGTGCGGCGGGTGTCGCCGTGCACAATCGCCGTAGCGTCACCGATCACATCGGCGATGGACTCCCAAACTGTCGCAAAATGCATTTCCATGCGTGCAGCGTAGGCCGTTTGCGAAACTGGCGCTGCTTTTGAACCAACGCAAGGTGAACGTAGTTAGTCGGTGGCCCAGATGAGCAGCTCGGCGCCGCCCGGACCGGCTGTGATGCTGATGGAGTCTGCGTTGGCGAATCGAACAGCCGCACCCTGATCGAGTGGGTAGCCACCTTCGAGCACCGCCGTACCCAGCGCAACGAATGCGTGTACGTGCGGGGCCGACGGAACTGCAACAGTCTGACCCTCGGTAAGCCTCGCGCCCCACAGCACAGCCCCACGCTGATTGATGCTGATCGCAGCATCGTGACCCTGCCCCGACGCAATCGGCACGAGTCCGCCTTTGGCAAGCTCGGCATTGATGTCGAGCTGCTGATAGCTCGGTCGGATCCCTTTGGTATCGGGGTACACCCACATCTGTACGAAGTGCACCTCGGTGTCGGGGCTGGGGTTTTCTTCGCTGTGGCGGATGCCCGAACCAGCAGACATTCGCTGGGCGAGCCCGGGGTAGAGCACGCCGTGGTTGCCTTCGCTATCGCGGTGCTCGAGCGTGCCGCTGAGCACCCAGGTGATGATCTCCATGTCGCGGTGGCCATGCATACCAAAACCAGTTGCAGGTGCAACAAGATCGTCGTTGTTCACGAGCAGCAGGCCGTGTCCGTTGTGGTGTGGCGAGTAGTGCCCGCCGAAGTTAAATGAGTGCTTCGATTTCAACCACCCGACATCGGTGGAGAAGCGGTTATCGGCCGTCTGAATTGCGATTGTCATTGGTTGATCAAACACTTTGTTGATGGCTGCTATTCCCCGGCGGCAAGGGTCTGATTAGCGCGGCCCGCCATCGATGTTGAGTAGCGCGCCAGTGGTGTAGCTGCTCGCACTGCTTGCGAAGTACAGCGCAGCGCCAACCACTTCGTTGGGCTCGCCACCGCGCTGCAGGGAGAAGCCCGACTTGGCGCTGCGGCTGAATGCATCGAGGTCCCATGCCTTGCTGATGTCGGTGAGGAACGGTCCGGGCACGATGCAATTGACTCGAACCTTCGGACCAAGCGTGCGCGCCAGACCGAGGGTGAGGTTGTTGATGCCGGCCTTTGCTGCGCCGTAGACCAACTCGTTGGGAGTGGGACGGTGCGATGCAATCGATGACACGAAGATGATCGACCCGCCGTCGCCTTTGGCCATCTCGGTGCCCACCACTGCCGACAAGCGAAACGGACCCTTGAGGTTCACGCCAACGACCTTGTCGAAGAGGTCTTCGGTGATGGCGTCGACGGATGGATAGAGCGGCGACATGCCAGCGTTGTTCACGAGGATGTCGACATGACCAAACTCGGCGTAGGCGCGCTCGGCGAGTTGGTCGGCGCCATCCCACGATGCGGCGTGATAGGCAACAGCGAGGGATCGACGTCCGAGTGACCGAACCTCGTCGGCCACGGCTTCGCAGTTCTCAAGCTTGCGGCTGGCGATGACAACGTCGGCTCCGTTTGCCGCAAACGCCAGTGCCATTTCGCGGCCCAGCCCACGGCTACCCCCGGTGACTACAGCGACTTTCCCCGATAGGTCGAACAGTTCGGTGCTCATCAGCGAATGCTGCCACATCACCTGCCCGAGTCCCCATCTGCATGGGGTGGATGGGTTATGAGAAGCGGGTGACGAACCCGCGGCGGCGGAAGACGTGCAGCATCCAGGCGGTGAATGCGAAGCCGGCAAGCAACATCACGAAGGCCCCGATGACGCCGAGTGCAATCTCGTTTCCGGGTAACGGATTGCCGTGGAGTACTGCGCGCAGCGCGTTGAATGCGTGGGTACTGGGCAGGATGCGGGCGACGGGCTGCAGGGCTCCGGGCAGTGCGTCGACGGGATTGAACACGCCACTGAACGCCATCAAGATGAAGTTGCTGCCCCAGATGAGAATCTCGGCGCCCTGCCCGAACCGCAACACGATGCCGATGTTGGCGATGCCCGCCGACCACCCGACGATGGTGAGGATCAGTGCGATGGGCAGGATTGACCAACCAATTGAGCTGAGCTCAAAGCGGAAGAAGCCAAAGGCCGTAATGGACAATGTGGCGAGTGCGAACAACACCTTGAACAAGCCGAACGCGGCCGTGCCCGCGAGATATTCGAACTCGGTGACTGGCGTGGTGAGCACGTTGAGCAGGTTGCGGCTCCACGTCTCCTCGAGGAACCCGGTGCCCACCGCGATCTGGCTCTGAAACAGGATGTGGAACATCATGATTCCGGCGATGAGGTACGGAGTGCCGCTGGTGGCCGAGGTGCTGTTGCGGGCCACGTAGGTGCCGAGGCTGCCCCACAAAATGATGTCCATCAACGGCCAAAAGCCGATGTCGAACCAGCGGTGTGGAGCGCGCCACAACACGTACGCGTGTCGACGCATGACGACTCGGATGCGATGCCAACTCATGCGCGCCTCGCTTCGTCGGCGAGCTGCATGAACACGCCTTCGAGATCGTCGTAGCCAAAGGTTGCAGCGATGGCGGCGGGTGTGTCGTTGGCAACAACCTGCCCGTTGGCCAAGAAGATGACTCGCTCGGTGAGCATCTCGACCTCGCGCATGTCGTGGCTGGTGATGAGCAGCGCCGCTCCGGTAGATGCGCAGAACTGCAGTAAACCGGTGCGCACGCGCAGGGCTACATCGGGGTCGAGTGACGCCGTTGGTTCATCGAGCACGAGCAACTTCGGATTGTGCAACGTGGCTTTCACGATGCCAACGAGCGTGCGCTGTCCACTGCTCAGTGCGCTGCACAGTCGATCGGCGAGGTGGGTGATCTCGAAACGTTCGAGGGCCTCGCTCACGGCTTGCTTCTCGTTGCGCACGCCGTACCATCCGGCGAACACCCCGAGTGCCTCGCGTACCTTGAGCCGGTCGGGCAGCGGTAGGTAGCCGGCGGCGAACCCAACACTCTCCATCGCAGTCGAGCGCCGGCGCGGCAGACGGTGGCCCACGATGGTGACACTGCCGGTGTCGGGAAGAATCGCTCCGAGCAACATGAGCAACGTTGTGGTCTTGCCCGCGCCGTTGGGCCCGAGCAATCCAACACGTTCGCCGGGTGCCACGGTGATGGAGATGCCGCGAACGGCTTCAACCTTGTTGAAGGTTTTGCGCAGTTCGTGAGCGACGAGAACGTCGGCTGCTTGTTGCGTCATGCCACGATTCTGCCCGATTGGGGGCTAGACGTTGTCGATGGCCACCGCAGCGCGCCGACCTTCGAGGATGGCTTCATAGATCGTGCGAGGGGCAACACAATCGCCCGCTTGCAGTTCAGCGGCGGGCAGTGGCTCGGAGGGCAGCCGGAATCCGCAATCGACAACGGCAACGCAGGCGATGTCGCGCAGCGCTGCCGTGAAGCGGTCTTCGACGACAACGTGCCCCGGGTGCACTTCGCGTAGTAGCGAGCGACGTTCGATATGAACGCCACGCTGGGCGAGGCGCACGTTTGCTGGAGCGAGATCGCCGGTGCGGCTGAGTTCGTTGCCCGCAATGTTGTCTTGCGTAATCAACACGGCCCGATCACCAAGTTGTTCGGCGAGAGCAATTGCGATTGGTCCGCCGATGGGGTCGAACAACACGACCTGACCCACGCTGGGTAACGATGCAGGATCGGAGATGGCTTGCAACACGTCGAGCACCATGTTGGCCGAGTGCACTGCGTATGTGCGCACACCTGGCAAAGATCCGGTGGCCTGCACCATGACCTCATTGGGGCTCGGTGCCGCGTACTGATTGATCTCTGAGTTGAGTTCGATTGAAACGCCGTTGCGTTGGCACTCGGCAATGAGCCAATCGATGAGCGGTAGAGCAGGGCCCGCAACACGTGCGACGCCACCGAG
>Ga0194057_10000740_pt1 | contig 17139 bp, 20 predicted proteins | sample SepL4415m_MetaG_FD_155474 | JGI IMG/M metagenome (GOLD analysis project Ga0194057, IMG submission 155474) | Anoxic zone freshwater microbial communities from boreal shield lake in IISD Experimental Lakes Area, Ontario, Canada - Sep2016-L442-15m | ecosystem: Environmental > Aquatic > Freshwater... | reverse complement strand
GCGTCAGGCAACGTACCCAAGAGCGACTGGGCCGCAAGATGCCAGCCCCGCTCCCGAGCGCGAGTGATGTTACGCTTGAGTTGTTGCAAATGATTCCAGGAATAGTCGGGCAAATAGATGGATTCTGGCACTGGCCGCTGCCGCGACGACTGTTCCTGGATCACAACGGCGGCTCGAAACAGTTTTCTGTCAGTCATGGTCATTAGAATCACCTCAAAAAGGTTCCTAACAAAAGGGCCTGCCGGGCTAGGTGACGAGCACCCGGCACCGGCAGACCTTTTGAGAATGGAATCAAAACACCGCCAACAACTACCGACGTGCCCCTTCGATCTTCGTGGGGGTAATGCTTACGCGGTCGCCTTCCAGCAACACCTGGTCGGCGGGAACCGGTTGGCGATTGACGCGGATGAGGTAATCTTGCACCCGGCCGTGCGGAATCCGCTCGGCGAAAAGTTTCTGCACCGTGGTGCCATCGGCGATTTCAACGAAGTCGGCGAAGCCTGCCCCGTTATTATTGATCAGCAAAATCTTCAAGGTAGAATACTCCTAAACAAAGGGAATAAAAAGAGAGAAAACGTACCACCGCACAAGCGGGCCGTTACGTGAGAATCGCCGCCGCATTGGGCGAGCGAAGCTGCTGCCGGAGCGAAGTCCGGAAGCGGCTGTGGAAATCAAACTCCACTGCGTACTGGCAGCCGACAAGATCGTCGGGCAGTTGCTGTAACTGGAAGACCTGCCGCTTGGGAAATCTCTCCAGATCGGCAAATACCGTCACGGCCTGTTGCCAATGATGGCTGACCCATGCTAACGGATGGAGAACTAAACCGCAGTGATCGCGTTGATATTCTTCCAGCAGGTACTGGGGCGATTTGCCGGTATCTGCTGCGTAGGCGGCCAGTTCCGGTCCATCGCCGGTAATGTTGGCGGCATCCGAAGGTCGAAACCCAGCCCAGAGTTTTGGCAGGCAGACCTGTTCGCAAACCTGTCGCTGCCGATACCGCGCATGGCGGTCGAGTTCACGCTCCAGGCCAAGGCCCAGAGAAAGCAGGTCGGTGCTGGCCAGATCAAGCCGATAGCCGCGAGCATCGGGAACCGGCTGGAGTGCGAGATCCTTGCAGAAATCGCAGTTCTCCTGGCCGCCGAAGCGAACGCCCCAGGGAATGCGGCTGCCGGAATAACCAGCCAGTCGGAGGGCGCAGTGCCCAGGACGGATCTGCTCATCGTACAGCAATACCAAGGTCAGGTTTTCGACCTCAATGAATCCGTCATTCACATGGCCGTTGGCCATGTATCCCATTGCGGCCAGCGGCCGAAGCTGGGTACGACGGCGTTGGCCGCCAAGTCGTTGACGCCACTGATCCAATGGGGAAGGTGGTTCAAGGGTAGCAATCATCAGAAGGGTCTCCAGAAAAGGGGGAGGGACAGAAACGGAGACCGGCTATTGGCCGCCCATGCGGCCAAGCCAATTGGTCTCCAGCCAATCGTGCTCGGCCACCAGGGCCTCGCTACGGTTCAGAAATGGCCCAAGGGTTGGGCCAGATAACGGCGACATATCGGCCAGCCAGCGTCCTTGCTGGTCTGGCTCGACATGAGATGCCCTAGAGATAACAGGGCTGCTGATCACTGACAGGTCAATATCCTCCGTGTAGATGCAACGAGCGGTGCCAACAGGCGTGATGATGATCTGCATGGAACCCTCTATTTGGCCCGTCGCAGGATGTTTCGTCGAGGTCTGTCAACGAGCATCCCATCAAGCACACTCGTCACCCGCGACATCTCCGTGGCGACGTGCTGCCGCAGGCCGGCGTTGTCGCGCAAGTCCCTGGCATCCACGCCACGGACAACACGTTGGGCATCGGCCACGAGCTGGTCGAGCTGCGCGTTGCTACGGACGTTCAACTGCCGGAAGCGGGCAAAGAACTTGGTGAGGTTCTCGACCGTGCTGGCCTTGAACGTCTTCAACTTGCCATCTTCCCGGCCCGACAACCGCTCGGTCAAATGGCTGACCAACTTGGCCAGTTCCTCAGTAAAGGCTCCTTCCGCGAGCCGTACTGCCTCGTCAAAACGGGACTGCACCCGCTGGCACTCTTCTTCGTAAAGCCGTGGGTTCAGTTGTTGGAGATAGTCTGGCGGTTCTACGCTCGGAAAATCTGCGTCGATGGAAAACGCTCCGATCAGGGTTCCCGGGTAATCGCCATTGTTGTAGAGACTGCCCAGCCGCTGCCGTGCCGTCACTTTCAAGTCACTGTAGTGGCGGTCGAGGTTTTCCACAGCCTCGACCAATTCCTCCTGGAATTCCACCATCTTGGCGGTGAACTGGTCGATGCGGTCTTGCCGGATGAGCCGGATGCCAGGTTCGGGGTACGGCAGCGACATCGACCGGGTGAAGGCGACCACCTTGCTCTTGATGGAGTTGACCGCCTTGTAGGCCGGGTGCGCGATGTCGAGCAGGCGCTTGCCCGCACTGAGGAAACGGGCGTCGGTCCCGAACGGCTCGGCCGCCTCAGCGCGCTGTTCGGCGGTGAGGGTTTTCCTGGTTCCGAACCAGGACATGGAAACTCGCACGGCGGCCATGGTGGTTCGCAGTTGGTCTGCGGGTGATGCAGGCCGATCAAGAACAGTACTCATATATTATTGTCTCCGTAGAAGAGGGGGATAGGAGTAGAAAAGAAAATCAAATTGTCGCGGCATTGTCGGCGTGGCGTCAGGAATGCAACCAGGAGGGCGAGAGATTATCCCGCCCCCTGTTGCCTAAGAAACGCACTGCGGCAGTCTCACGCCGCCACCGCACTCGTCAGCCCGTAACGGCGAAAGAAACGCAATGCACGGTGCTTCGCATACCAGCGACGGCGGGCGAGATTGCTTGAAAATCGACGTTTACGGGTTCCGTCCATGCGTCAACTCCTGATCTTGGCACAAGCGGTCAAGCCGCTTCCGTGCCGCCCACCAACCCTTGAGCGGTTGGCCCTGGCAGTAGGCTGCGTAGGTTTGGACAATCACCTTGCGGATCAAACGGCGAAACATCTTGATGGTCATACGTGAATACTCCTAAAGAACATGGGGAAAAGCCGTGCCGGGAGAATCCGGCACAGCGAAACAAAGAACCAAGCTACGTCAGTTATTCGACGGCTCGCGGCGGAGCTTGCGGCCTGGCTTCACCGTGATACCGCTGTCAGGGTTGGCAGTATAGATGCCCGGCGCGTCGGCATTGAGGCAGCGACCACTGGCCCATGCCCGCAACCGCGAAACCGATTCGGCCGCCGTCGTGGCCACCGGCACTACATTCTGCGCCGCTTCGACGAGCGGCACTTCGAGCAAGGCTGCCAGTCGACAACAAGCTCGTATCTCGGCCCCAGTCCATTGGGCATCGATCGGTTTGGGCTGCTGATGATCCAGGCCGAACAGATCGAGATACAGTTTCCAGATCGCCTGTTTCTGTTGAACCGAAGGCAGATCAAGGAAGTAGATCGCATCGAACCGCTCGGCCCGCGAGAATTCGGGCGGCAGTTTGCTCACGTCGTTACAGGTCCCGATGAAGAACACATCGCTTTCGTGGTCGTTGAGCCACGTCAACAGCGAACCGAAGAGGCGGGCCGAAACGCCGGAGTCCGAAGAACCGCTGGAAGCCGCTCCACTCAGCCCTTTTTCGAGTTCGTCGCAGAATAGGATCGCGGGCATCATCGCGTCGGCAATCTTCAACGCCTGCCGGACATTCTGCTCGGTTTGGCCGACGAGCGAACCCATCAGCGCACCGATGTCGAGCGTGAGCGTGGGACGGCCAGTTTCATTGCCCAACGCCTTGGCAAAAGCTGATTTTCCCGTGCCTGGAACGCCCAAAAGGAGCAATCCACGGGCACGACGAAGTGGATCTTGGCGCTGGTGCCTCAATGCACGCAGGCAGAAGCTTTTCATGGATTCCAATCCACCCAGGTTAGCGAACCGTTCGCCGCCCCGATGAAGCTGAAGCAGGCCGCTTTTCTTTAGCATCTGGCTCTTCAGCTCCCAGATCGACTGCGGCTCGATCCGCTGGTGCCGAATAAGCGACAGGCTGAAAGCGTTTTCAGCCTCGTACCTGGTCAAACCGGCAGCGGCATCCAACACCCGATCGAGTTCTGTGCCGTCCGGCAACTCACCTTCCTCCGTGGCCACGCCACGAGCGATCTCCTCGATTTGCTGCCGGTGCGGAAGCTCATGCTCGACGATGGCGAATAGCTTCTCTAATTCCACTGGAATCGCCACCACGGGGGATAAGATCACCACGAAGGTGCGATTCTGCTTTCCGAGGGCAATCTGACGAGCCAGAGCCTGCACAATCTCGGGGCTGGACAGGAAGCGATGAAAGTTCGCGAGAACCAGAATTGCCGAGCTGTCGGCACTGGCCAACGCATTGATCGAACGGATGGCGGCCAGCGGGTCGCTACCACCGGCATCGGTGGCTTTGTTCTGGCCGGGGATCTGCAAGCCCTGTTCGATGTCCCATGTCGCCAGCCGCCAGTTCTGCTCGCGGCAGAGTTGGGCGATTTCGCGGAGGGCATCTTCGTGCTCGTGGGATTCGATCCAAAGGCCGGTGAAACAGGCCGAGATATACTCGGTCAAACGCTGAGTAAGTGACATTGGGGTTCTTTCGATTACGGCTGGGGGTTGAAGTGTCGGGCGATACGATGTGGTCAAGACTGAGCGGCCTACGATCGCTGCTGCTCTTGCAGATCGACGGCCTGTGCCTGGTGGAACTCGGCCGTGAGCGTTTCGGACGTCTGCTGGCCTAATGCCTGCTCGATGAACTTGCTGGCGTCGCGGCACGACGATCCCGTAAAGCCCTTGGTGGCAATGGTGGTTTGCCCGGTCGGTGAGACTGTGATCTCGATAATCTTATTCATACGGCACCTCCGACCTGAATGGTGAGTTTGATCGAACCGTCGGCGAGTTGGCTTTCCGTTACGGTATGCCCCTTCCGCCGACTTTCGATCTTCACTTTCTCTGCCGCGTATGCTTGCAGGAATTTAGCTAGTTGCTTCTGGTCACCCCAGCGGCCGCCAAAGTTGTCGTACTTGACTTGGCCACTGGCCAGATCGCAGACGACGGGGTAAGTCCAGTCGGGCAGTTTAACTGCCAAACCTTCGACTTCGCCGCCATAGAGCTTGGTTTTGCCTTGAACGGGCGCAGGCAAGCTCAGCCGCTGGCAGGCAGCATGGACGGCAGCGACATCCTTGATTTGGGACTGTATTTGGACAAGATGGGACAAGATGGTTCTCCTTTGCTTTGTGTTGTTGAAGTCAACGGCGGATATTTCGCACGGTTTTCAGGCTGACGGCGATGGCCAACAGCACGGGGAACCAAATCGTGCAATCTCCGGTGACTATGGTTATCAGCGTGCTCACGACGAGCAGACCACCGATGATACCTGCGACTCCGGTATCTGAACTGGAACTGGGCATGCAGATTCTTTCTGGTGTGACGACAGCTTCGACGGGAATTATCGCCTGGCATGCCTACTGGCCACGGTTACTTGCCGTCCCGTGCGCGATCATTTACCTTGCTTTCGTGGCGAAGGTACCCGATCAAGTGGCAGAACACGCTGTGTGCTGCCCGACGCAGACGGGTTTCGTGGATCAATGCGAGGCCAGTTATTGCCATGGCGATGAACGCGATGGTAGATGTGGTGAGCATGAATGTGTCTCCGGTTGGGGGAATGAAACGGGGAATGGTCAAGAGAGCCCCCAGCAGACCCGCTGGAGCCCTTGCAACAAAGGCAGCCTGTTGGTTAGGCTTGCCCGGCAAGTGGCACCACGGGACTACTGGGGGCTTTAGGAGGGACGGTGGCCAAGCAACTCGATTGAAGCTGCTTCATGCCAATGATCAAGGGAAGGTGACAAGATACAACCGCCAGCGAACACCGGCAGTCGAGTCAAGGATGACCTCAATTCCAGAAAGAAAGCCATGCCACGCGTTTTGGTTGCATCAGCAACTCGATGCCGAAGTTCGGTCATGATGTCCGGCGTAGCAGCCGCGGCTTAATACCCGGTTGTTAGGTCACGCATGGCCGGTAAGACTCGCCACCGAGTCTGGTTGTCGCTGTTACGCGGCCAAAGCGGCTGCGCCAGGCTCGTCATCGCCGACGAACTTTTTCCAGCTTTCGGCCAACTCCTTGCGAAGCTGGCTGATGCGGCCAGATGAGACTTTGAACTTGCGTGCCGTGTCGTCCGTGCGATGGCCAAGACTAAGAAACTCGGCAATACGGCGATTCCTGCGGGGGAGTTGCCCCAACCAATCACCGAAGTCGATGCGGCTGCAAGCGGTATCAGCCGGGCCAGCACTCTTGTCCTCGACGAGGATCTGATACCAGCCGTTCTCCTCTTTGTCGCGACGGTCGAGTCGCTCCACAACAACATGCTTGCGGGACTGACAATACTTGCCGAGAACGTCGTGGACATTGAGCTTGCCACCGACCTTGCGGTGGTCTCTCACTTGCTTGACGCCATAGCGGGCAAGCACGTTTGGATAGGCAAGGGAAGTCTTGCCGAGTTCCACCAAGCGAAGGTAGGCGCGGCAGCAGTTGGCAACGACCTCTTGGACAGCTTCGCTGCGGGCTTCGGGTCGCAGACGGCGGAACGAGAACTTTGCGTGCCGCACGATGATCGGCAGCATGCGGAGAAAATCCTGATGCCAATCGGAAGATGGACATGCGATTCGGACCATGGAGGTGAATCCTTCTACTGAGTTATGCCGTCCCCGCAGGGACGGCATGTTGCGAGAAACACACCGCCCCCGCGACCACCGCAGGAGCGCAACAAACACCGCCTTCACAACAAGCAAAGGCGCAACGAAAACCCCGATTCCCGCCAATCAGGCGATGAACAGGATTTGGAAATGCTCTGTAACCTGGCCGATAGGAAAGGCGGCTAATTGTGATGTGCGGGCAACTCACGCCACGCCCGATAAATCGGGCGTGGCCGGTGAGATGGCGCGATGCAGATTATTCAGGTGCTCGAACAATTACTCTCGTGATTGTCCGATCTTTCGGATGGCGAGACGATCATCCATATACTCTAAGAATCTGTTGAGAACGGTTTTCCCGCAGGTAACAAATGGCCTACACTACATGTATTATGACACAAGGATCACTTTTATTTAGAAGGACAAATGCCTGTCTATCGACTCAACAAACAGCCACACTCAGAGCTAACCTATCCCTATCCTTGATATTATGGCGCACCGGAGGGTATTATTTAGATGGGCGGCGGGATGGTGCCATTGACCTGCGACATATATTCATTCGCGTCTTCGTCGGCGCTTGGTCACGGGCGGCGGGGTGGTTTCAATACGATTGGCAATTTCTCCCGCAATCAATTGCAATGCACGGTAGAGGGGAGAATCGGGCTTAATTGGCCCGGGAATCGCCGTTGCAGCCGGCTTTCGACTTTTGGGGTCTTGTCGCATAAAACTATTTCCTTTCAATACGCGCAAAAAGAGACCCCAGCACATTGCCAGGGCCAAAGGGTAAAACGGTTTAATCGCTGACATAAAGACGTCAGATCGCCGGGCGCTCGTAACCTTCGCGCGGCTGGAATTGGTACTTCGGACTCTTGTGGCGACGAAGTTTTGCGTAATCGTCAGGCGGCTCCGTCACCAATGTGTAGGGGCTGGTCTGTTCTCGGTCTCGCATCAACTGGTCAAGGGCCAGTGCCCGCTGAACTGCTGGCAACCTGGGCCGTTCCTCCAGTTGCGCAGCAATCTGGCGTTGCTTCATGCCCTGCAATGCCAGACGGACCGCATTTTCGCGTATCCGCTCCCGTTGCGGCGGCCGCTCGAACAAATCCAGGGTCACCACCTTGGTCAACAGATCGCTTAAGCCGGGCACGTGTTCGATATCCGGGACATTGCCGCCCAGAGCCAGTTTGACCCTGGCCCGCGGCAGCAGATGACCGCCGTCCAAAAGTCGCACGTTGTAGACGTGGAACTCGGGAACCAGTTGCCGCATCAAGTTCCCGAACTCCGGCGAATCGATAGCAAGCCGCTGGAACTCTTCTTCCAGCATCCCACGTAAGTGCAAAATGGACGGCGGAAGACACAACTCCTTGTGTTTGAGCTGCTCCAACTTATACCGCTCGCGGGCCAGTTCCTGCTCACAGTCCTTCAGATTTTTGATCTTCTCATCAAGGAAATCCACGGGACCGTACTTACTGATTGCGTTCTGGAAATTCACCTTCTCGCGCGCCAGCGATTCCTCGCCGCGCAAGAGCTTCTCCCAACGCTCAGCTTGTCCGCCAGAGCAGTTCTGGCGGGCAATCGCCACGATCTCGCCGAACTGATCGTCGAAACCGTCGAGTTGATACATTGCGCTGGTCATCGCCGTGACCAGCCGCTGGACGGCCAACTCGCCATTGAAGCCTATCGAGTTCCAGCAATGCCACTCACGGCTGGCTGAGCACATCAGGTTCTCGGTCACGCCGTTGCCACCCCACACATAATGCCAACCGCAGCACCAGCAGCAGGCATGTTGCCCAGGAAAACGGGTCCGCTTACGCGAGACTTGCCAACGCGGATCAATACCGTTGACGAGCTTGCGGTGGTACTTATCGTTTTTAGCCTTCAGGAGGACATTGAGTTCGTCGAAATCGATCGGATCGAGATGAGCCAGATGCGGATACTCTCGGAAGACGGGGCCCTTGGGGTTCGGCACGGAAACCCGCCGCCCCTTCTCGTGGTGCTTGATCGTGTGGCGTTTACCGCGGCAAGGCATTCCCTTGAGGAGCGTGTTGCTGTAGTAACGTCGCACCATGGCACCGTACCACTTGTTACGGCGGCAGTACTTCCCGACCGATACGCCTTGCTGGTTGAACCAGTCTGCCACGCCCGAACAGTTCAGAGTGTTCTTTAGTCGCCGGGCGCCTTCCTGGATGATGGGTGTCGCGGCATCATCCTTTTGCCAGTCATCGAACGTCTTGGTCTCCGGCGGCTTGATGTAGCCATAGATTTCGCATGGAGTTGCTCCGCCGAACTTCTTGAAGCGATTCATCTTTTTCTGCTTGATCCGCTTGGAAGTGTGTGTTTGGTGGCCGACGTGATCCCGGCAGGCTGCAAGCAAATCCTCTTCCCAATTGTCTTCGGCGGTATCGCAACAATCGTTAGGAGCAATGGAACGGGTTCCATTGTCTACTCCAGCGCCCCAAAGCCGCGCAGCTTCCGCCCCGCGGACCATCCGGCCAACGTCTTCCATGACATTCAGATCGAGTTCGCGACTGCGATACGCCTCCTCGATATCAACCAATTCAGGCCGGTCGAGTCGCTCACCCTTGCCTTTTGTGGCAATGACGCGGAATTCCACTGGCCCCTGATACAACTCGGCCACGACTTCTTTGGCGTGGTCCTCCTGGTCTCCCAGGCTCAACTCTTTTTGGTTTTGACAACCGCTGATGCGGGCGACGATGCCCACGACCAGCGTGTGCCCATTTCTGGGTTTCAAAACTTCGTTGGAACGATTCACGATGATACCTCCATAATTGGAGGCGTCTGCAACAGGGCGGTTTGTCCCAGTAGACAATCGTTTGTCCCAGTGGGACAAAACAAATGACAACAGGTGAGAATCCTTGATCAGAGACGATCAGAGGTGACAGAACGCAACTTTTTACAGCTATTGGATTTGTAGCTGTAAGTTGTTTGTAGTCAACAACTTGCGTCGATGGATCGGACGAATCCCCCCCTCTCCGCTTTGGTTTTCTGCCCAACACGCTAAGTTGTTTAAGTAAAACAACTTAGCGTTTCTTTTGCGCTGTCAAAAAGCCTCTTTGGTGCACAATTGGTGCATATTTCATGCACCAGGGAGGTTGGACGTGGCAGTCAATCGCAAACGCCGGCCGCTGCGAAAGCGGATCGGCAAGGTCTCGTATTATCTCCACCACGGGAGCTGGTGGGTCTACTATCTCGACGGCGAGCGGCAGGTCTGCCGCCGCACCGGGCCGGATGAAAAAGCGGCCGAGACGATCGCGGCTCAGGTCAACGCCCAACTGGCGACCGCAGCACCGACGATGTTCTCGTTCCAGCCGCTGGCTATGTCAGAATTGTGCCAGCAGTTTCTCGATCACCACGAGCACGTCCTGCGGTCGTCCGTGGCCACGATCCGCCGCTACCGGACGGCACTCAGGCACCTGGAGAATTTCGCCACCCGCAACCGCGGGCCGGTCCAGGCCCAGGATATCGATGCGGACCGTTTCGTCCGCTACTTGCGGACGATCAACGTCGCCCCCAACGGGCACAAGAATGCCGCTAAGCGCAAACTCCGTGACAAGGGCATCTTGTTCATCCTGGAAGTCTGCCGCAATCTCTACACATTCGCGGGCAGAAAGCGGCACCTCCCTCCGTATACCGAAAATCCGTTTACGGAGCTGGCAGGGAGCCGGTTTCGGATCGAAGACGCCAAGCGGATCTTCGTTTTCGATGCCCAGTCCGAACGGGCGTTTTTCAAGGCGGCCGGGACATGGGATTTCCCGATATTCTTCACGCTGGCCAAGAGCGGTGTCCGCTCGGGCGAATTGATCCATCTCTTAATCGAGGATCTCGATCTCGATGGCGGCTGGATGCACATCCGTGACAAGCCCGACTTGGGCTGGCGGATCAAGACCCGCCGCGATCGGTCGATACCCTTGGTTCCCGAGTTGGCGGCCATCCTGCGGCAAGTTATCGGTACGCGGCAGGCCGGACCGGTCTTTTTGCGCGAACGATTCGTCGCAAACAGAGCACCGCTGGCCGGCGCGACCCGCCAGCGCATGGCCCAGGTACTCGCGCGCCGCATTAACCAAACCGAGCGACAACCGGACCAAGAGCTCGACCGCGAGGGCAAGGCAAGGATCGCCAGCGCGGTTTGGCGCGATGCGGGGGCCGTGAAGGCCGATCGCATTCGCCTGCTGTTCATTCGGGTCGCCACGAAGGCCGGCCTTGGCGAGGTAACTTGCCCAAAGAGTTTTCGGCACTCATTTGCCACCCTCTTGCAGGACGCCAACGTCGATCCGCTCATCCGCCAGATCACCCTGGGCCATGCGTCTTCGGGAACGGCGGGCGGCGCCCTCGGCATGACTTCGATCTATACGCACACACGACCGGAGACACAGCGGCAAGAGATCCTGCGCGCGCTGCGCCTGTGGCCGGAGTCCCTGAAACTGGCGGAGCGGTATGTCCAAGGCATGGAGCCACAAAACTCTGACAGCGATTCGTCAAACACACCCAAAAACCATAAGGAGGAATCAAACTATGGTTACTGAATTGAAACAACCGTTGACCGCCCGCAATGGGCATACCCTAAAAGTCGTTCTGCCCTGCCGGGTGAGCGATCCCGGCCCTGGTAAGCAGGACATTATGTCGCTGGCCGACCAGGAAGCCATGCACCGCCGCTGGCTGAACGATCATACGTCTTTGCCGCTTGCGATTAATTTGCTTCTCCGCCGGGTAGCTCATCTGGCCTTTTTTGAAGAATCGTACTACGACCGGGTAATCGCCAAAGTCGATGCCCGTAACGCCAAGTACCGCCACAACGTAGATGGCACACCCGATCCCTGCCAGGATCGGCCCAAGAAGAGGACCCGCTTTCCGGGCCAGACCGTGTACTGCGGTATCTGCGGTATGCGTTATGTTTTCGGCGGACATGGCCAGCGGGATCATTTAATGTGCGATGGTGCCCGGAAGTACCGGTGTTGGAATGGCATTACCTTTGATAGCACTTTCGCCGCAAAGAAGTTCTCGGAGGCCGCGTTGTTTGAACTTCGCCAGTTGGAAAACTTCAACCCGATATTCCTCAATATGGTCAACGAGGAGTCCCTCCTGCTGGGTGCTTCCCGCAACACCAGTCTCCAAGAGATCAACCGTGAGCTAAGCACGGTTCAACGGGAGATCGAGAACGTGATGAAGTTCATCCGTGGTGGCGACGCCAGTGAGCGAGTGCGGGCGGATTTGAAAAAATTGGAGGATCGCGAAAAGCTGATCCTTCGGCAAAAGGACGAGATCGAGAGCGCGCCCAACCATGCGATCGTTGTCCCGTCCGCAGCCGAAATCATGGAGGTTACTGAAAGTGCCTTTCAAGACCTGGCGATGGATAGCTTTGAATTCGCCAAGCGAATGCGCGAGCTTACGGGGAAAATCTATGTCTATCCCTTTCGGCTCTGTGACGGCGCCCCATTCGTTTTGCGGGCAAAGTTTCGGCTTCGCTTGGCCGGGTTGTTGCCCGATAAACGGATTCGCGAGGTTCTCCAAAAGCCATTGGAACGCTTGCTGAAGATCGACCTCTTCGACATGCCGCAACGCGTCGTGCTGCGTGAGAAGATTCTCGCTGGCCGCCAGGAGCGCAACCCATTGGGCCACAAGATAACGGAGCGCGAGGTAGCGAAGTCTTTGGGGATCACGACCACGGCCGCCCAACGAGCCGCTGCCTTAGACCGAATCATGAAGCAGCAGGGGATTACCGATCCGTATGTCCTGCTCTTGGATCCGCCTATGGATTACCCGAAGTTTCGCCGTCATCTGCACCCGCGGTATCACTTTGAGCCGCTACCCGGGCATGTGCCTAGCCATTGGGCCACGGCGGCTTGTTCCGGACCATCGCCACGAATAACAACAGCAGCCCCGGGGTTCTCTTCCATGTCACTGGAACCAGCACAGCAGAACAGGGCGGGTTGCGGTGAACTGCCGTTCTGGGCAGTCAGGTCTGTGGTCTGGATTATCCACGACAATTGATTACACAACCGGGCAGTGTAGGCCAAAACGAGCCGGACCTGGTCAAGTTCCTTAGCCAGCTTGCGGACGTCAGCCTGGGCGTAGATGTGCCGAACCGTTTCCGGTGTCGCAAATCGTATGCAATATCTCAGGAGTTGACACAAGATAGGTGCCGTGAACCCTTGAAAGCATAATACCAGGCTGTGCCCGGCGAGTCCGGCCGTGATGCCTAACTCGCAAAAAATCGCGCTGGCTGGCTTTGCCGGTAACGGGTGAATGACACTGAGGCGGGTCATGACCACACCTCCTGCCGATCGTCAGATGATCGGCGTCGAGGGATCCAGTCCCGGGATTTGTCCCATCGCACAGGGGGGGGGCATGTCGGATCGCGAAACAGCCGTCCCAAGGCATGTTGCTGCAAGTGTATATAAAAAAAGCACTTGTGGTTCAAAATCGCCATCAAGGCATTATGCGCGCCTTCTTCAGCAGGCGCGCATAATGCCTTGATTGTGTTGTCCGACAGAATCCCGACGATCCGAACTCGGTCACCCTCGAAAATATGTTGGAGTATTCAGGGGTGCAGGTCCCAGGTATTCGGCCAGGGGTGAGGGCGAATCGCGGCCCGGTTCGCGGCGACGGCGGCGAGTTTGCTGAAAAGCCGACAAGCGAACCATTTGTACAATATTCCCTTGACTTATCACTTTATTATGTGATAATTACTAAAGAGCAGTAGGTGCTATTTGTGATATACAGAAAGGCGAATCATGGCAGATGAGCTACCCGGAAAACTAACGGGCAATTACTTGGTGCGGGCGGGCCGGTGGGCCTTTCAAGATGCTCATAAATGCCTACCGAGAACCCGTGACCGTGCAGAAATGCGCCGACACGCACTCAAATTGCGATTTTGGCCGGGCGGCGGTTCCGGCGAACATGGAGGACCGTTATTTGACCTCGACTGGTCATGGATCAAGTCGCTTTCGGGAAATCGAGTCGGCGAACTGCGAATTCACGACACGATCGGTAATTGCGATAATCTGCGAGTTATTTTCTACGTTCCTCCTTTCACGACGACCCCACCGACGCTGTGGGTTCTGTCGGTATTTCAAAAAAAGAGAGACGATTTTTCAGCCGCGCAGATCAGTAACTTTGACTTGCGACGGAAGTTAATCCTAGAGCGGTTCTACAACAACCCATAATCTCCTGCCCAGATAATCAAAATAACCCCAAGCCCGAAAGGTTTCACCATGGCGACACTAACCCCTGAAATTGAAAAGCTGACACTGCTCCAAGCGGCGAAGTTCCTTCTCGCTTACGTTGAGTGCAGCGATGAGATTCAAGCCGGGATTCGCAATATGCTGGAAATCCTGAACGACCCGGACACCGACGAAGATGATCGCGATATGACATTGGCTACCCTCGCTGACGCTCTGTTCACCAATCCCCATGAAGGGAAATTGGGAATGGACCTGGAGGAATCGGAAAGACTAGAGGTGGGATTCTCTGAGGAAGATCACTCGGTCCTTGAGGAGATGGATCGGGAAGAGGAAACTTTTGCGGCACGGTTGCGGATCGCGATGGAGAATAAAGAAATCACGCAAGAGCAACTTGCCGTGAAGATTGGCGTCGGGCAACCGGCAATTTCCAATATGCTCAATCGTCAGTGCCGGCCTCAGCACCGGACAGTGATTCGTCTGGCGGACGCCCTGGGTGTAACTGCGGGCGATCTGTGGCCTGGATTCCCGAACGAACCCAATCGCGGATAACTTGCAGGCATCGTCGGCAAGAAATCCTTTTTCCGAATGTTTCTCAGCGGTCTCCGCGACAAAGTCACGCGGGGAATGAAGGGTGGGGCACGGTGGGGAACCCGCCGCGTCGGGTATACCCGGGACGTTGGTCGCCATTGGCAGATTACCTTGCTGCCACCGGCTTCTTCATCTCGTTGGTGCTTGGCTTCCTTGCTGCCCTCTTCGGTTCGCTACTTCCCAATGATATCCGCCTCACGAAGTGCCCGGCGAACTAACCGAGAGACCTCGCCAAACTCAGGCAACTCGGCCATTTGTGCCGCGAGGCGGATGTTGCCTCACGCGCTGAAACCATTGATATGTAATGTGAACTTGTCCCTACCATTACTCACGCCCTGCGCCCGCTCTTGCCAGGGACTGCACAACGGTGGGCCACCCATTTTTGCGGTGCTTGCCACTCGTTGAGCCGTTTGGCCAAGTCTCGCCGCCCTGTTTCGGGTCGTCGAGTCTGCAAAGCCCGACAACGGTTCTCACGCCATCCACCCCATGAACCTCTCACACGGCCACGGGTCGGTCATTGCCGCCATGCCAAAGAACCAAGTTGGTGGGGTCCGCAAGGAGGGTCGCCGCACAGGAAATCCCCAATGGTCGGCAGGATCTCCAGTCGGACCCGTCCTTGGTCGTCTTGGCAGTTTCGATGTCGAAGGCAAGGTAACGGCGAGTCGTGTCCATCACGATCATCATAGTCGCCCGGGCAGGATTCGGAAACCCAACCGTTTGACGAAACCAGGGCCAAATCGGGCAGGAGCCCCCAATTGGGCGGTTACCGAAGCCTGAGAATGCAAAGATTCTTGCTACAGACTCGTTGGCCTATGCGGAGAGACGCCGAACATGAAGGCTGCCCTGGGGACTCCATTTGCGCCCGAGAATTGGCGGCCCAACTTGAATTCCACTCAGCCCCCGACTATGATGGGGGGTAGTTGTCGTTCAGAGCGTATCCGAGTTGAGCCCAGATGAACAACACTGGCTGAAAGAAGAAATTCACATGCTTAAAGACAACCCTCGTATTGCCAGGATGGTTGGCGGACTGCCCGAGCGTATCTTCATGAGTACAATCTCTGCGGTGCAAATGTTTTTTCTTGGCCAGCACAAAGACCCGCAGACAGTGCGGCTAGTGCGACAGGTTCGTAAACAGCGCACCTGCTTGCTAACAGCCTACGAATGCTTCACCGTGCATTCCTTCGCTCAAGCGTATAGCCGAATGCCTGGGGATTTTGCCGAGGTGGGCTGCTTTCAGGGAGCCTCGACGAGACTGATCTGCGAGGCCAAAGGCGACAAGACTCTGCACGTATTCGACACATTCGAGGGCCTTCCCAAGTCATCTGCACCCGACCGAGGGATTCACGACGAAAACCAATACGCGTGCAGCCTTGAGTCCGTTCAAAGCTATTTGAAGGACTTCCAGAACGTGCATTATTACAAGGGGCGATTCCCAGAAACGGCGGAGCCGGTTGATCGCCAGACATTCTCGTTTGTGCATTCCGACGTTGACCTTTACGAGAGCACCTTGGCCTGCCTGCGATTCTTCTATCCGCGGCTGACGCCAGGGGGCGTGTTCTTGTCGCACGATTATTCCGTGCTTAACGGTGTGAAAACTGCTTTTCAAGAGTTTTTGGCCGACAAACCCGAGGCCCCGATCGAACTGCCGTCAACGCAGTGCCTGATTATTAGGCGTTAAGCCAACCAAGTAGGTGTGTCGTTTTTCAAAAAGTCATCCGTTTTGTCGGAGTCCTGAAAAACGACCCTTTTCTGGTCAAGTGGGCATTGTCCTCCGGTTCACAGCGGCGGACCTCATGAAAGTGGCGGCATAGCATATAATGCATGGAGCCGGGTTTGATCTCCCGGCTCCGGTCCTCGTCGGTGGCGTTCCTCCTGCCTTTGGAACGTCACCGGCAGGACCACTTTACGGAAAGGCAGACTTCTAATGGATCTCAGAGACTTAGCTCTCCCTCACCTCCGCACCACCCGCAAGGTGGCAGCGGACCTCCTGGCGATCATTCACACGCAGCGACGGCGGGGGGGGACCCACGCTCCCGTCAGGTTTGAACCGGACCCCCGCCGTCCCGCTGAAATTAACTACGTATATCCCGACCCTGACTATGGAGCCAATAGCCGTCAAACCCGGTGAAGCACCTTTTGCCGCTCGGATCGTATGCGGGCCATCCGTGCTTGCTGGGATTCGGGAGGGGCAGGAGGGACCAGTTCGCGGAACAATTCCATGACGCGGTCTTCATACGGCTGCCCCCTGGCCGTTCGCCCCTCACCGACCAGTAGCTTACACCGGACCCGATGGACAATGTACTTCTCGCCCCGGTAGTAGCAACCGAAACCTACACGCTCCCAATGGGCAGGCTCCACCACGCAAAAGGGCGTCTCCGCATAGACGAGCGAGACGCACCACCCGCTTTCATCGTGCCACGGGTACTTCTTCCACCAGTAATCGGCATGGTTGCTGTACCACCGGGATAGCATAACGGTCTTCCATGCGGTTTCCAGGTTGATGAGAATGTGGCCGCCCTGGATCTGTTGGTGAGCGTACTCCACCACCATGCCCGCATCGACCGTCGCGGCGGCATTTCCGGGTGTAGTGTTGATCGGGACCGACGTGCGGTCTTGTATCAGTCACACTTCGGAGTCG
>Ga0194057_10000725_pt1 | contig 17272 bp, 15 predicted proteins | sample SepL4415m_MetaG_FD_155474 | JGI IMG/M metagenome (GOLD analysis project Ga0194057, IMG submission 155474) | Anoxic zone freshwater microbial communities from boreal shield lake in IISD Experimental Lakes Area, Ontario, Canada - Sep2016-L442-15m | ecosystem: Environmental > Aquatic > Freshwater... | reverse complement strand
ATGCCCGACAGATCCGCCGTGTCAATCGCCACGGTCGGGCGATCGCGTCCAGTTGAGGGCGTTTCGCTGTCGCTCCCTCGTTCTCAACCAGCGGAATCCCACGCCTCGCCTGTCTCGACCCCCTCGTTCTGCACCTGTCGCCCATGGGCGCACACCCTGGAATGGCCGAGGTATTGGTTTGCACGCACGTCCATCCAGGCCGCTTTCGGGGCCGAGTTTGGTTCGGCTGGCCTACCGGCCGACGAAGGACGAGCCAGTGATCCCCAGTAGGTTGAACTTCCGCTGGACGATTTCCAGACGTAGTCGCCAGCAAACTTCAGTTGCCGCACGTTCCGTGGCTGCAACCGCACGTGCTACGGCTGTCAACCGCCCTTGCAACACCGAAGCGATCCGCCAACTCCTCAGCTATGGCCAGGAACTTCTCGTGAGTACCGAGGCCCATGTGTTCGTGTTCGACGTTCTCAAAAGCATCCAAGAGCTTCTGTTGATCGGCAGCGGTCAGGGTCTGGTTGGCCATCGTGAATAGGCAATGGTCTTCCTTCTCGATATGCCCTCGCAGAAGGTCAACATAACCCCGGGCATGGGTGATGAATTGAGTGACTGCTTTGCTCTTGCCGGCGGCGGCCTCCTCAACTGCATCGGCCATGCCCTGGACATGAGCCCGACCTTGATCATGCTCGTGGAACATTACGCCCGTAGGGCCTCCATCGCGAGAAAAGCCCTTGGCCTCCATCGCCGGGAAGAGGTGGGTTTCTTCCTTGCCGTGGTGACAGCGGTCGGCAAAGTTGCGAAAGAAGTCCAGTGCCTGCTCTGCCGAGGTTTTGTCCAATTGTCCATCGGCCATACAGTTCTGTGCCATTTTTTCCAGGCAATCGAGTACTTGCTCGATAACACGGTGCTCTTCGCTAAGGATTTCAGTCGGTTTCATCGTAGGCTCCTTGAGAAATGCTTGTGAGTTTGCTCTACTGAATCCTACTTGGCGGGCGGCCAAAGATCATTGATCTGGATCAAGCTCGCAAAAGAATTTCTGGGACTGACCGACACTTGGGTGGAAAAACGGAAGTACATGGATTGTCTGATGGATCTGGAAGATGCTTGCCAGCATGCGGCGAAGGCCATCCTCTCCGCCGACGCCCTCTTGATCGGTGCCGGGGCGGGCATGGGCGTTGACTCCGGTCTGCCCGATTTCCGCGGCCCCGAGGGTTTCTGGCGGGCCTACCCGGCCTTCCGCGGCCAGCGGTTCGAGGAAGTCTCCAACCCCGTCTGGTTCCGACGAGATCCGGAGCAGGCTTGGGGTTTCTTCGGCCACCGCCTCAATCTCTACCGGGCTACGGCCCCGCACGCCGGTTTCGACATCCTTCGCCGCTGGGGCGAAAGCCGTCCACTGGGTTATTTCGTCTTCACCAGCAACGTCGATGGGCATTTCCATCGAGTCGGTTTCTCGCCCGAGCGCATCCTGGAGTGCCACGGCTCAATCAACTTTCTCCAGTGCGTGGATGGTTGCACGGACGCGATCTGGTCGGCGGAAGACACCGTTGTCCTAGTCGATGAGGACACCATCCGTGCTCGGCCACCGCTGCCGCAGTGCGTCCGTTGCGGGCGGTTGGCGCGACCCAACATACTTATGTTTGATGATGGGGGCTGGATTCCGAACCGCTCCAACGAACAAGAGCAGCGTTATCGTGACTGGCTGGAACAGATTGCTGGCAAGCGACTGGCAGTTATCGAGTTCGGGGCCGGTACGGGCGTACCCACGGTACGCTGGGAATGTGAGCATCAAACCGGGCAGCATATCCGCGTAAACCCACGGGACACTGCGGCACCGCCGGGCAGCATCGTTTTGCCGATGGGCGCGTTGCAAGCGATCGAGGCAGTGGATAGGATGATCTGTAGTGTTTGAAAGGCAGCAAGCATCGGAGAACCCTGAAGTGGACGTAAGAACGATAATACATCCCTGGTGGGCCGGTCCACAATGATCTTCATCCGCCTTTCCCACATATCGAAAGATACTACCAAACAGGCGACCTATCGCAGCCATCGTGGCACGAAAGTTTTAGAATTAAAATACCCTCCCACTACTGCAATCTGCAAAGGAAGAACTGACATGACCCGAAAGACGACTCGCCGTGATTTCCTGAAAACTTCAACCCTTGCGGCCGGAACCGCCGCTGGCGCGCAACTTTTGGGCGGGCCGTACCTCATGGCCGGACCAGCCCCCAGCCGCACGCTTAACGTGGCCGTGGTCGGCGGTGGCGGCATGGGCGGTTATGCCGTTGGACAGGCCCGCAATGAACGATTCGTCGCCCTGGCCGAGATCGACGACGGCCGCATCGGAGGAATCCTCAACGGCCTCGACAAGAGTAAGGGCGAGCCGAAAGTCTACTACGATTATCGCAAGATGATCGAGGAGTGCCACAAGGACATCGACGTGGTGCTGATCTCCACGCCGGATCACCACCATGCCCCTGCAGCCATCCGTGCGATCAACCGCGGCAAACACGCATTCTGCCAGAAACCGTTGGCCCACAACATTTACGAGTGCCGAACATTGGCCGAGGCTGCCAAGCAGAATAAGGTTCTCACACAGATGGGCAACCAGGGCCATTGCGGCGAAGGCTATCGCCGCCTGGTCGAGTTCATCTGGGGCGGGGCCATTGGTAACGTCATCGAGACACACAGCATCTTCGCCCGCAATTTCGGCGGCAACGGCGGCATCCCGGCCGGCAAACCGGTCCCCGCGGGCTTGCACTGGGACGAGTGGCTCGGCCCAGCCCCCCTTCGCGAGTATCACGACGGCCTGCATCCGTTCTCGTGGCGCAGTTGGCGGCAGTTCGGCACGGGCACGTTGGGTGACATGGCCTGCCATGTGATGGACGGCGTGATCTGGGCGTTGAAATTGGTCGAAGCGACCAATTTCTCCATCGAGTGCCTCGCCCAGACCGAGGGCAGTGCCGAGATGTTTCCCAAGAGCAACGTCGTCAAGTTCGATTTCCCCGCACGTGGCGACATGCCTCCGGTGAAGGTTTTCACCTACGACAACGCGGGCCAAAAGCCGGAGATTATCAAAAACCTGGAAAAGGAAGCCAAACGGAAGTTCAAGGATGGCACGATCTATGTAGGCGACAAGGGCATGATGTACACCGATACCTACGGTGGCGGCATCCAGCTCTATCCCGAGGCGCGCCGCCAGGCGTTCGCGAATCCGCCCAAGACGCTACCGCGTGCCCATGGCGGGCCTATCGAGGACCTATTCTGGGCAATCAAGAACGATGGCACGCCAGCCTCGAACTTCGTCGATTATTCCGGCCGCTTGACCGAGTTCATTCTTACCGGCCAATTGGCCATGCTGGCCGGCGTCGGTAAGAAGCTCGATTGGGATGTTGCGGCCATGAAATGCACGAACCATGACGAGATCAACCAGTTCGTCCGCCGCAAGTACCGCCCGGGCTGGGAAGTGTGAGCCATGCTTCGGCGATACCAAGAACCGCTGCCGCGGGCGTAGGCAAGCCGGTTGCAGCCGGTTGCCGCTTACTTGACGCGAATTCCATGATACATCAAAATAGTACCTACAAGTCTACAGATCCCACCCTCCAAGGAATCGTATTATGAAACGCGATGCACTTTCGCTGTGTATCCTGTTGACCCTGATTCCCCTCGCTACGGCGGCCGGCTTGGAATGGCCTGCCTGGCGGGGCCCCAACCACGATGGCAAGTCGCCTGACACAGGTCTGCTTAAACAGTGGCCCAGCGACGGGCCAAAGTTGCTCTGGAAGGCTGACGGCATCGGCGTCGGCTTCTCCAGCGTTGCCATGGCGGACGGCAAGGTCTTCATCACCGGCGACAAGGACGGCAAACTGGAGATTCGTGCGTTCGACCTGGAGGGAAAGAAAATCTGGGAAGCGGAGCACGGAAAGGGGCGCGGTGGACCTGATGGCTCCCGCGCTTCAGCGGTGATTGACAACGGAAACCTGTATCTGCTTGGCGGCAACGGCCTGATCGGTTGCTACGACGCGAAGGACGGTCAGAAGAAGTGGAGCCGCGAGGCCAAGGAGTTCGGCGGGGGACCGGGCGGATGGGGCTACGCCGAGTCGGTGCTGATCTACAAGAACATGGCCATCTTCAAGCCTGGCGGCAAGAACTGCATCGTCGCCCTCGACAAAGCTAATGGCGAGACCATCTGGAAAAGCACCGGCTTCGACGCCGGGCCGGAGTATGGCTCATGCCTCCCGGTGACCTTTCAAGGCCAGGAGATGATTGTCACGGGGACCAGTCGGGGCATCCTTGCTGTCGATGCCGCCAGCGGTAAGTTGCTCTGGTCGAACGATTGGTCGGCAGGCAATACGGCCAACTGTCCCACGCCCGCCTACGCGGACGGCTATGTCTTCTGGGCCAACGGCTATGGCAAAGGCGGCATCTGCCTGAAGCTCAAGATGGAAGACGGCACAGTCGCTGCCGACGTGGCCTGGAAGACCGGCGAGATGGTTTGTCACCACGGCGGGTACGTCATCCACGAAGGGTACATTTATGGCAACCACAACGGCGAATGGAACTGCCTCGACCTGAAGACCGGCAAGAAGCAGTGGAGCGAGAAGGCGGTAGGCAAAGGCTCGCTCTGTTTCGCCGATGGGATGCTGTATTTATTCAGTGAGAGCGGCGGCCAGGCCGGGCTGGCGACCTGTTCGCCCGAGGGCCTCCAACTCAAGGGTAAGGTCAAGGTCAAAGGCAACGGCCCGAGTTGGGCCCATCCCGTGGTCGTCGGCGGACGGCTCTACCTCCGCTACGATACCAACTTGTACTGCTTCAATGTGAAGGGCGCAGGGTAGCCCCACAGCATACGAATCGTTCGCCACTGCCATGCGCTGGTCCATTCCGGCCTTTGGCAAACCTCATCACTCAGGGATACTGATCCATGCGCCACCACCACCGCAGTGTCCTTATTGCCCTCGTGCTCGTTGGGCTCGCGTCCAGCAGCTTCGTTCTCTGCCAGGCCGATACGCTTGAGATAGGCCACCCGGCCCCCGATTTTCGACTCCCCGGCGTGGACGGCAAGACGTACAGCCTCGACTCCTTCCGAGACGCCGAGATCCTGGTAATCGTCTTCACCTGCAACCACTGCCCCACGGCCCAAGCCTACGAAAGCCGGATCAAGCAGTTAGCGGCGGACTACAAGGACAAGAAGGTCGCCGTAGTCGCCATTTCGCCCAATGACCCCCAGGCACTGCGGCTGGACGAACTGTCCTTCACCGACCTGGGCGACAGCTTGGAAGACATGAAGATCCGTGCCAAGGATCACGGCTTCAGCTTCCCGTACCTTTACGACGGCGAGACGCAAATGGTCTCGCGTGCCTACGGGCCCGTCGCCACACCGCATGTGTTCGCATTCGACCGCCAGCGAACGCTTCGTTTCACGGGCCGGATCGACAACTCCGAGAAGCCGGATCGGGTAACTTCACACGACACCCGTAACGCCATTGACGCCCTCCTGGCCGGAAAGCCGGTGCCTGTCGAGACGACGAAAGTCTTCGGCTGCTCGACGAAATGGTCCGAGAAACGCGAGTCGGCCAAGCAGTCACTGGAGACCTGGGCCAAAGAAGAAGTGACCGTGAAGCTCATCGACGAGAAGGGCCTGCGGGTGCTGGCGAAGAACGAGGGCAAGCGACTGCGCCTCATCAACGTCTGGGCTACTTGGTGCGGTCCCTGCGTGGAAGAATTGCCAGAGTTCGTCGCCATGAACCGCATCTACCGCAACCGCGGGTTCGAGCTGGTGACCATTTCTGCCGACGCCCCCGAAGAGAAGGAGCATGTCCTAGAGGTGCTCAAGCGGAAACAGGTTGCGGCGGACAACTTTCTGTTCAATGGCAGCGACAAGTACAAGCTCATGGACGCCGTGGACGAGAAGTCTTCCGGTCCAGTGCCGCACACCATCCTGATTGCGCCCGGCGGCAAAGTGCTCTACCGCAAGTCGGGCCCTTGCGAACCGCTGGCCATCAAGCGGGCCATCGTGGATTACCTGGGGCGGACGTACAAGTAGGCGTAGATCGTGCATATTGAGCGCGGCATAGTCCTGGGTGACACTCCGCTATGGTCCGTGTGAGATAGTATCCCCGCCGAAGATCGGTATCGGCCGGAGCGGGTCCACCACAACCGATGGCCGCAGAAGGGTGGATAGATTCAAGGCGGAAACGGTCTTCACTCGGGTTGAAAACCGGGCATGGGGAAAAGAGAACGTGAACATCGTTCTCGGCTGCTGTGGTCGCCAGAAATCAGAAAGCTCTTGGGGATCGAGAAGGTCAAGCCACGCCGGAAGTGCTCGGTTACCGTGGTGATTCCTTGGGCATCACACCGGCCGCATGCACCACCGGTTGGCGTCCGGCCGCCCCAATGTCTGCCCTTGAATCGTTGCCGCCAGCCAAATACCGCCCATCAGGCCGAACTACTGAATCTGGATCGTCCCAGCATACGATAATCCCTATTGGCCTACTTCATGTGCCCGTGGACCTGATTGCCCGCCGTCATGGAAACATCCCTTCACCGCAATCTTAAAACCCTGTACGCCGGCACGGACGCCCAATTCGAGGTGTCGTTGGGCGATTATCGCATCGACGTGATGTCGGGCGGTCGTCTTGTGGAGATCCAGCACGGTTCGCTGGCCGCAATCCGCGACAAGGTGAAGGTTCTGCTCAAGAATCACTCAGTCGTCGTGGTCAAACCGATCATCGTGCAGAAGCTGCTCGTGAAGCGGGCCAACAAGGATGGCCCGGTCACGGGTCGGCGCATGAGCCCCAAACGCGGTACACTTCTCGATCTGTTCGACGAGCTGGTGCATTTCACGCAAGTTTTCCCCCACAAGGGGTTGACGCTGGAAGTGCCCCTGGTCGACATTGAGGAGTGGCGTTATCCGGGCCATGGACGGCGGCGGCGCTGGCGGCTCAACGACTATCAGATCGAGGATCAGAAGCTCGTGGCCGTGCATGCCACCTACCGTTTCCAGACGGCCGCCGACCTGCTTCACCTGATCGAACGTCCCTTGCCGCAACCATTTCACACGGGCCATCTGGCTGAATCCCTTCATGTAAATCGCTGGTCGGCCCAGCGGATTGCCTACTGCTTTCGCCAGACGGGCGCCGTACTCCAGGTGGGCAAACAGGGGAACGCTCGGCTCTACGAGTTCGCCGCCGCCAAGAAGGCAGGTTAAGCCGGCGGGGGTCGGGACGCCGAGGATAACGCAGACATCGGCTACCAATCAACTCTGTTTCGCAAGAGGTGGATCATCCTTCGTCGTGCTGGCCCTTTCCCTGGCCGGCTTGGTCGCGGTAAGATTGATTGTCGCCTGACCCGCTCCTGTTGCCGATCTTCTTTCCATGACGCTGCTACGCCGCCTCTTTCGGATCAAACGGATCAGCTCGGAACTGCCTCCCGGGGAGCATCCGCTGAAGCGAGTGCTCGGCCCCGTGGATCTTATCCTACTGGGGATCGGGGGGATCGTGGGCGCGGGAATCTTCGCCTTAGTGGGAACGGCTGCGGCCGGGGATGCAGCCCGGCCAGGAGCCGGCCCTGCCCTGGTTCTCTCCTTCGTGCTGACCGGCATCGCCTGCGGCTTTACGGCTCTCTGCTACGCAGAGTTCGCCTCCTTGGTTCCCATTTCCGGCAGTGCCTACACCTATGCCTACGTCACCCTGGGCGAGATCGTCGCCTGGATCATCGGCTGGGATCTGGTGCTGGAGTACGCCGTTGGCAATGTAGCGGTGGCCGTCTCCTGGTCGGGGTATTTTTGTGAGTTCCTCCGCGGCTTCGGCCTGGAGTTCCCCCGTTGGCTGGCAACGGATCTACGGACCGCCCTGGCCACTCCCGAGATCCTCAATGCCGCGCCACGGGTGCTGGGAGTGCCACTCGTGTTCAATCTCCCCGCGGTCTTCATTGTTACCGTCCTGACCGTACTCTTGGTCGTAGGCATCAAGGAGAGTGCCTGGCTCAACGCCGTGATGGTCGGTATCAAGCTCTTGGTGTTGGGCTTCTTCGTGGTGGTCGGCATATATTACATCAAACCGGAGAACTGGCAGCCCTTCGCGCCCAACGGCTGGGCAGGTATTCAGGCGGGGGCGGCTGTCGTGTTCTTCGCCTTCATCGGGTTCGATGCCGTCTCTACGGCTGCCGAGGAGTGCCGCAATCCCCGCCGCGACCTGCCCATCGGCATCCTCGGTTCGCTCGCCGTCTGCACCCTTATTTATGTGGTCGTGGCGGTCGTGCTGACCGGAATGGTCCCCTGGCAGGAACTCAATACGGCCGAGCCGCTTTCCGTGGCCATGCGGGTCGTCAACCAGAACTGGGCGGCGGGCATCGTGGCCTTCGGTTCCTTGGTGGCGCATACCGCGGTGCTGTTGGTCTTCCAGATGGGCCAGCCGCGGGTTCTCTTCTCCATGGCTCGCGATGGCCTGCTGCCACCGGCGTTGGCCAAGACCCATCCGCGATTCAAGACGCCCTACCTGGCCACGATCCTCACGGGCCTGTTTGTCGGTATCGGATCGGCGGTGGCGAGTTTGGAGGAGATGGCCGATCTGTGTAACATCGGTACGCTGTCGGCGTTCTTGATCGTCTCCGCCGGGGTGCTCGTTTTGCGGCAGCGGGAACCCGATCAGAGGCGAGGATTCAGGACGCCCTGGGTACCCTGGGTGCCGCTCTTGGGCATCCTGGCCTGCCTCTGGCTGATGTTCGGGTTGCCCTGGACGGCCTGGATCAGGTTTGGGGTCTGGCTGGCCGCAGGCATCGTCTTCTTTGCCCTCTACGGCTACCGCCACAGCCGGCTCGCACGGGATGTCTGATGTGGCGGGCTAACAGCAGTTTGCTTGGGCGCGCGGGGTGACACCGCCCCGCAGCCAGTGTAAGATGATGGCATGAAATCACTTTTCATCTCACCGAATGCCCAAAGGCTCTTCATGCCGACGCTACCGCTGGGCCTTGCCCTGGTGGCGGTGGTGGTGCTTGGCACGATGGCGGTACGGGCGGCGGAACTGCCCATCAAGGACGGGCAGAAGATTGCCTTCATGGGCGATTCAATCACTGAAGCGGGCGCGGGCGCCCCCACGGGCTACGTGAATCTAGTGATCCGTGGACTGGAGGCGAATGGCATCAAGGCCACAGCTATTCCTGCTGGCATGAGCGGTCACCGTGCAACACAGATGTTCAGGCGGTTGGATCGTGATGTGTTGAGCAAGAAAGCGGACTGGATGACCCTGAGCTGCGGCGTGAATGACATCGGGTTCCGGGACAAGGGTGTGCCGCTGGCTCTGTTCAAGGAGAGCGTCACGAAGATCATCGACCAGTGCCAGGCGGCCGGCGTCAGGGTGATGATCCTCACCGCGACCATGACCGGCGAAGACCAGCCCAATCCGACAAACCAGAAACTGATTGCCTATAACGAGATCCTGCGGACGCTGGCAAAGGAGAGGAATTGCCTCCTTGCCGACCTGAACGCTGACATGCAGGCCGCCATTGCGAAAGCCGGCGTTGAAAAGAAGGGCAGAGTATTGACCAGCGACGGCGTACACATGAATCCGGCGGGAAACCAGATGATGGCGACCGGAGTGCTCAAGGCATTTGGCCTGAGCGCGGAGCAGATAGAGAAATCGCAGAAGAGCTGGACTGATGCGGCACCAGCGGCGGCCCCAGGCAGTAAAGCGAAATAGACCTACATTTGGAATCTTATGAGGAGTTAAGAAACCTGTGCTGACCCCAAAGACTTTTGCAACGCTTGCGGTTCTGTTCTTCGCGGCGGTCGTGTCGGCTCGAGCCGACACCCCTTCTTACCATTGGAAGACCGAGAAGGACTCCCTGAGCCTCTTGACAGACGAAAAGATTGTTTACACCTACCATTTCGCTGCGAAGGAAGGTTACCCGTACATCCATCCCATAAGCCTGCCCGGCGGGCCGGTGATGTCTGCTTTGGCCCCGGCCGATCATCCATGGCACCGAGGTCTATGGTTCTCTTGGAAGTTCCTCAACGGCGTAAACTACTGGGAGTTCGCCCCAAATCATCCAAATCAGCCGGACGGAAAGACCGTCGTGGTCGGCCCCGCCGTTATTCACACCACCGAGACCATGGCCACGGTAGGTCTACGACTGGAATACTCCAAGGCCCAGGTCGTGCTGGCCGAGGAGCGGACTCTCGTCGCCTCTCGACCCAGGCTCGATGGCAGTTACACCATCGACTGGACCTCCAGGTTCACGGCCAAGGATAAGGACGTGGTCTTTGAGCGAACGCCACCGAAGCAGGCTTCCTGGGGTGGCTATGGTGGGCTGGGGTTCCGGGCATCCAAGACAATGCGTGACTTTCGGGCCATCGACAGCGAGGGCCGGGTCGGCAGGACCCAGGCTCATGGTAAGCAAGCTCGGTGGATGGACTTCGGGGGAGTTTTCGGCGAGCAGAACGGAAAGACGACTACGGCGGGCATAACGATCTTCGATCACCCGGCCAATCCCCGTCACCCCGTGTCCTGGTATCTCTCGGACGACGCGGGCCTGCCCTACTTCGGACCAGCCCTGCTGTTTGCCCAGCCGATGACGCTCAAGCTCGGGGATTCGTTCACGATCAAGTACCGAATCCTCATTCATCCAGGGCTAGGTGACAAAGCAGCCTTGGAAAAAGAGTATCAGGCGTTTGCGAAGTGATCGCAGGTTGTGGGGTAAGCGTGAACCACTGCCATCGTCTGGTATGTGGACGGGTGGGATAAGAAAGGCCACTGTCTCCCGACCGCGCGGCCGGTCAATTTGCTCGCGTCTACCGGCCGGCTTTAGGACAGAGGCTCTTTTCAGCGGAGGCGACAGAGCGTATCGTGGTGGGAGTAACGGATGATGGATCTGGAAGATGCTTGTCAGCAAGCCGCTGAAGCCATCCTCTCCGCCGACGCCCTCTTGATCGGTGCCGGGGCGGGCATGGGCGTTGACTCCGGTCTGCCCGATTTTCGCGGCCCCGAGGGTTTCTGGCGGGCCTACCCAGCCTTCCGCGGCCAGCGGTTCGAGGAAATCTCCAACCCCGTCTGGTTCCGACGAGATCCAGAGCAGGCTTGGGGTTTCTTTGGCCACCGCCTCAATCTCTACCGGGCTACGGCCCCCCACGCCGGTTTCGACATCCTTCGCCGCTGGGGCGAGAGCCGTCCGCTGGGCTATTTCGTCTTCACCAGCAACGTCGATGGACATTTCCATCGAGCCGGTTTCTCGCCCGAGCGCATCCTGGAGTGCCACGGCTCAATCAACTTCCTCCAGTGCGTGGATGGTTGCACGGACGCGATCTGGTCGGCGGAAGACACCACTATCCTGGTCGATAAGGATACGATCCGTGCCCGGCCACTGCTGCCGCAGTGCGTCCGTTGTGGGCGGTTGGCGCGACCCAACATACTTATGTTTGGTGATGGGGGCTGGATTCCAAACCGCTCCAACGAACAAGAGCAGCGTTATGGTGACTGGCTGGAACAGATTGCTGGCAAGCGACTGGCAGTTATCGAGTTCGGAGCCGGTACGGGCGTACCCACGGTACGCTGGGAATGTGAGCATCAAACCGGGCAGCATATCCGCGTGAACCCACGGGACACTGCGGCACCGCCGGGCAGCATCGTTTTGCCCGTGGGCGCATTGCAGGCGATTCGTGCGTTGGATAGGATGATTGCGAGTGGGGCTGAAGGCACTAGCCCTGCCGGAAGTGTGCAACCCGATCCCTGAGGAGTAGAGAAATGGACGCCCCGGAAGCTGTTCGCACATATCCCTTCTTCCTGCCTCACCTTCACACCTATCGGGATTCTCGCCATGCTCTTCTACGGTCACCGCATTGTCATCTTGTCTGTTCTAATGGTCGTCGGTGCTGGTGCCGTGGAGATTCCCTATGGCGTGGTCCGGCAACCGTGGGACATCCATCTTGGCCATCACCGGGCGTGGATTCACGTAGTGCAGCCGGCCGACGCCGTGCGTGTGTCACTTCCCTGGCGACGGCGCGACAACGATGCTGGCAGCAAGAACGTCATCATTGTCGATGTGGCCACCGGCGAGCGCATCCGCAACATCGCCCGCATCGAGGTCACCCGCGAGTATGGTGACTTGGTCTTTCAGCCGAAAACCGCACCGGGGGAATACTACGTGTACTACCTGCCATACGTGGTGCAGATGAACTATGGCGGGTATGGGGGCGGCTACTTGCCCGTGGAGAACACCGCTGACGCCCAATGGATCAAGAGGCACAATTTGACGTTGGCCGAACTCGGCCAGGGCAAGTGGCGCAACCTGCCGGAGGCGTCGGTGTTGGAGTTCCAGGCAAGGACTGCTTTCGACAGTTTCTATCCGATGGAAGTGGTGGCGACGAAGCGGGAAGTCGCGAGATTCCTTGCTGTTCATCAGGCCGAGCCCTATTTGCTCTTTGTGGAAGATCGCCGCTACCCAATTCGGATGAGCGAGGACTTGCCGAAGCGTTGGATTGACAGCAGTTCGGGAAAAGCGTTTTCCGGTGAGGTCCAGCGGAACGAGTTCTACGCCTTGCAGATCGGCGTGTATGCGTCGAAGCAGACGTTGGAAGACTTGACGGTGGCGTTTAGCGATCTGCGCCCTGAGAAGGCCGGCAAGCCGATTCCGGCGACGGCGTTGCGATGTTTCAATCTGGGCGGGACCGACACCAACGGCCAGCACTTCCGCAAGGCGGTGAGCGTAGCCCAGGGCAAGATCCAGCCGCTGTGGATTGGCGTGGACGTTGCGGGCGATACAGAACCGGCTTTGTACCGAGGGACGATCACGATCCACCCAAGAAACGCCCCGCCCGCCGAGGTGGCCATTGCACTGACGATCCGGTCGGAGGCGCTAGCTGATCGCGGGGATAGCGAACCGTGGCGCCATTCGCGGTTGCGCTGGCTGGACTCGACGATCGCTATCGACGACGAGGTGGTGGCACCGTACACACCGCTGGTGGTCGATGGCCGCACGATTCGTTGCCTGAACCGAGAGGTTCGCTTTGGCGACGACGGGTTGCCGGCGCGCATCCTCAGCGGCGCGCAAGAGATTCTCGCCCAGCCCATGCGTTTCATCATCGAGGCCGACTCCGGCCCCCTTCGACTGGCCGGCGGCGTGCCGAAGATTTCCAAGCAAACGCCGGGCACGGTGGTCTGGGATTCGCAAGCCGCCGGCGGGCCGGTCTCGCTCAACTGCCGCGCAAGGATGGAGTTCGACGGGCATCTCCAATACGAACTGACTCTCAAAGCGAACCAACCGGTTCATCTTAAGGACAGCCGCCTGGAGTTGCCGTTTGAGCGCGAGGCGGCCGCGTACATGATGGGCATGGGGCGTCCGGGCGGGTCTCGCCCCCAGGAGTACACCTGGAAATGGGCCGGCCCGCAGGATAGTTTCTGGATCGGCAATGTCCACGCCGGTTTGCACTGTAAGCTGCGCGGGGCGACCTATTGTGGTCCGCTGCTGAATCTCTACCATCCCGCCCCGCCGCCGAGTTGGCACAATGGGGGCAAGGGCGGTTGCACGGTGAGCGAGATGAATGGCTCGCCGGTCCTGGTCCGCGCCTACGGCGGCGAGCGCACGCTCGCGGCGGGCGAGTCGATCGTCTTTGAGTTCGCGTTGCTGATCACGCCGGTCAAGCATTTAGACACGGCCCGCCACTTCCGCGAGCGGTACTACCACCACTTCCCGCCGCCGGCGCCCGACGAGCTAACCGCCTCCAAGGTCAACGTGATCAACGTCCACCACGCTAACGAGGTGAACCCCTACATCAATTATCCGTTCGCCGCCGTGCCGCAGATGTCGGCGTTTGTGAAGACATGGCAGGAGCGCGGAATGAAGGTCAAGATTTATTACACGCTCCGGGAGCTGTCGAACTACGTGACGGAGTTGTGGGCGTTGCGAAGTCTAGGAACGGAAGTCTTGGCTGGCGGCGGCGGGGGCGGCTTCCCGTGGCTCCGTGAACACCTGGCGGCCAACTACACGCCACAGTGGTTCCAGCCTTACCCCGATGGCACGGCCGACGCCGCCATCCTCAACAGCGGCGAGTCGCGCTGGTACAACTACTACATTGAGGGTTTGGCTTGGCTGGCCCAGAACGTCCATATTGACGGCCTGTACCTCGACGACGTCAGTTACGACCGCCGCATCCTCAAACGCATGCGGAAGGTGTTGGATCGCAATCGGCCGGGCAGCATGATCGACCTGCACTCGAACACGGCCTTCTCCATCGGTCCCGCTAACCAGTATGCCGAGTTCTTTCCCTACGTCGATCGCCTCTGGTTCGGCGAGAGCTTCAACTACAATGCCATGTCGCCGGACACCTGGCTGGTCGAGGTTTCGGGCATACCCTTCGGTCTGATGGGTGACATGCTACAAGGCGGTGGCAATCCCTGGCGCGGCATGGTCTACGGCATGACCAACCGCCTGCCGTGGGGCACCGCCGGCGTGTCCTGCGACCCGCGGGCGATATGGAAGGTGTGGGACGACTTCGGCATTGCCGAGGCGAAGATGATCGGCTACTGGGAAAAGAACTGTCCGGTGCGAACGGACAACAGCAACGTACTGGCCACGGCTTACGTGAAGAAGGGCCGGACGCTGGTGTCGATCGCCAGTTGGGTGCCGAAGCTGGTCGAGTGCCGTTTGGCGATCGACTGGAGGGCATTGGGGCTCGATCCGCAAAAGGCCGTGATCGTTGCGCCGGAAGTGGCTGGTTTTCAGCCGGCCCGGCGCTGGCAGACGGGCAACGCGATTCCGGTGGCGCCCACCAAAGGCTGGCTGCTGTTGATCGATGAAGCGGAGGGAAAGGATTAGTGCTCGCAGGTCAACTCGCTAGGAGACGAAAGCCGTATTGCCCTGGGGGAGCAACAAACGGTCGTCACAGACGCGATTGACGACAAAGGGAACCGCCTGCAACAGGCCCGCAAGAATCGCAAGAAAGCGGCTGGCGGGCGTTTCGACGCCGGACGACCAGAAGGCCTTTTAGACAAGGGGCTGTTAGAAGCGATCCTGACGCCTTGGATGGCATATCGTCCGTCTTGGCTGCGGTGCTGGATTTCGCAGATGCCTGCCCGTATCACAATCCTTGCCCAAGGAACGTCAGCGAGAAGGCCGGACACGATAACCGAAGTGGAAGTCCTCGGCGGCTCCAATTCCACTTTTTCAGTCATGGATGTCGCGGTACGACCTCGTCAGCCGGCCGTGGGACGAAGATGTTGCTGCCGTGACGGTGTGTAGGCTGCCGGTGGGGGCGTTGCACAGGGGCCAGACAAGGGATAGGATCGTTGACACTCACGAACACTGAAGGACATGAACATGGACGCCCTGCAAGCCATCCGCACCCGCCGCAGCATCCGCGCGTACCTCGACCGCCCCGTGACCGAGGAACTGATCCAGAAGCTCATGGTCGCCGCAATGCAGGCACCCAGTGCCCGCAATCAGCAGCCCTGGCAGTTCGTCGTGATCGACGACCGGGCGATCTTGGCGAAAATCCCGGATTTCATGCCCAACGCAGCGATGGCCGAGCATGCGCCGTTGGCGATTCTGGTCTGCGGCGACCTGAGCTTGGAGAAGTCGCCTGGCTACTGGGTGGTCGATTGTGCCGCAGCCGTTGAGAACATGCTTCTGGCTGCGCATGCCCTAAGCCTGGGGGCAGTGTGGTGCGGCGTCTATCCACGAGACAAGCGGATGGAAGGGTTGAAGCGGCTCATCGACCTGCCGAACAACGTCATCGCCCACAGTCTGGTTGTGCTAGGTTACGCGGCCGAACAGGTTCCCTCCGAAGATCGGTATCGGCCGGAGCGGGTCCACCACAACCGATGGCCGCAGAAGGGCGGATAGATTTATGACAGAAATGGTCTTCGACCGCGTGGAGAGCCTTCTCAAGCAGCATGGCATCACGTTCCAGGTGACGCGGCACGAGCCGGTCTACACCAGCGAGGAGGCCGCCAGGGTCCGCGGCACACCCTTGGCCAGCGGGGCCAAGGCCCTGATCGTCAAGGGCGAGGCGGGCTTCGTCATGTTCGTTGTCCCGGCTGATCGGAAGCTCGACAGCCATGCCGTCCGCCGTGCCAAGTGCTGGAAGAAGATGCGGTTTGCCACACGGGAAGAAGTTCTGGAGTTGACCAGCCTTGCCCCTGGCTCCATCCCGCCCTTTGGCAGCCTGTTCGGCCTGCCTACACTTTGCGACCGGCGGCTGGGCGAAAACGAGGTGATCAACTTCAACGCTGGGGACCACGCAATCTCGGTGAGCATGCAGTATGCGAGCTATTTGCAGATAGAGGAACCGGAATTGGGCATCTTTGCGGTGGAGTCGGCGCCATGACTGAACTCTTGCTCCGCATCAACGGCATCCAGGCCGCCTTCGGTTTCGAGTTCGGCCTCGATAGTCCTCGCGCCAACGAAGGGCGAGCCGCTAATCCGTACCGGCAGGCCAATGTCTCCTATTCCCTGGTCCAGCGGCAAGGCGGCAAGGTCGTGCGGCATACGCTGATCGACTGCGGCATGGGCGTGGTGCCGTCGCTCTTGGAGTTCGAGCAGAGCCACGGTGTGAATGTAGTCCACGAGGTCTTGTTAACCCATCCGCACTTTGACCATTTTGCTCAGCTCGACTGGCTTTCGATGTGCCTGTTGCGGAGCGGCCGGCCCGACCAACTCCGACCATTGCCGATCTACGCCAGCCAGGAGTGCTGGGAGAGTGGCCCCAACCGCGTCCATCGCTACCTGGCCGAACGGAGCGACTTCCGGGCGCTCGTGCCAGACAACACCGTCGTGCTGGGGGATCTTACCGTCACGCCCATCGACGTGGATCACGGCCCGAAAGCGCCCGGTGCCCTGGGGTTCGTAATTCAGCACTGCGACCGGAAGATCGTCATCACGGGCGACTTCCTCCACGTCCCAGAGGAGGACAATCCTCTTCTATTCGACGCCGATGTAATGTTCTTGGATGCCAACACATGGCACCCGGCGGAACAGTCCCGGCACCAGTCAGTGCTTGGCAACCTCCCCCTGATCGACAAATTGCGACCCAAGCGGGCCTACATGATCCACTACTCCGGCTACGAGGACCGCGAGCACGCGGGGGACCGAATCAATGGGCCGCTGGGTACGGAACAGTTCCGCCAAGAGCTTCACGAGGTGGCCGGAGGGCTGGACATTCAGCCTGCGGAACATGGGATGGTCCTGGGCGACACGGTGCCTTGGCCGGAGTAGAATGTTCCTGTGACCCCTCAATCGCACCGACATGGAGACTTGCAAATGAATCGCGTGTTCTGTTACTGCTTGGCAATAATGT
>Ga0194057_10000724_pt1 | contig 17288 bp, 11 predicted proteins | sample SepL4415m_MetaG_FD_155474 | JGI IMG/M metagenome (GOLD analysis project Ga0194057, IMG submission 155474) | Anoxic zone freshwater microbial communities from boreal shield lake in IISD Experimental Lakes Area, Ontario, Canada - Sep2016-L442-15m | ecosystem: Environmental > Aquatic > Freshwater... | reverse complement strand
AACAACAAAGAGCCCTCAACCTGCTTCAGTCCATCAGCCCGTAGGCAGAGCCACCACACCCAATCCGAGCTTAAACGCCCGGAATTACAGGGGATTCTTGCATTTCTCTGGGGGGAACTTCAGTCTATAGTTATCCGAAAAAAACGCCAAACCCCTCTTGTGGTCGAATTGTCGGTGAGTTAATAACTTCGGGTAGTCCGGTTCTGAGTGCAGATCACAATTATTCGCATTCCGCGTCTAGGCCCGGAATAGTCAAAACTTCGGGTAGGCCCAAGGGCAAAGAGTTGGCCAACTCAGCCGCGATTGCCGAGCGACTGCTGCTGCCGATGGTTGCCGAAGCGGCACGGATGCTTGCCGAGAAGAAGGTTGATTCGGCCTGGCAAATCGATCTTGCAGTGATTTTTGGGCTTGGTTTCCCACTCTGGCGCGGTGGACTACTTTGGTGGGCAGAAAGCTCGGGAGGGAGAATTCCTTTTTGAAAGAGCTTCTCGAGTTGTGATAAATCCGCAGACCTAAGAACCCGTTCGGATAGCCTCCGAAAACCTACATTCGATATTTTCGGATTCTTTCGTTCCACTGAATCAGAAAAGCTTGCCCAGATCCCCTAGTTGTCGCTATTGCATTTCAAGACACGCGACGATTTTGCCGATCATAACGATGTCCGTAATACATCGAAAGGCGCAAGCATGATCCGAGCGGTACATCCACAGACGATCGGCATCTCGGCAATCTCCACCTACGAACCGCCATGGATGTTGGGGAATGACTGGTTTTCAGACATTCTGCCGCGCAAATTTGTACAGCACACGGGCATCCTATCGCGCCACATCTCAATGGAAGACGAGGTGGCGATTGGAATTCGGGCGGTCGAGAACCTCCAGCGCGAGGTACACTGCGACTTGCAGGACTGCGCGGCAGTGGTCTTTGTATCGCCTTCGATCGTGCCGGGTGATGTTGCTCGGGAATACCTCGACGAGCAACAAGACTGGCTGAAATCCACCAACCACGCAGCACGGGAATTCGTGCGCCGGCTCGGTATTCCGGCCAAGCAAGTACACGGAATCAACTGGGGCTGTAGCGGTTACAGTAAAGCCCTCGCGATCGTTCATCGACAAATCATCCCCTCAATGCGCCTCCGGCAGAACCAATTTATTTTGGTCGTCACAGCGAGTCGCATCAGCCGCATTACGGACTACGGCTGTAAGCAAACGGCTCCCCTTTTCGGCGATCTGGCCACGGCCACGATCCTTTCCCCGATTGGCAGCGAGAAACATCCGGTACACTTCGATCTGGTTCTTGCCAAGGCGGAGATGCGGGCAGCCGAAGGGGTATTTTTCGACTACCATCTCCAGGAAAACGCCGTCGTGCCCACGCCCGAGGGGGGAAGAAGCTCTACCTCGCGTCGGCTGGTGTTCTCGCTCAACGGACTTGGGATTGCCGACGCCGCGCCCCGTGCCATGGCCAGCGCAACTGCCAAGGCACTCCGCGGAATGAGTATCCGGCCCGAAGAGGTTCAGTTTTTTGTGCCGCATCAAGCGGGGACAGGCATCGTCCGTTTCACGGCAATGAAATTGGAGGAGATCGGCATCCGCGGAGAAGTGATTAATGGGTTGACGGGTGACGTTGGCAACGTCAGTTCCTGCTCCGTTCCCTATGCCTTGCGGAAAACCTGGGACCGACTCCAAGGCACCATCGTTTGCCCAACCGCAGGAGTCGGACACCCTGGCGACGCCAAGCTATCGCAAGGATGCATCATCCTGCAGACCACCGAATCGCATCACCATGCGGAAAACTGAGGGATTGAGGCATAATGGCATCCTAATGGGGCAGGCTTTCAGCCCTGAATCGTCCCTCATTTTTCCGTCGAAAGAATTGATTAGGATTCACCGCGAGAGGGTACAAAGAGCGCAAGAGAAAGATTTTGTTCTTTCGCGTTCTCTGTGTTCTTTTGCGGTGAATTTTTTTGAGGACAGGGGATTGACCGCAGAGGACGCAGAGGGGCGATCCTTATGGGGCCACCGTCACTGTACCGGGGCCGGAGAAGCAGGTGTCGTCTTTGTGGGTTGCCGGCGAGGCGGTGGAACCGTAACTGCCGGCGGCTCGCGCGATACCACCGTTGAGTGTCAATGCGGCGATCTTGCGGGTGCCGGTGTAGTTCAGTTGGAGTTTGGCCCCAGTGCTGATGTCGAGGGCACCACCCCCCAGCGCGGCGGCCTTGGGGCAGGCGAGCACGCCGCCGGCGACCTTGGTAGGGCCGGTGTAGGTGTTCGTACCGGAGAGTATCCAGATGCCGGTGCCGGATTTGGCAACGGAGGTAGTCGCCTTGCCGGCGCGATCATACGGATTGCAGATATTTCCCGCGATCTCGCCTGTGCCGGCCGTATCGCCCTTGAGGACGATGGTCTTGCCGGCACCATAGCCCGAGATCACAAATGGACTGGTGAGTTTCAACAATCCTTTACCGGATTGATCGAACGCGACGGCTGAATTCCTTCCTGCAAGATTGATCACGCGGTCGGATGTTTCGCCCGGGCCGGTATAGATCAGGGCGCAATCACCATCCTTCCCTTCCGCACCCATGACCATCTCGCCAGCCTCGATATCCATCGGCACTCCCAGACTGCTGCCGGCCTTACGATTTCCTTGGGTGAAGCTGTTGAATGACGAGACGCTCAGCGCGCCTTCTTCCAGGACCGTCTGGCCGGAATAGGTGTTCTTGCCTGAAAGCTGCATGGTACCGAGACCGCATTTCCTGATGAGGAACGCGCCACCGCCCGGACCTTTCGAGTCGGAAATGTCAGCCGAGACGATGACGGTATCCTTGGCATTGGCGGTATCGAGGCAGAGAAACGAGCCGCCCATCAATCCATTGTCGTTTACACCTGTTGTGAGGTTCGCAAGTAGTGCCGAGATCTGCTCGCCGGTGAATTCGCCCGAGCCACCGACACTAAGTCGCAGGGTGGCCGCCTGATGCACGGTAATGTTTGTTGGTGTCCATTTCGCGGTATCGCCATGGTAAAGCCCCGCAGCCTTTTTCACGATTAGGGTGCCCGGAAAGACCTCGGTCGGACCGCTGTAGGTGTTGGCACCACGGAGGGTCACGATACCCCCCGGCACGATATTGAGGTAGGTCCCGTTGGTGCCAAGCATGGTGAAGCCGCCGGCTCCGCTCATTTCACCGGAAATAGTGCAGTTGCCGATGAATCGGGCGATTCCGTTCAATTGAACGGGGCCACTTAAAGAGCCGTGGAAGAGTGTTCCGGTGTTGACCGTCAGTGGGTTGGCCAGGATACCCTCGGAGCACAACGTGCCGAAATTATCGAGTGTTATGGGGCCTGTTCCCAACCCATCATTTTTCCTCACGATTATCTTGCCGCCGTTGATGCGGGTTCCACCACGATAGGTGTTGGTATTATTGATTTGCAGGATGCCGAAATGCACATCATGGAAGTTGACTCTGGCGATGTCGGACTCACCACGGCTGTTGAGAATCAGGGCACACGGACCGGAGATCGCCTCATTGAAGGTGATGAAGCAATTGGGATCTCGATCAGAAGACGTATTCACCTGAAGATCATCCTTGAGATTTACCGGCACGTTGAAATCGACCCTTTGGCACTTGCCCGCAATGATCGCCGGCGGAACGCCATTGGCACGGTCCTTGGTGAACGTGATGCCGTTGCCGCTCACGGTCATACCCCCACAGCCATCGCCCAGGATGAGCCGGTTGAACAGAAAACCCGCATTCAGATCATTTGTGACGGCACAGGAGCCGCGCTGCTTGAAATGGACAACATAGTCCGCCTGGCCACCGGCAAGCGGCGCGGATACGCTGTTCAGATTATTCGACCACCTTGCAGCATCGCTCCATTTCCCGACCTCCGCCTTGCTCCAGGTGAAGACATTTGGACGACTGTTGTCGATAGGCTTCACCTCTCCCAATGGGGCCAGCGGCTTCTCCGTAGCCTGATGCTCAGGCATTTTCCGCCCATTCTTAACTTCCTTGACTTCAGGTTTCGCCAGGTTGACGACACTGCATGGTTTCTTCTCCCCCGCCAGAACCAGGGGGCCTGCATCCTTGAATCCATGCGCCGTCGGCGGCAGCCTCGCAGCTTTCACCGGATCGATATACTCGGCCAGATCGCGCAGGGCGATGACCTTGTAATCATTGTCCTTCAGGTACTGCATCTGCACCTTGAAGACCTCTGGGGCCAGGGAAACGGGGGGATGCTCCATATCCGGCACCCCATGGTAGCAGATGGTTACTATCTTGCCGCCAGCCGCCTGTCGCACCATCTTGACGAAACCCTCGAGATTATCGCACCACATGGAGGGGATCTCGAAGGGGTTGTCCACCGTCGGCCGGTAGGGGCGGTTGTGGCCGCCCCGTGCGAAAACATATCCGTCCGCCACCAGGTCGGGGGAGGCATTCGCATTCGCCTGATGGAGCGGCCAGGCGATGGTTGTCGGTTTGGGAACATGGTTCGCCAGCAGTTCATCCTCCATCTTCATCATGGCATCAAAACCCGAGCCATGACCCGCGGAGTGGTTGCCTATTTCAAAGCCCTCATCGGCCAACTCCTTCATCTGCCGCCAGGTCATGTACCAGTCCTTGCGTGTCTTGAACGAATCGAAGTCGCAGACGTAGAATGAACCGTTGAATCCATGCGATTTCAGAATGGGTGCCACGACCGTATAGCCGCTGGCGGGGCCATCGTCGAAGGTGAGCACCACCAGTTTATCGGGGATCGGCTTGAGGAGGACGCCGAGCGGGTCGGGATCCGCAGGCTGCCCGAAGGCGATGGCAGGCAGCGCGAGGGCGGCACAGAGCAGGGTTTGGGCAATAAACTTTTTCATGTTTTTCGGTTTCTTTTGGGATAACCCTTCACGGGGTTCTTAGGACCGGCGCACTAGTAACTGTCGTGTTTTGCGCATTTGCCGAGCGGGGCAGACGGCACACGGAGTGTGCCTGCTACTTTTCTTGCGACACTTATTGATGCGCCGATCCTCACCCTTGTCATGCCTGACTCTTTAGAACGACGCGACATTGAAAATCCAGGCCACCACCAACCCGATGCCCGCCAATACGATCGGCGCCAAAACCAATGCCACGAGCAGCCCGATCGGTATCCGCCGAGGTGGATCGACAACCAGACTCATGCTGACTTCGCTATCCGAAGGCCCCTCAAGGCCCGCAGGCAAGTCCGGCAAGGTGTCTCGCAAAAGTGCATCCATCGTCAACGGCGGAGAATCGCCTCCCGGGGAGTTGTTCCATTCCCATCCCGTAATGGGCTGGGCAATGACCGGCGGGGGAACGACTGGCGCCAAGAACCGCTGATCGTCGGGCGGCAGTGACGACACGGGCGGTGGTTCAGGCGGACCCAACGGCTCCGTTGGTGTGATCGCCATGACGGACGCCAAGACCAGCTTCTCCGTAATCGGCGGTGCTAGGGGACCGCCCAAAGCGATTGATTGCCGCTGGTTCTGAAATTCTTTCGCCCAGGGCGCCAAGCGGTCGATGACGGCCAAGGGTGACGCAACCCGTTGGGCGGGATCCTTGGCCATCATGTCGGCCACCACGTCGACAAACACGTTGCTTAGTTGATGATTCAATTGCCGAGGGTCCAGAGGTTTTAAGCTGCAATGGGCTCGGGCCTTGTCCGACGTCGTGCCGCCGGGGAACGGCACTTTGCCCGTTACCGCGTAGTAGAGCGTGCAGCCTAGCGAGTAAATATCCCATGCCGGCACCGGGTTCCAGGGCGAAAGGATATGGTCAGGCGAAAGGTAATCGGCGGTGCCGACGATCTTGCCGTAGCGTGGGTCCTGGGCGGCTGTGGAAGAATACATGGGGCCGGCCAAGCCGAGGTCCGACAACTTGGCGTCGCCTTCCGGCGTGACCAGCACATTACCCGGCTTCACGTCGCGATGCACAATGCCCTGTTGGTGGGCATGGTGGAGCCCTTCGGCAACCTGCGAAATGATGTTGGCCGCCGCCTCCATGCTCAACGGGCCGTTGCGGCGGACTAGTTTCCGCAGATCGCAGCCCGGCACGTATTCCGTGACCAGAAAATTCACATTGCCATCAATGCCTGCGTCGACAGCTCGGACCAGCTTTGGATGGTTCAAACTGCTGAGGGCCTGGATTTCACGGGTAAAATTGGCAATCGCCTCCGGCGTCGATTTGTCGCGAGGAAGAACCTTGATGGCGACAACCCGATTGAGGATTGGATCCTCGCCTTTGAAGACATGTCCCATTCCCCCTTGGCCGAGCGAGTCGATGATGCGGTAGGCACCGAGTGTGAACTTGGTTCGGCCGTCGAGCAATTGTTTGACCTGCCAAGCGTTCAAAAGCCCCAACGCGACAATCTTTTCCGAGAGTTCCTGGTCCGTGGGAGCGGTCACCACCTGACCGTTGTCGCCATTACGCAAAGCCAGACGGGCCTCTTCAAGTTGCTGGGCAGACAGCAACCCGCTGGTCAGGGCGCATTTCTCAAAATTCAGATGACGGGTATTCAATGGGATTCGGCGACAAAGGAACGGATTTCCCTAGTATACTCTTACGTTACCTTATCGACAAGCTGGTGGTTATCCACGATAATCAGTGGCAGCCCAAAACAAAAAAACCGCGTAGAGGCAACATTAGGAGTCCTCATGAAATGTCCTGTCTGCGATAAAGATGATGACCGCGTGATCGATTCGCGAGCGAGTCACGACGGGTTTGCGATCCGTCGCCGCCGTGCATGTTCAAATTGCAATCTCCGCTATACCACCTACGAGCGGATCGAAGATGCGTCCGTCAAAGTCATCAAGAAAGATGGCACGCGACAGCCGTTCGACCGTACGAAGATCAAGCGAGGCCTGGAGTTGGCCTGCTGGAAGCGGCCGATCAGTGACGCGCAGCTCGAGTCGATCGTGACGGCAGTCCAGAACGAACTGGAAAGTCACTCGGACCCCGAGATCGAAAGCCGCAACGTCGGCGAGTTGGTGATGAAGCACCTACGCGAAATCGACCAAGTAGCCTATGTCCGCTTTGCCAGTGTCTATCGGCGGTTTGAAGATGTGCATGACTTCGTCCACGAACTCAAGCCCATGTTGGCCGAAGCCAAGCGGCGAGAGGCCAGTGAGAAGCCTTAGTGCTTAGTGCTTATACTGCTCGCGGTTGAGACTGACACTAACCCGAAGCGCGAGCGAGGTTGCTAAGTCGTTGCCTCGCTTGCGCTTCGGGCTGGTATGGATTGGGACAATCTCAACCGCGGACAGTATAGCTAAGTCCTAGTCCTAAGTCCTTAGTGGCAGCCGCAGCTTCCACAGCCGCCGGCCTTGGCGACGTTGGGGTTGTCGATCGTAAAGCCGCGACCCATTGGCCCGTCTTTGAAGTCGATTTGCGTGCCGTCCAGGTGCAAAGCCATCTTTTTGCTGGTGATTACCGCCACACCGTGTTGCTCGTAGCGAGCGTCGACGGAAGGTTCAAAATCATTCGCAAAAGCAAGGCTATACTGTAAGCCTGAGCATCCACCGCCGGCGATTCCCATCCGCAGGGCAAAGCCCGGCTCGACCTTTTCGGCTTCCATGTAACGCTTGACTTCGGCCGCAGCACTCTCAGACAACTCAATGGCCATAGTTCCGATTCTCCAAAAGTTTAGTTGGTTCGTTTCGTAGCAGCACAATTCTACCACCCGGGCCGTTACCGGGCAACTTCTGAAAGGAAATTTACAAAGTCCGATCAAGGGTGAATCGTGCAGTTCGGTAAACCCTTCTGAAGTTCTTTCATCCCATCGCCGGTGACATGGGTGTTCCACAAATAGAGCGATTTGAGCCCTGTCATCCCTCGGAGATGCTCCATCCCCGCGTCGGTGATCTCAGCTCCCCCGAGGTACAGCGATTGGAGTCGGGTCAATCCTTTGAGGTGAACCAATCCTGCGTCGGTGACCGTGGTTTCCAATAGGTTCAATGATTGGAGTTGGGTCAATCCTTTGAGGTGAACCAATCCCGCGTCGGTGATCTCGGCACCCCCCAAGTACAGCGATTGGAGTTGGGTCAATCCCTGGAGGTGCTCCAACCCAGCGTCAGTGACTTTCGTAAACTTCAGATCCAGCGATTGGAGTTGGGTCATTCCTTTGAGGTTTGCCAACCCGGCGTCGGTCACCTTGGTTGCCCGCAGGTTCAGTGATTGGAGTTGGGTCAATCCTTTGAGGTTTGCCAACCCGACGTCGGTCACCTTGGTTGCCCGTAGATTGAGCGATTGGAGTTGGGGTAATCCTTGGAGGTTTGCCAGCCCGGCGTCAGTTACCTTGCTTCTCGCAAAATCGACGGAGTGTGCTGACTTGCTCGAACTCTTTGCGTCCGCAAGGATCTTGCCCCCCAGCTTCTCGATTTGGGCAATTGTCTTCGTTTGTTCCGCAGTCGTCTCGCTTGCCCAGCATACGATGGGGGCCAGCGACAGGCCCAGCATCAGCATCAAGGATGGGAATTGGCTCATGGGTTCCGCCGTAAAGAAGGGTTAGATGGGAGATCTATAGTATTATGCATTATGTCGAAAGCTTATCCATAATGCAACTGGCTCGAATAATTTTCATAGTCGGCATGTTTTTCCGGACCCCTAGAAGTGGCCGTATTTTGATAAATCCGAGCGCGACGAGAAAAATTTACTTGACGCCCCGGGGATGCCTGTGTTATCATTTAATTAGCGGTTGACAGTAACCCGAACACTCGAATCGGAGGGCCGTGAATGCAAGATCCGCCCGCTTGTTTGTTTTGAGGAGTGGCATGTCCACTTCTCGTAGGTTTCGTTGTTTTTGGCAGCCATTAAACCTTTAACCATGCGCGCACCCCGCTTCCAATCGAGGCGGGGTGCGTCGTTTCTTGGGATCCGGCTTGCCCGACGCCCTTGTCGCGTTTTTGTGGTGCGGCCGTCCCGGCTGCATGCGCAGGCCAGACGCCTGCACCACAACTTGTTCATTCGCCGGTCCTAGCGATTCGGAACCACCACCAGCACGGCCGCCGTCGGGGCGAAAGGCTCGATGCAGATCTCGTTTGCACCCGGCTTGAGTTGGGCCGTCACGTCCAATCGCAGCGGCCGCTCGATGAACCCACCCGCGTACTGACCGTTCACGCTTACGCTGGCCGCCTGCTCGGGGACGATCCCCTGGCAAACAAGGTAAACGCGGGTCTTCGCAAAGTCAACGCCGAAGGGCAACTCGCAACGACCAACCAGCGGATTGGCTTTGACGGGACTTGCACAGAATGGCTTGCGTTTGTCGGCAGGCTTGTTGGACTTCACTGCCAACGCCTCGGAGGCGGCCTGATCGCGGACCACGGGAATCGCTTCACCGACGGGTTGTCGATCACCCTCCAACCGCACGGGTAGCGTTCGCTTGGCGGCCTGGAACACCAGCAACACGCTCTCCGACGGTTCCAGTGTGAGATCGAGTTCCACGGTACCCGCGTCAATCCGGCGATAAGCAATCGAATTGACCTCGCCACGCATGGGATCCCAGCACTCCGGCTCGCCGCTTGCCGTGATGCGGAAGGTGAATCGGCGTGCCGATCCCTGGTGATCCTGATTGCAAACGAAGAACAGATCGCGACCGGCCTTCTGGCGATGGAGTACATGCAGCCACTCCGCTTTTCCGCCGACAACCTCCAGCGCGGGATGGATCTTGGCATCGCCGGCCAATATCTGCCGGAGCTGCTCGGCCGAAGGTTTTTCAGGCAGGAAATACGATCGCCCGCCCGCAGAGCCGGTCTTGCAACGGGAGAGGCCCGCAGTGGGTTTGCCGAAGATGGCCTCGCACAACGTGGCGATGTCGCGAGAATCGTGACCGAGCGTGGCCGACTTTGTTGGCAACGTTCCGTAGGCGACAACCACGCCGCCGTTGTCAAAAAACTGTCGGGCCTTCGCCAGCACCGGATAAGGAATCACTTCGGCGGCCGGCAAAACGAGGACCTGGTACTCTTCCTTGTGCAGCTTGATCCGGTCTCCTTCCAACTTGGAATCGTTCTCCCAGGCATCGTACAGCAGCCAATCGCAATCGTACTGGGCATCTTGCAAGCTGCTGGTCAGTTCTTCAGGCCGGATGGTCTTGCCGACGTGATAACTTTGCCCCACATGAAGGAAAGCGATCGGGCAGACGTGTCGCCCGCCGGTGAGCATCAGGCTCAGGCGATTGGTGTAATCGGCCCAGACTCGATAGAGCGGCCAGCGCGGCTCGTAGCCGCCGTTGTTGAAGTAGGGCGGAAAATCGGTGTCGTGCGGGGCGCGAGGGTTGAACGAATGGGGCACCAGGTAGTTCACGCCGCGAACTTGTTCCCAATCGGCCAACCACTTCATCTGGGGGTAGGTGAGTTTCTGGTCGTAGCCGCCGAATATCTCGCAAAAGGCGAGGTCATTGTCCATGTTATACGTGTGCGAGATCGAACTGGCGATCTTGGGCATCTGGTAGAGTCCCATGTTCCGCTGGCCGGGATAGACCTGCTGGCAAACTAGATCGATGCCGCCCATGCCGCTGAACTTCTGCAACTGCATCATGTTGCCACCGGACATCGTGCGGCTGAAGATATCGTTGCCATGCTCCATGAAGTGGCCCATCGAGACCACCTTGTGCTCGCGGCACCAGCGGCTCATGCCGCCATACATCGTGCGGCCCCAGGATTCGGCGAAGCAATCGAGGTAACTGTAGTAAGCCGCCGTCTGCTCCTCGCCGGCGAGCTTGAACTTGTACGCGACAAGAAGCTTGAGCAGATCGAGCTTTCGCTCGGCGATGACCCGCGGCACGTCGCTACCCCAGTCGCCCTGGGTTTCCGGCTCGTCATAGAAGTAGCCGACGATCGTCTTGCCAAAGTCGTCCTTGAAGCGGTCGTAATGCGGCTGATAGACCGTTTTAATGAACCAATCGACGCAATCGGGGCTGGCACCATCAACGGAGACATAGCTCTGCTGTCCACCCCGCTTCCCTTTGAATTCCCAACGGAACTTCATGATCCGCCAGTTGCCTGTTGGCGCGTCCCAGGTGAGCTTGCCGTCGTGGACCAGGGACGTGAGGTTGACCAGACTCTGCCCATCGATCGCGCCCCCTTCCACTTGCTTTCCGGCCACGACGGCGATCAGGTGCGCATTCTGGTAGCCAGCCTCCTCGACCTTAGCAGGGCCGGTGACGCTGACCCCCACCGCTTGCATAAGCTTGCTGCCATACTGCGGAGGCACACGCCCCCCCATCATCTGGCTCGGCCACCACCAGTCGTCGTAGATGAACATGGTCAGGTTATTTTTGCGAGCAAAATCGAGGCAGATCCCCAAGTCGCGATACCAGCCTTCGCCCAGCCAGTCCTTATGCGGCCGAGGCTCGGTCGTGAAAGTGCCATTGTGACCCTCGACGACATTTTGCAACTCAGCTTCCAATTGCGACCGGCTTTCATCGCCATGCATCCAGAACAAAGGGCCGGTCATCCGGCGTGCCTCCATCGGCATCGTGCGGAACTGTTCTTCGAGCTGAACAATGCCCGAGGCTTCGGCCGCAAAGGCAGGTGATGCAGCCAGAAAAACAGTCATCACAAACAAAAAAGATAGATTGCGGTTTTGCATGGCAATAAGACCTCAAGGAGTTCGACGGCTCAATACTTTGCCGGCACGATCCACACGTTTCGGAACTGCACGGCATCGTGGTCGCCCTGAAGGACAATCGGCCCTTTCGATACTTCGCCCTTGTACTGCCCGTACTGGATGCCGGTCGGTCCCTTGAACTCCTGGTCTTGGTGGATCAGGATGCCATTCTGGTACACGGTGGCTCGTGCCTTTTCCATAACTTTGTTCTTCGTGTCGAACCGCGGTGCGCGGAAAAAGATGTCGTAAGTTTGCCACTCGCCGGCGGGCTTGGAGGCGATCACCTTGGGCGGCACTTGGCCGTAGAAGGAGCCGCACTCGTGGGCCTCGGGCTTCTTGCCATAGGAGTTCAGTATCTGGATCTCGTACCGGCCGTGCATCGCGACGCCGCTATTGCCGCTGCCCCTCAAAGGCTCGCAGAACTCCACGTGCAGGTAACAGTCGCCGAACTCCTGCTTGCTGCTAATGTCGCGCTTATTGGGCGTTGCCACGCCCTTGTCGCTCACGGTCCAGCCGGATGGGGCCGTGCTCTGCCGCGAGTACCAGTTGTCTCGCATCTGCTCCGCCTTGCCATCGAAAAGCACAATCGCCCCTTCGGGTGGATTCACCGACAGCGTAGGATTGACCGGGATCTTGTCCTTGGTCTGAGCACCCACCTGCTGGATCGTCGTTGTAGCCACGATGCCGCACAGAGCCAATACCACTGTACGAAGCCAATTCCTGTTTTCCATGTCGAATTTCCTCCCTTAACCGTTTGATGTGATGACTAAAACCATAGGTTTTCCCAGCGAGACGCACGGGTGTCGCCTGGGCTAACCTCCCCGTTGCCTTCTACTATAGTCACAGGGGGGCGGTCCTGCAAGTAGAGCGGAACGGCTGATAGTCATCAAGGGCTTTGACCCCACTTGATGGGATGCGATTAACAGAATTCATTCGAGAAGTGATTGTCGGGCGTCTTCGGTCGTGATACCATAGTCTCTGTTGGCTGCGCTCCGGTCTGTGCGACGTTCGCATGTAGAGACGCGAGGGGGCAGAATCCTCACCTAAGTCGGGCCTTTCCCGGCCTGTAGATCACCATGAACAAGTCTATCTCCCGTCGAAAACTCCTCCAGGCCGGCGCAGCGGCGGCGGCCACCGTGCTGATCGGCCCCGCGGCCATGGCCCGCACCTACTCCGCCAATGAGAAGATCCGCTTTGCACTCATCGGCATCGGCGGCATGGGTGGCAAGGGGGTGGGCGTGGCCTCGGGCGAGCAGATTGTTGCGGCGGCCGACGTGGACGTCCACCACGCTGCCGGTTCGATCAAAAATATCAAGAGCCGGTTCGCCGATGCAAAGATTTATAGTGATTACCGCAAGCTCTTCGATGAGCAGAAAAATCTCGACGCCGTTTGGGTTGCCACGCCCGATCACAATCACTTTCCCGCCTGCGTCCGCGCGCTCGACGCCGGGTTGGCCGTCTACTGCGAGAAACCGCTGTGCCACGATATTTACGAAGCCCGCAAGCTGCGCGAGCTTGCCAAGGTGAAGAAGGTCGCCACGCAGATGGGCAATCAGGGCCACTCCGGCGAGCACTTGCGCCTGCTGTGCGAGTGGATCTGGCAGGGGAGCCTCGGGGACGTGACCGAGGCCCACGTCCGCCCGCCTTACAATGACATGGATTACGGTTCGCGCGGTCCCGGTCAACCGGTTGCCGTGCCAGCGGGCTTCGACTGGGATCTCTGGCAAGGCCCAGTCAAGACACGAGAGTTCCGCAGCGGTATCCATCCGGCCCATTGGCGTGGATGGATCGACTACGGCACCGGTTTGTTGGGGGACTGGTTCTGCCACAACGCCGACGGTGCGGTGTGGGCGTTAAAGCTCTACGAGGCCGCCTCGTGCGAGGTCGAGTGTGAGGGAGATGCGCCGAGCGAGACGAACTGGCCACACGGTGTCCGCATCTCCTGGAATTTCCCCAAGCGCGGCGACATGGTCCCATGCATCATGCGGTGGAGTTCAGGCACGTACAACAACAAGCCGATGCCCCCGACGGTCGATCCCCAGCGCGTAGCCGCCGTTGCCAAACATCCCAGTGCCTACTTCGGCTCGAAGGGCACGGCCGTCTCGGGCTGGTGGATGGAAGGCGTGCGGCTCTTCCCGGAAAGCTTCATGCAGCAGGTCGGCAGACCCAAGGCCGTCCTGCCTCGCGTGAAAGGGCACGAGGCCGATTTCCTCAATGCCATCCGCACGGGCCGCCGCTCATCGGCCGACTTCGATTATTCCGCGCGTCTTACCGAGATCATGTTGATTGGCAATGTTGCCTCGCGCGTCCGCGAGAAGCTCAGCTACGATTTCCTGGAAGGCAAGTTCACCAACAGCGACAAGGCCAACGCCCTGTTGAAACGCGAGCCGCGCAAAGGGTGGGAATTCGGATACGCATAACCCTGATAATTCGGGTTCGAGTGAGGGCTGTTTGTGCCTGCCCCTCTCCCAAAAGGGAGAGGGGAGCTTCTGGATAGCGTCTCACTTGCCCTTAGTTGGCCCTTGCCTAGCAGGCATGATCGACTGAGGGGAGTAAACTGGGCCGTGCGCCAAGACGCAGGCCAAGTGCATCAGCAGCTCGGTCTTCATCTGCTCGCGGACGGCGGCGTGCTTCGCGTCCGCATAAAGGTTTTTCCACTCGTGTGGATCCTCTTTCAAGTTATACAACTCGCCTTTCGCCTGCCCAACGCGTGCCATGGCATCGTCCAATCGGCCGGGCAGGAAGAGAATTAGCTTCCAATCCTGCTTCCGCCACATATAGATCGGCGCCAGCGGGGGTTTCTGTGTCGTGCCGCCGTGAAACTCCGAGAAGGAACCCGTACGGCGTCGCTCCCCGAGCAGGTCCAGACCCGGCAGGATCGGATTGACCGGCTGGCCTGCGACTTGCTGCAAGGTGGGAACCAGGTCGATATGTTCTGCCGGTCGATCATCGATCGTTCCACGCTTTTGCTCGGAAACCACCGAACCTGCGAGAATCAGAGGCACGCGAACGCTACTTTCAAAGAGGCAATACTTGCTGAAACGGAAGTTCCGTTCGCTGAGCATCTCGCCATGATCGGAAGTGAAGACAATCAAGGCGTTTTCCAGCCGGCCCAATTTTTTCAGCTTGTCCAGCACCTCGCCAAAGCAACTATCCAGCCACGAGCAATTGGCATAATAGCGCAACGTCGTGCGTCGCCGCTCCAGCGGCGTGAGCTTCTCCCATGCCTCGCGCCAGTTGCGGTAGCGTTTGTCCGTGGAGGGATCGGCTTCCACCGCGGCCACATGCGTGTCCGGTTCCTCCCGCCAGGGCGGCTGGGCAATATCTGGGATCTGGTTGATGTCGTAGAGATCCTCGAACTGCTTGGGCACATTCAGCCCGGCGTGCGGCTTCATGAAAGAGAGGTAAAGAAACAGCGGCCGCTTCGGATCCGTCTCTTTATCGAGGAACTTTAGGCATTGCTCGGCAACCCAGCCGTCGCGGTGGTTGCGCGTGGGCACTTTCGTAACGCCACCGAGATATCCTTGCACGCCTTCCTCACCGGGACCATACGACGCAACTTCCGCCTGGTACTGCTTTAGTCCCGCGGGATTGTCGTCGCTCATCATCACCGCACCCGCCTCATGGGCCAGGCTGTTCCGCGACTCGCCGATGGCACGGACCTCAAAGCCACGTGTCGAAGGCAACGGCTGTCGCCAGTGCGTCTTGCCGAAGCCGGCCGTCTGATAGCCGGCCTTCCGCAAAATCTCCGCCAAGGGGCTCGTTGGCAAGCCCTCGTCCGGCAGACTATCGCCGTTGGTATAGACGCCCGATTGCGAAGGATACAGGCCCAGCATCATGGCATAGCGGCTGGGAACGCACATCGGCGCCTGACACACTGCCTGGCGAAAGACGATCCCCTGGCCGGCAAGCCGATCCAGATTGGGGGTCTTGATCCGCGGGTTGAGCTTGCCCAGGCAGTCCCAACGCTGCTGGTCCGTCATCAGGAAAATGATGTTCGGTGCCTGAGCAAGCCGCTGCGGCACCTCTTTGGCCGCCAACGATCTGCCGCCGATCAGCAGACCGACCATGATCGAGAAAGCAAAATGGAAACAGTTGCTGTACTGCACGATGTTCCTACTTCCCCATCTTCCGCATGTTCTCGATGCACTGCTTCACGCTCTCCAGCGGCGAGCCTCGGTAAGACTCCTGCTCAATGACGTACCACTGCGTGCCTCCCACGGTTTCACAGACCTGGAAGACTTCCTTCCAGTTGACCTTTCCTTCGCCAACCGGAGCCCCCCCCTTGCCGCCATGCTCTTTAAGATGCAGAGTCAAAGCACGGCCGGGGAACTTTTTGAGTACGGCGACCGGATCGCCGCCGCCGTCCAGACAGTTGCCCGTGTCCAACTGCATGACCACATCGGGGCCGGCACTTTCAAAGAGTAGATCCCAGGTAGACTGGCCGTTGATCTTGTGGAAATCGCCCCCATGGGCGTGGTAGCCGACGTGCATCCCTTCGGATTTCACTTTCGCGGCAATGTCGGTGAGCAGCTTGGCGGTCTCCTTCGTGGCCGCGGCCGAGGCGAAGTACTTGTGGGGGAGGCTCGGCACGATGAGGAACGGATTGCCCAGGGTCTTGTTGTAAGCGATGGTCGCTTTGAGCCTGTCGCCGAGCAGCGTGTCGATGGACGTGTGCGTGCCACAGCATTTCAGGCCGTTTTGGTCGAGGATCTTGCGGAGATCCGCTGCGCTTCGGTTGAAGTACCCGGCGAACTCAACGCCCTCGTAGCCCATCTTCGCAACGGCCGCGAGTGTGCCCGGCACGTCCTTGCCGCAGATGTCGCGCAAGGAATAGAGTTGCAAACCGATGGGGATTTTCTTCGTAGTTGCTTCCAGAGCACTCAACGGAATGGTGCTGGTGGCCCACAGGGCGGCAGTGCCGGCCCCAAATTTCAAGATATCTCGACGAGAAATGTTCATTATGATTCTCCAAGGAGGGGGGGGTAGGTAGGATGAACGTGTCAGCCCCTATCTTGGCGACCCCGGGGCCAATTGTCAAGGATCGACGGATTTAATTTGAAATTCCGTCCCATAAAATCGCTGCCGAGTGGGGGCGGACGGCACACGGAGTGTGCCTGCTACTTTTCTTGGCTCTTCCGGTTCTAGGTGCGGAACGCGAATAATTGTAGGGTGGGGAGAGCGCAGCGAGCCCCACCATTTCTGTTGCGGTCCGCTTTTGGTGGGGCTCGCTTCACTCTCCCCACCCTACTTCTTCGTAGAACGGAATTCATTCCGTTGGGGCGATAGCTTTACCATAGCCTTTCAACACGATCGACATCACCCCCAAGAGAACTGCCCGCTACCCACTGCCCGCTGCCCTCTCTCTTGACTTCCCGGCTTTCCCGCCCGACAATTCCGTCATCCCTTTTACACGAATCCCACGGCCGCGCTCTTGCCCTCGTGGAAAGAGGAGCCGCTGCCCAAATGGACTGAACCTTACCGCTGGGAAAAGGGTTCGCTCCGCAGCGTCCGCTATCTATTGACTTTCTGCCCTTGGAAGTTCCTGCCCGCAGCGGTACGAAAGGCCTAGCTAGTGTCTGTCGGAAAAAGCGTTTGGAGCCGCGTTTTCCGGCATAAACCATGCATGTCCCCCTTCTAAGACTTCGTTAGAATCGCTATACTTTGATCAAACCACTGGGTTTTGTTC
>Ga0194057_10000723_pt1 | contig 17293 bp, 15 predicted proteins | sample SepL4415m_MetaG_FD_155474 | JGI IMG/M metagenome (GOLD analysis project Ga0194057, IMG submission 155474) | Anoxic zone freshwater microbial communities from boreal shield lake in IISD Experimental Lakes Area, Ontario, Canada - Sep2016-L442-15m | ecosystem: Environmental > Aquatic > Freshwater... | reverse complement strand
TTTCAGGAAGGTGCCGATGTCGAGACCCGCATCGCGCGGTGAAAGCTTCAGGTAGACGCCACGGATCTCGGCGTCGGGCACCGTGACGGCCCTGCCATATTCCGATTCGGTCCAGGCCTGGATCGCATGGCCTTTGCCGGCAACGACGCAGCAGCCGAGCTGATCGTTCAGCATCATGCCCCACTGCGAAAAGCCCCGGGTGTTGTCACAGGCGGCGGGCGGCGGCGGTAACGCTTTCATGTAGCGCGGCAACCAGAGAGCCCGCATCAAGTCGCGGGTACTCGACCGGTTGCAACCGAGGGCGCGTCCTGGAATCAGACGGATTTCATCGCTCACGGGCTTTCTCCTTTGAGTTTTCTTGACCAATCCTGGGTCGCCTTGTACCAACTGCGCAACTGCCCGACATCGAGCGCCCCAATGCTGCGAGAAACCTCCTTGGCATCGACCAGCATCACGAAGGTCGGCGTCCCCTTGATCTGCCAGCGATCGATCAGTGCGGCATCCTGGTCGGTGTTGACCCGTTTGATCGGCATCCCTTCCGCCACAAGGGTTTTCAAGATCGCGTCCATTGCATTGCAAGGGCCGCAACTCGTCGCGCCGATCTCCAATACTTCGATAACGTGCATAGCGGCCGGCGGCACAACCGGGGTAGGCGGTGGGTTCGCCGCGGCCTGGATTGCTTGGTTCAACGCCGCCTGGTCGTCGGCCAGCGACTTGGCCGCCACCTTGGCTTTCTCTTGGGCTTGAGCCAACCGGGCAACATCGGCCTGGGCCGCTGCCAGGGCGGTCAAGTCGGCCTGGACCTTGGTAAAGGCCGTCGCGATGGGGTCTGGCAAAATGGACGGCACCCCCGACAGCGCAGTATCAGAATTGGATGCTGCCGGAGATGCCGATACGCCGGAACCAATCAACAGAAGCAAGGCAATCATCGAGCGTTTCATAGGTTTACCTTGGTGAAACGGTGGCCGGCGGGCGGCGAACGAAAGTTCCGCACCCGCCGGCTGGACCGCTTTTGGCCCACGGAACCCAGTCCGTGGATCTGGGTCAAGCGGCGGGTTTGGTAATCACGGCCAACAGGATGGTCACGACCAGCGACACCCAAGGCGGCAGCACGATACCAGTCGCCGCCAGGGCGGCCAGGATCGACGGCAGGTTCGTCAGGCCGGACTTGATCAAGTTGATGATCTGCTGCACGATGGGACCGAACGACGCCGATAGCGACGAGGCCACGGCCTCGCACGCGCAGTCGGGATCGCAGTCGCAACCGGCCAGGACGGCCGCGGCAAGGTTGGCATGGACGGTACTTTCGGGGATCGCGGCAAGAAGAATTTCGCTCATGGTTTCACCTTGGGGGGAAGTGGGAAAAAACTTAAGCCCGTATGAGGCTTGCATTACGAGTGTGGTTTTTGCATATCTCGGGGAAGTGTCAAGAGCATCTTTGAGATAAATTCTAAGATTCGACTTCCAAGCAATTCGGGAAGATATAGCCGGTCGGAACATCAGCTCATCCCCCAATATTTATCTTTGCCATTCACTTGCTTTGATGGGCTCTTCGGCGATTCTTCCACACCTTGCGTTCTCGCCTCTCGAACGGCTCATACAGTGTGGTGTATGGCCATTTGGCGACGGCAAAAACCAATCAATCGTGTTCGGTATCACTCGCCCGTTGCACTCAATGCCGACAATCGGATACGGGTGGTTTTCGCGTGTGAGTCCGGCCAGCCGCTCCGCGATTTCGCGATCCACCTCGGCTAGCGAATCGTCGATAGGCTTTGGGCCAACGATAGCGGCGATCTCCTCGGGGGTAGGATCGTTTGGACGGATGGTGCAGCCGCAAAATCCAGATGGTTGTTCAATACGCTGTTCGCACTGTGGGCATTTTGGATAATTCATTTTGCACTCGCTCCATGCGTGGGTGGGTGGTTATTACGACCTGCTAATGTCCGCTCCGCGTCGGCAATGGTTTTCATCCCTCGTCCCCCCATGTTTACTCCTCATTAAATTTCAAGACGATTATTTTGGGTAGTTCGTTTCTCCCTAGCTTTCGCCTTCGCTTTCCTCGCCTCGACCAAGTTGCACCACTCGAACTGCTCGAATGCCGCCCGTCGCTCAGACAAATTGGCTTCAGGCGAGTAAACGATGTCCGGGTCGATCGGCCACAACGGACCGGCGACGGCGACGATCCGGAAGCCGGAGGTGGGGTTGGGATCTACACTTAGCGGCGGCGGCGGCGTTGTCGTCGTCTCAGCCTCCATTTGAATTTCTGGAGTCGTCGTCAGAATTGTTTCTATCAGCGAATTTCTTTTCAGGTCGTCTAATATTCCCATTTTTTGTTTTCCGTTCGTAAAACTGTTGGTGTCCTATGTGTCCTATGTGTCCTATCAATTCCTATCGCTTCTATATGCGGGCATATATATTACTCACTATGTTTTCATATAGGTTCGTATAGAGTTGATAGGACACATAGGACACATAGGACACCAAACCTAAAAGGAGGGGTTAAATTGATGTGAATTTGCTGTTTTTTCTCCGCAAATTATTTCCTGCGTGAATTGAATTCCTTCGTAAGCCCAGAATCTTGAATTTCTATCCCCTCGTCGTATTTTTTTTGCTTTTTTGAAAACGCGAACGACTTCCTTAAAAAAAGTTTTTGACGCCAGCGGATGATACCCAGACATATCTGCCCATTTTCTGTAGAGATGGTAGAGCCACGCAGATGGAATTTCACCCGTAGAATTCTCTTCTACATTTTCTGTGAGGAACCCACGGGCCGGATTCATCTCCTGCTTGTAGTCGTTGAGCGTTAGATCCATCTCCGCCGAGTGCGTAAATCCCTTCTGCTGAATCAACCTGATCAACCCCTCAAGTGCCCAGCAGAAGATTCCGCCCAGCTCGCCCGACTTCTGCCACCAGGCGACCTTGTCCATGCCGCGAACCCGTCTGTCCTCGGGCACCTCGATCTTCCATGGCATGCACAGCATTCGCCGCCAGATGCCGTCCGATCGGTCGTTGAATCGCGGCCGGTTGTTGCAGGCGATCATCAACCGGGCTGTGGGAGGACAGTTCATGCCCTCGATCCCCTTGCGATCGAAGAACATCCGGTCGCCTGAAATGAACGACTTCAGCAGGCCCTCGGCCGCCTTGTCGAGTTCTCCGCAATCGCTGGACGTGTTGAGGAGTTTCCCGATTGTGTCGGTTCGTTGGAAACGGTCTCCGAAGTTTTCTAAAGCAACACTAGAAACATTCTCCACCCCAAGCATGGCAGTCAACGCCGCAATATACACAGACTTCCCATTCTTCCCCTCTCCCTCAAGCACCAGGAATTTCTGCTCATCTGTGGAAGGCACGAGGAGGTAGCCGGCCCACTCCTGAGCTACGGCGATCCGCTCGACGTCGTCTTCAAGGTTAAACCGTAGGAATCCGTCCCACAGTGGGCAGGTCGCGTTGATGTCGAAGTTGTACCCCAGGGAAACCATCGAGAACCAGTTCGGGTCGGATGGAAGGAGGTAGTCGGGGCGGTCTTCGGTGATCGCCTGGATGTCGAGGATCCCATTTCGCATGGAAATGTAGGATCGCCGCTCGCGGGTCGGGATCCAGGTATTGGGTTCGATCTCGTTTGGAAGACAAACCGGGCCGCTGGCCAGATCGTCGAGCGTGCTGGTGGCCAGTACTACATTGGAAACAAGCTGCACGGAGACGTGACGTGTGGCGGGCGGGGGCGTGTTGTCTTTTGAAGTTTCAGCGTGGTTGTCCTGCTCGATCATATTCAAGCGGTCAAATTCCTCTTTGACTGAGCGGGCCAATTTTGCCCGCAGTTCACCCACGGAAATCTTTCGGTATGCGTTACGCTTCCAGACGTACCATGCGTCACGCCATGTTTTAAGCGTCCTGCCTTCGTGGCTGGCCGCGTAACGAGTGAGGTTCAGCCGTGCCAGTCGATGTGGATCGTCGGGCGTTTCGTTGGACTCGTCGCCGCTCTTCTCACCTTCTTCCGATTCCTCCTTTTCTTTTGCTTCCTGTCTTTTAGCGGCCTTGGCTCTGGCCGCCACGTAAGTCTTCTCGCGGGTGTGGCCTGCTGCCGCCGCCCAAGTGAGATCAAAGTAGCGTCGGCCCTGCTCGCCGAATTTCCCGATGTCACTGACTGCTCGCCAGATATCGTCCGACAACTGGCCGTTTTCCACAGCCCAGCAGCAGAGGGCATAGTCGGTTTCGCTGCGAGTGCCAGAGTCGGCCGCCACGCAATCAGCCACAAGAGCATCGAGCCGGGTTTGTCCACGGGTGCCGAGCTTCTTCTGTTTAGGGAGCGGCATTTTGACAATCCGCTCGCGATCGATCTTTTGTGGGCTGCTCGCCTCGAATTTGGCGAAGGCGGAAATCGGATACCGGCGGTTAGGGTCGCAGGTAATAAGCGTGCAAGGGACCGGTGGCGTGCCGTTGCGTTCATTTTTCCGGTTGAGGGTGCCGGGGACGCGGAGGATCCGACTCAGGTCGGTCGTGTGGTCACCGCCGATCGCCTGGGCGATGCCGGCCAGGGTGTCTTGGATCGCCTGGGCCTTGGGGGACAACGGCGGCCGGTGATGTGGAAGATCGAGGTAAAGCCGTTCGTTGAGATTACCACTATATATATACTGTCTGCGCCGCTTTTTGCCCCCGTCCCCGCGGTCGGTGAATTCGGTGTGAACCGCCAGAGGGACGGAATCAGGGTAATCGTCCAGAATAACTGGATAATCCAGCAACCAGTAGGCATGAATCCCATGCCCGCTGGCCACGACGATCGACGGGATCGGCAGATTGGCGTCAGAACATCGCGTCAGGGCCTGGTCAATTCCTTCGCGGCCGTCGGCCAGGCCGTCAATGTCGGCCCACAGACAACGGATTGTGCGTATCTGCCAAGCAAGATCGTAGGATGTTGCTGCGCGCTCGTTGGCTGGGGCGAACCGGGGGCAGGTGCCGAAGAAGACGTTGGTCCGTTCGACCGCTGCCCGCTCGGTGATCCGATCCATGGCATGTTTTGTGCTTTTTGGATAAGCAGCACGACGGCCACCCGGCAGCCCAAGTCCCACCGTGTGGTAGACGATGCCGTCGTAATCCGCACGCGACTGCTGCTTGTTAGCTTCGGTCCAGGTTTCCACGGGTCTTATCAGGACCGTATCACCTGGAACGAAGATCGCCGTCAGGAATCGAACAGCGTCGGTTGATTCATGAGCCTCGTGCTCGCGTTCGCTTTGCATGTCTCGACCCCATCTAGTCTTTGTCGCATTGGCAAATCAGCATCCACGAGCCATCGGATCGCTTCAAATGTCATCCACGAAGCTGGTTGTCGCTGGAATTGCCGTGACTGCCGGGGCCGCAGCGGGCGTTATTGACATGTGCTGTTTCCAGTAGTTGTCCAATGCCTCTTGGACTTTAGCGAACCTAGCCTCGGTCAACTTTGCTCCGTTGAAGCTGATCTGCGTGTACTCGATCCCTCGCCGCGTCGGCACGTCGGCAAAGTCGCCCATGGTATTGATGTTGTTGCCGGCGAGAATCTCGATGATCTTGGGTGTCAGTCCAGCCAGGGTTTCAATTTTTACCGATCGCCAGGAGTGGTCGGCGTCGATCTCGGGTGCCGGCGCGAAGGCCGCCGCCATCCGTGCGGCGTGGGCCTCGGTGGACTCGACGGCCTCGGCGGATTCGGGTTTAGTTTCTTCGTATCGCAGGTTGGTGAGGTCGGTCTGCAGCCAACTGGGGTCGAGAACAGGAACAAAAACCCGCTCAACCGCTTTCGCCGGTTGCTTCTCCATGAGAATCTCGGCCTTGCGCCCGAATAGCTCGACTTGCTCATCGCTGGCCGTTTCCCACGATTTCTTGGCAACCTTCAGGGCCGCTTTGAGTTCGCTGATCTCGACCGAATGCTTGACGATTCGTTCGCCGCAGGCCGCAATCTCGAAATCGATCTTTTCGCAGGGATTGTAAACTGGGGCGTCGAGCGGCGGTTCAGCGGCGGGGATGGGAGCAGGCTCCACAATGGTTGTGACCGGAGCAGCCTCCTTTGGCGGTTGGCCTGTGGCATTGGCAAGTGCAACCTCGGGCGGATCTTCGGGCATTCCGTGATCAAATCCGTTCGGATTGCTGCCGTCGTCGAAAATGTCTTCCGTCACATCGTCGTCGATCGAGAGCCGATAGTCGTTCAGGGCCGCGTGGGCCTGGTTGCCCAGCGGGTCTTGTTCCTCGTCGCCGCTATTCCTCGCCAGCCACCAGCTCGCCCGCTCGAAAGCCGAATTGACGGCGTCGTCCAGATTGTCGAAGGTGTCCTCATCGGTGCTGTCTTCGCAGTATGGGAGTTCTTCCGTGGACTGATCTAAGGTTCCGGTGTCGTAATCACGGGCGATTTGGAATCCGCAATACCATGCACCTGGCTGACTGCCGACATGCAGGAAAAGCAGTGTGATGGTGGTTTTGCACTCCGCGGGGAGTGTGATAGGAAGCCGGAACGATCGACTGGGGAAAACGACGGATGTGCCAGGTTCTTCAAGCACGGCCGTTGCCGCTATCTGATTGACGGCGTCTGTCTCGATCGCTTCGGTTAGTTGAGATAATGCCGGGCTGGCCGGATTATGGCCGTTATTGGCCTGTTTAGTCGCTGCCGCGTCGGCCGCCTTGGATGATGCTCGCATGGTTTCTTCTTCCTTCTTTGGGAGTAGGGGGTTAAATCTCGCCTTTCAGGCGGTTAATCTCGGTTTCGTAGAACTTCCTTAGAATCGCAAATGTCGTAAGCTCCGCGAATCTCCGGCCTGGGCAGGCGATCCACGGGATGTTGTATTTCACCAGCCAGGAAATGGAAGTTCGGAAAACCGACAAGGGACTGAGTCGGCTGTGGGCTGGCGGAGTTCTGAGCATCGTGGCCCAATCCGATTCGATCACGACCACAGCTCTATCAAATTCGGTCATGCGAACGTGCTCCGCTTTGAAACGCTCACGACCCGAAGTGCAGCTTCCGAAAAGATCCTCTGCCGATTTTCGCTCAACACAGCAAAGGTTTTCTATGCCTTTGATCGAATAGTCGCCGGTACGCAGAGACCCCACCTCGACGGGAATCGCCAGGGCCCGCCCCTTGTCATCAATCATCCCCTGGAATCCCCATGGATTCTGTTCCCTGGAGTCCTGAATAATGGTGAACGGCACGATGACCGGATCGGCTGGTTCGCGACGGGATCTACGCGGCTTGGTGGCGACATCCATGTTCACTCCTCCTCCGACAGTTCTCCCATGTCCTCGATCGGATCGGGAGCAACAGCCAGAACGGGAGCAACCTTCAGCGCGAAATCAGGCGAGACAGCTTCGTGGAACTTCAGGGACAGAGTCACCCGGTAAGTGCCGAAATGCTCTGCCCAGAATTCCTTGAATCCCGACAGACGCAGCAGTTCATCATGAACCAGCACGAACGCCAGTTTGCCGTCGGGCCATTTCAGGTCCAGGCTGTTTTTGTGCGGTTCCACCTTCATTTGGCAGGAAAACACTCGTTGGTTCTTGGCGGCAGGAACTGCCACAGGACCTTTTAGCTTACTCGTCTTACTCTTCTTGCCCTTCTTGGCCATGATCTTTTTCTTTCTGTTTGTAGGTGAGCTTGTCTGTTACTTTGATTTTTCTGCCTCTTCTTTCAGTCTTTCAATTTCTTCAACAATCGATTCCGTTAGGAATGTTTTCCGCGGCGCGAGAGCCGATCTTTGCCGAAACAGTTCGACCACGGATGCTTTTCCGAAGCAGCAGCAGAACCACTTTGCCCGCGACCATGCCGTGAGCAACGCCTCTCGGCTCATCACCATGCGAGCGGTCGGCGTGTCATCGATCGGGAACAATACGATTGGCACCTCGGAACCCTGGTACTTGTGGATCGTGCAGGCGTAGGCCAAATCCCAGTTGCATCCGGTATTTGTTTTCGCCTCTTCGTCGCCGGAATCATCTTCGCCGCCGGCAGTCGCTGTGGCTCTGCCTTTCGGGATCTTCAGCAGACGATAGGGCGCATCGAGCTTGACGTAGAGCAACTTCGGTTCCTGGCCGATCACTCGCCCGATTTCGCCGTTGGCGACGTAGATCTCGCCATCCTCGTTCTTTTCTTGGTTGGCCGCAGGATCGTAGAGCGTGGATCTTGAATCAATGCATGGTGCCCAGGAATTCTTGAGGTTCATCACCTTGTCGCCGATGCGAAACACGCTGTCGGCCATACCTTCCCCGGTGGGGTTCAGCTCGTTTTGCAGCACCTTGTTCAGCTCGACGCGCGAAATCTCGCTAAAGCCTCGCCGAAGTCCATTGGTGGCGGCCAGCACCTGGATATCCCACACGGGATCTAAGGACCGTCGAGGACCGTCTGGATCCTTCAGGTTGATCGGGATCATTTTCCCACTCAACGCCCGCAGATAACCCAGCAGACTTTCAAGTGACTCCTTGTTGTTTCGCGTGGATATGAGCTTCAGGTTTCTTGGGGGGACGCAATTCAACTCCAGTTTGTCGTCCCAGGGGATTGGGTTTCCGTCGCGGATCGCCGCGCAGGCCCGGACGATCGTACCAGCATTGCGCTGGATCTCGCGGAAGTCGGCATAGGGTACTCCGGCCTGGATCAGGTCGTAGAGCGGCCGGCCAGGTCCGACCGGTGGGAGCTGGTTGTAATCGCCGATTAGCACGATCCGCGTGCCCTTGACCAAGGCTCGAAAGACCGCCGCGGTCAATGCGATATCGTTCATACTCATCTCGTCGAGCACGAGCATCTTGATGTCGAAAGGCAGATCTTCATTACGACAGAACCCCCAACCTCCGACCTCGGGAGTCTTTGCCACGCCCAGCATCTTGTGTTCCGTGGTAGCCCGCAGTGGGATTCCATATCCATCGAGGATCTCGGTCAGGCGAACAGCGGCCTTGCCGGTGGGTGCCGCCGCTGCGATATTGTCGATGCCGATCGATTTTGCCAAGGCGTCGATAACGCGGGCTGCCGTGTAGGTTTTTCCGGTGCCGGGGGCCCCGCCCAGGATCAAGAGGGGCAATTTCTGCGAGAATACGGTGGCCAGCCGCTCCCGCTGATGGTCCGATAGATCAAGTGTGGCAACGTCGGGCCATTCACATGCTGTCTTCAGCTCATCGAATCCGACATGTCGGTTCACAATCCGCTGTAGGGTGATCGATCGATTGTCTAGCCACTCGGCCAGCTCGACCTTTTCGGCATCTTCGCCTCCGGAGATCTTGGTAATGCACTCGGGACCGTAAGGATTATCGTCCATAATCGCCACCATCGCCGCCGTCAGTGTGCGATGACATCGCGTGCATTTTGTGTGATCTACCTTTATAATCTTCTGTTCGATTACCTGGGCGTACTTGGCAAGCCTGGTTGCGTGGGGAACCAGTATTTCAGCCACCCGCTTCGCAACATATTGTTCATGCTTCGCTCGCTTTCCTTCGGCGAGCCACAGATCGAGGTTGCCATCCCAGCGCAGATTGATCAGCCCCCCGCGCACCGCCAGCTCCACGGCCTTCGGAAATCTTAATTCCGTCCCACCGATCCGGCTGCGCAACATTTCTTTCGCCGCTGCCTCCCTCTGCCATGTGTCGCCGGTGACATTGCCGGCACTCAACAGACAATGCCACAGAATGATCGCCTGTCGCTTCAGGGCATCGGGCCGGCCGCCCATGTCAAGAAAGAGTTTGTCAACACGCGATACGCCGGATGATCGGTATTGCAGCAGGAGCCATGGATTCTTTTTGATTTTCTCAGCGGCCTCTCCGCCATGATCGCGAACCAACTTCTTTTGCAGTGTGTGGGAGAACCCACGGCCGTCCAATAGGCTGCCCAGGTCTACAAACACGGCTTCAAGTCGCTCGTTCTCGTGGAGGTGGGCAGCGGCCTTTCGTGCCTTTTCTTCCGTGAATCCGCCGCCGATCTCTTCAGCCACTTGTTCCGGCTGGTCCTTCAGTCGCTGGATTGCATCCGGCCCGAAGGCGGCCCACAGTCGCTGGGCGATCCCTTCCATGATTCCAGGACATTGCTTCAGCCACTTAATCACCCCTCGCTTGTCGTAAGGTCGAACCTTGTGCCACTGTTTGGCATGGAACTGCATTTCCATTTCTGGATGTCGATTCCACTTATTTGGCTTCGGATGATACTCCTCCCACGTTCCGTAGAACGTATACGGCATTCCCGGATCCAGCTCGTCCTCTTCGCAGTCGAAGCACTTAACAGTAACGATTTCTTCATCGGCGATCAGGATTGCCGCCTCTTTCTTCTCCGCGCGAACTTCGCAGCGCAAGATTGCCGTATCGCCCCAGCGATGGGATTCTTCGAGATAAGTGGCCGTCAGCGAGTCGATGGCAATGGCTGGCATAATGGCGATGACGAGAGAATGCTTCTATTTCAGATGTAAATTGCAGGCAGCCGGGCGAGTGCTACTAATTCCCGACTGCCTGCCGGAAAGGCGCACGCTACAAGCGTGCTTGCCTTGATTCCTGGTTTACTAGATGTCTTCGGTGGCTGTGCTGCCACCACTGACGTTGCCGCTCTTGCCACGGTTCTCACGCAGTAGGCGGATTGCGTCCTGATTCTTCGGAACGCTGGCCATCTCGGGGTGGTTGATGCCCCATACGTCAAGCCCGAAATTACCAATGCTCGCGCCCTTCTTGCCGGCTTTGGTCGTGTATTCCTCGTAGCGGACCACGACCTGCTGGTCTTTCAACCCCTCGGGGTCGACGTCGCGCTCCTCGCCGGCCTTCAGAATGCCTGCCGCCATACAGAGACGGCTGATCTTCTCGCAATACTCGGCCGTTTCTTCGCCGTTATCATCGAGGTTGTAGAATGCCGTAATCGTCTTCTTCTCCTGGCCGGGCACCGTGCCGGCCAGCACTTCCATTTCCACGATGGTCGCGTCCAGGGGACTGCCATCCTTCTTGGTACGCGAATCGTTGACGGAGGTGATGATGACGTGATAAGTGCCGGGGACAGGGACCGGCTTGCCTTTGAAGTCGTCTTCGCTGGTGTGGCCTTTTGCTGATGCTCTCATGGTTTCTTGAACCTTTCCTTTAAGTGGGTTTCAATCTGTAACAATTCTGAAAACGTGAAAATAGAGGCGAAACATTCATGGGTGGCGTAGATCCGGGCCGCCTCGCAAAACCCGTCTATGCCGTAGCGTTCGATAATCGGCTGGCATTTCTTAGGCCAGCTAAGGGAGTGTGTCTCCTCAAAATGGTTTGTCGCCAAACCGCTTGGCGACATTGGCTTCGATGTTTGCGAGCATCTCCTTTCCCTGGTTGAAGGAAAGGTCTTGTACGCAACGGACCACGGTGCCTGCCTCGGTCTGTCGCTTGGCGAGGATCCGGCCCAGGTCGGCGTCTCCGATCTGCAATTTGTGGCAGCCTGCGATGATCTTTTTTTCGTCCATGCTGTCGATCGATCCGACCCGGTTCGGATCTTCAGGCATGATCGCGGCCGGTGGTGCTGCGTTATCAACCGGGGTGAGTGAGTTGGGTGCTGTCGTATCGGAAACAACCGGCTTAACTTCATTGAACGCATTGGTCGTCTTGGCATCTTTGTCTGCTTCCGCCAGCCGTTCGTCCAACTCCTTCCGCTTGGCGGCAAGCTTCGACCGAAGCGAGATCAATATCTCTTCGGCCTGCGTGTGGCTGAGTTCACGGATCTCCTGAACGCCGCGCTTGGCGAGCATTGCAGACGGTTGACCATTCAGTTCGAGGGTCTGGCAGGCGACTTGAATCTCAGAAATTTGAAGGTCACTCGCGGTCACAATCGCATCGGCAGTCCCACCCGCAGACGGGGCAAACGTAGGAACTGGGAGTGAGTCAATCCCCTCGTCCAACCACCGTACCACCGGGGCGAGAAACTCCGGCCCCGGCTTCACCACCCGTTGGCCGTCGATGGCCGGGCAGCGCGTTTTGCCGACGATCAGCGTGTGGGCTTCGTCGAGGTCACACACGATGTCAAATTCGTAATCCATGCCTTCGCGCTGGACCGGCTTCATGCCGATCTTCTTGGGGACCATCACCTTACGGCCCTTTCGGTCCTCCTCTTCAAGCACGTACTCCATCTTCGTGCGCATGCTGGCCAGGACGTGACCGGGATAGGACAAGATCGCTTCCACGAGTTCATTGTGTTGTGGGGTCACGTCTTTCCATGCGGTGAAGGAGCTGCCGCCACCTGCCGATTTTTGATCGACCTGGGCGAGTGCCCCGCCAACACCCGACCAAGCGTGGGAAAGGGAGTCGATCAAAAGGACTCCGTAGCCAGCCGCCGCCGCTTCACGGATTGCCGCTGTGTAAGCGGTGGGGGCGAAGTGCTGGAGTTGGCATGTATCGAAATCGACGGGCGGCATTCCGTCGAACGTGTAGCCCTGATACTTGCTCAAGGCACCGTGTTCCGTGTCGATCGCCGCGATTTTGGTATTCGCAAGCCGGGCCAGTGTTTGGCCGAATTGCAGTAGGTTCCACGACTTTCCGTATCCGGCCGGCGAACAAATCGCCAGTCTCAATTTCAGTTTCCGGCGAGTGGCCGGTGCAAACATTGCCATGATGGTTTCTCTCTTTCCTTTCCGGTTCAAAAACAAAAAACAAAAAACGTCAATTCCTTAATTCTTCAATCCGTTAAATGTCGTCCCACGGCCAGGACGAGGCTTCCTCTGTAAAAAGCCATTCCCGTTTAATGGCATTGGGATGAGCGACAGTGCCGGGGTCGTTGGGGCGTTGCTTCATTACGTAGACATTATTTCCATTGCTGTCGTCTGGTAGTCTGTCGATAATGTTGTTGTCTGTGGCCGGTGCTCTGGATGGTCTGGTGCTGCATCCTAAGTAATCTCTCCGGCAGGGATGTCCCGCCCGGTCGGTCTCGGGAAGATACTGCCAGGCTGGCTTGCTGGGTCCGTCGTGTCGGGCCGCAAGTTCCGCCGCGTATTCTGCCGTGGTTGCGGTTGCGGTAGTTGTTATGTCCTGTGGTGCTATGACTCGCATGGCGGCTCCTGCTGGTCGTCGTGGTCCCATGCTTGCCGGGTGTTGTTCACGATCGCGTTAAAGACTTCCATGCGGTGAACTGGCACACCCGCCGGGGCCTCAATCCCGATCTTGACTGCGCCGGATCGTCGCACATCCAGAATCTTGATGCGAATGCTGCCGGCCATGATCTCTTCTTCAACTTTGCGTGAAAGTACCAACATGATTTATCCTCCTTGAATAAGTGGTTTTTAATAAACGTCTTCCAATGCCATAACCCCGCACGTTGCGAGAATCACAGCGAATCCGATCGCGGCTGCGGCCTTGAAGTAATCGCGGTCGCAGAAGTAAATCTTGGCCGTGTAGAGAGCCAATAAACAAAAGCTGAAGTTGAATAGGCAGCGGAATTTCAATCGAGGTCTTGATGTCGCCAACGGGAACGATTATTTTCAATAATAAGTGGTACAGAATAGGTTCCGTGCCGATAAATTGCCGAACCTAGCCAACCCGACACCCTACCTAACATGAAGACTTTTGCTATGACTCCCAGAACCAGAAATATGAAATCCATTGGTGGCGGTTATGCCGAAGCCACTTGTATGACTTGCGGTGAAATCTTCATCTTTTCCGAGGAGGACAATGTCGTTATCAAGGTCGATGAAGCAGGCGACGTTTGGCCGCTTTGCTCAAGGTGCTGCGATAAGCCGTGTATCGATCTGTGCCAAGGCGAGGAACCTGATTTGGATGCCAACACGACGCAGTAGATGACTGAACCGTCGCCAGCCAGCGAGTCGATTTTCGTTATTGCTGGCAGTCGCGTTGTGGTCTAAAGGGAACATGGCAGATCCGGTGAGTTGGGGTTGATTCGTTATCATTGGCCTGTTGCTAGCACACCCCCATCGGGTGATTAAGGCGATTCCTCTTCCATGAAATCGTTCACGTAAAAAACTCAGTGACATGCCGCATCGAAGTCTCGGGACCGTCGCGGAGGAAGGCTGGACTTAGCTTTGCCCTTTGGCTGGGATTCGTCCTCGGCGAGCTTGGCAAGACGCTTGCGGACGCCCTGAACGTAAGCCGTGCGATGAGAATTGGCCGGTTTTTCGCATTCCCCAGCGGCTACCAGAGCATCCCAGGTTGTTTCACCCGAAAGAACCAGCCGACGCAGGGCTTGATAGCACGCCTGGCATTTCCCTCGCTTACCGCCGCCAACAACTCCGCCGCATTGGGGGGTAGAACAGTTTTCTGCAATCATATTCATTCTTTTATTCTATGGATCTCGTATGCGTTCTACATAGGACGACATGAGTGATGTGATTACAGTTTTATATGTATCTGCAATAATGTCAATCGAATCGCTGTATTTTGACTCCTAATTCATTATGCGTAGCCAACTTACAATCATTTCTTGATGACATACACTAGATACACCGTATACAAACTGAGATAACTAATCATACGCAAGGTATGGCACGACAATGGGTTTGTGATTATTTTACGCTTGACATCAGATACACCCGATACTACAATTACAAAAGAGTGTCATGTAGCGGACAATGTAAACACCCAAAATGAAGATAGAAAGGATTCCTATGACAACGCAAACGAGACAGCCGTCGAAGCGTCGACAACCCGTAGAAGGACAAGAAGGACAGCAACTAACTTATCGCGGGCGGATTGCTGCCACGCCGATGTCGGCGAATCAGATACGCGACTTGGCGACGGTATACCTCGCCGACTTGGCGACTCGGCTTCTGGTTGTAGCCACAGCGATGGAAAATAGTATGCCGCCAATCCCCGTGCTGGGCGTTTCGCAATTCGGCACGGCTACGAAAGGGCTAGAGCAGTTGATCGAACTGGTGAACTCGGCCGAGATTGCTTTGCAGAAAGTGAAGACACCCAGCGTTCGGGAGCGGCTACTGGGTGGTGTTAGCAATTCCGATCTCATATAATTAGGGGTGTTCTAGCTGGTGTCCCGACACCTGCAAGGCCACGAAATGCCCGTATTTCCCGTGTTTTCCGATGTTCTATAAAATTCAATAAATAGTCATAACTCATTGCAATATAAAGAGTTAGGAACGCATGACAAGTCTTGGCGTCAACATTGATCACGTGGCGACGGTCCGCCAGGCACGGCAGACCTTTGAGCCAGACCCGGTCTGGGCGGCTGCGCTCTCCGAATTGGGGGGGGCCGACTGCATTACCCTCCATCTTCGCGAGGATCGCCGGCATATTCAGGAACGCGATCTGCGGATCCTCCGCGAGACCGTGACCGTCAAGCTTAATTTGGAAATGGCCTGCGACCATCAGGTACTGGCAATCGCCTGCGAAGTGAAGCCGGATCAGGTTACCCTCGTGCCGGAACGCCGCGAAGAAATTACGACCGAGGGTGGTCTGAATATCGTCGTCCAAAGGGAAAAAGCGGTCGAGGTTATTCGCCGGCTTGAAGACGCGGGCATTTCCGTCAGTCTCTTTCTCGATCCCGATCCGCGGCAGCTTGACATGGCCGCCGCGTTGAAGGTGGCCGCCGTTGAACTTCACACCGGGCAATATGCCCTGGCGAGCCGTGGCCGAGGGCAGGATGAAGAGCTTGAAAAACTTACACAAGCCGGACGATTTATTCGCCAGGCCGGGATGGCCTTGCACGCCGGCCATGGGCTGACTTATCACAATGTCCGCCCCATAGCCACGATCGAAGGCATGCATGAACTGAACATCGGCCACAGTATTGTCTCGCGGGCCTTGATGGTCGGCTTCGAGCAGGCTGTGCGGGAAATGAAACGATTAGTCGATCATTTTGCGCTGTAAAATAAATATATGGCTACCGTATACATCGAAACATCGATTATCGGTTATCTCACTGCTCGGTTTGCAAGCACATTGCAAACGCCGACTCACTACCCAAGGTCTATTGGCTATTGACGGAGATGGGGTATTCGCCTCCTCTTATCATTACGCCGGAGGAGTTTTCTGGAAATGTCTGAACCACTCTACGAAGATCCTGTTGTTTCTGAAGTCCACGCCATCCGAGCAAAGATGTTGGCTGAATGCGGTGGAGATCATCACAAGTTAATGGAAGAAGTTCGCCAGCATCAAAAAATGTCTGGTCGAGCGATAATCATGGCACCTCCAGCAATTTCGCGCAAGAAAGCCGGTCCGGCAAGAGTTTGAGAAGTCACCATGAAATACCCACTTTCACTTCCACTTTCACTTCCACTCCTCCTGCTAGCTCTCTGTGCCGGCATACCAACGCTTGCTGCGGACTTGGTTTCCAAAAACCTTCTTGCCGAAGCAAAACCACGATTCTGCTTGGCAACCGAGAGCCAACCGGCCTGGAAGGACAAGCTGCCCAAGGAAGGCGGCCCTCTTCGCGCCCGCTGGGTATTTTCGATTGCAGAATCCAATCCCTGGTCGAGCCTGACGCTGCACGCATCGCAAAGCATCGAGTCCTGTTCGGTGAACGGCATGCGAGTGATCCTGCCGCTGAAAGGCATGCGCTATGCAACCCTGCCCGGCATATCGCCCCACTTGCTCAGGACCGGTTTGAATACTCTGGAAATCGAATTTGCTGTTTCGAGACATAGTAAGAATAAGCCCGCGGCACCGGATGTGGCACTCATCCCGCTGACGCCCGCGGAACTCGATTTTCAGACCGAGCCTGTTCTTGGAGATGCCGGCCTGGACTATTTCACGGTAGGTTGCCGAACCAATATGCCGGCCGAGGTCACGTTGCAGGTCGCGGGAAAGCGTTGGGAGAGTCCCGCGGGTCTCATTCATGCCTTCCGGGCCACGGAACTCCAGGCCGGGACGGTGCAAAGCTATACGCTTACGGCGCACATCGCCGGCAGCGGCAGCGGAGCGAAGCAGATTGGACCCTTCCGCGTATCAACGCTTCCCTTGCGTGGCCAACCGTTTCGGTTCGTGGCCCTGGGCGATAGCCGCACCCATCCCAAGGATTGGGCGCGCGTTGCCCATGCGGTCGTGCAAAAAAATCCCTCGCTCGTTTTGTTCAGCGGCGATATGGTTACCGACGGGCGCGAAGATCGCCTTTGGGATGAGGAATTCTTCGGCGTCGCCAAGCCATTCTTCGCTTCGATTCCAGCTTTCTATGTGATTGGTAACCACGAAGAAGGCAGTCCGATCATGGGAAGCCTGGTGCCCGTCGCCGGCCGTGATCGCTGGAAAGCGACCGCCGGTGGGGTGTTGTTTATCGGCATCGACGGGGCACTGGATTGGTCTGCGTCGAGCGAGAACCTAAAGTGGATCGAAACCACGTTGAAGGCAAGTCGCGAGTCGTTTATTTTCGTCTGCTCGCACTATCCACCCGTGGAGTTCCGGAGCA
>Ga0194057_10000719_pt1 | contig 17334 bp, 19 predicted proteins | sample SepL4415m_MetaG_FD_155474 | JGI IMG/M metagenome (GOLD analysis project Ga0194057, IMG submission 155474) | Anoxic zone freshwater microbial communities from boreal shield lake in IISD Experimental Lakes Area, Ontario, Canada - Sep2016-L442-15m | ecosystem: Environmental > Aquatic > Freshwater... | reverse complement strand
ACCTTCAATTAAATACTCTTGATTGACGCCTGGAAAACCTGCACGCAATACGACGAAAATCCAAGAAACAGCCGCCAATATTTTTAGATTTCTTCCGCCCCACATTCGCCCAATGCACCAGATGCCAAGCAATGTAGAAAATAAAACAAAGATTAAGCCAAAAGGAACGAGTGAAGAATGAAGAAAGACTGAACCTGCTCCTAGACCAGCCCCAATTAGAATTGCATAGATTTTGCGCATTAGAGAATGACTCCAGAAGTTAAATCACTTTCACGCCCTTTTTCATCAAAAGGTTCACTCTTTTGTCCTTTAACTAAGGTGTAGTACTCGTGTCCCCACACTTGTAGGCCCAGATTATTTGAGAGTGCAAAAAATGGGCCATCGAGTGCAATCTGTGTCTCATGGGCTTTCATGGCAGCCATCTTGGCTTCTACATAGTCATTGCCATCTATAAGTGTTGTAACTAATGAATCATCCTTAGCAAAGGGCAAGTCATCAACACTTTCTGCACCAAAGAAATCAGACCCAATCTCCTTCATGGCCTCCATCCCCTGAGCTATTACGGATTTAGGCATTGTGTTCCAATAGATTTTTTGAATCTGCCAAGTTGCTAACTCACTTGCCCTCATAGCCACTAAGTGCGCTTTTATATGATCTGGGTGGCCATAGCCTCCGATTTCATCATAGGTAATCAAGATATGCGGCTTTACTTCTTCAATTATTTTAACAAGTTCACCAGCCGCCGAATCTAAATCTGCCTTCCAAAAAACATCGGGACGATTATTTGGCTCCGTTCCCATCATTCCACTATCTCGATAGTGACCCAGGAATCTAAAATCTGTAATGCCTAATGCTTTCATCGCTAGAGCTAATTCAATTTCGCGATGTTTTCCTAATTCATCTTTTTCACTACTTGCTAAATGTGAAAGTGTGGGAACTAAAACTTCACCTTCTTCTCCTCGGGTGCAAGTAACTAAAGTTACTTTGGCTCCAAGGGCTGCATAGAGAGCCATAGTTGCCCCGTTGTTAATAGTTTCATCGTCTGGATGAGCATGAACAAGAAGAATTCGATAGCCCTGATAAGAACTTTTCATTGCTTCTCCCATGCAACTATTCCCCCGCCTAAGTGACGTGAATGTGTAAAGCCTGCGTTTTGAATAATAGATAGTGCGCTTGCTGATCTTATTCCAGAATGACAGTGAAGAATAATCTCTTTATCTCGGGGAAGAAGTCTGAAAGCAGATGCGTCTATAAACCCAGCCACAGGAATGAGCACTGAACCCGGGATTCTAGAGTGGGCAAATTCCTCGGGCTCTCTCACATCTACCAAAAAGAAATCATCGTTATTGGCAATCTTGGTCCTAAGTTCAGCGGCCGAGATTTCAGAGTCCACTTCTACTCCACAAAAAACTTCATAATTATCGAGAAGCTTAAATTGCGTTGGGCTCTCACTACAGATCACACATTGGGGATTCTTCTGAATATCAATTTTTGAATACTCTGCCTCTAGCCCTTCATAAATCATGAGCTTTCCAATTTGGATTTCACCAATACCCGTAATTGCTTTGATCACTTCATTTACTTGCATTGATGCAATTGATGCACATAAGACACCTAATACACCCGCCTCTGCACAGTTTTGAACAGTCTCTGGTGCAGGAGGTGTTGGATGAAGGCAGCGATAACACGGACCCAATGAACTCCAAAAAATCGCGGCTTGTCCATCAAAGCGATTAACTGAACCCCATACATAAGGTTTATTAAGTAAAACTGCTGCATCGTTGATTAGATAGCGAGTAGCAAAATTATCAGTTGCATCAATAATAATGTCATAGTCAGACATAATTTCAAGAACATTTGTCGTATCAATTCTAATTGGATAGGAATTAATTTTAACTAAAGGATTACTTTCTTCAATTTTACTTCTTGCAATCTCAACTTTCTTCTTTCCTATATCGGACTGACCGTAAAGGATTTGGCGGTGTAAATTACTTTCATCAACTGTATCGAAATCAACTATTCCGATTGTGCCAACTCCAGCTGCAGCTAAATATAAAAGTGCGGGAGAACCGAGACCACCTGCTCCAATGCATAAAACCTTTGCATTTTGAATTCGCTCTTGCCCGCTTGCTTGAATCTGTGGAATAACGATCTGGCGACTATATCGGCGCGCTTGCTCGCCACTTAATGGCGGACCCGGATTAACAAGCGGTGGAGTTTTCATAGGAGGTTAATTCTGCCGTATTCACGCATACGTTGCTACAGCTATTAGCGCATTCACCACTACTGCCTCTACGATTACACCAATGAGCACTGTTGATTCTTCAAATAAGCCGCGTTTGCCTCGTGATGAGCGCCGTGCACTTTTGCTATCAGCAGCCCTGGAGGTTTTCACGGCCGCTGGTTATCACTCTGCGGCAATGGATGAAATTGCAGATCGTGCAAATGTAAGTAAGCCAGTTTTGTATCAGCACTTTCCATCAAAGCTAGAGCTTTATCTCGCAGTTCTAGATTTACACATTGACTCATTAGTTTTTGAAATTCAGAGAGCTATTGCTTCTACTCCTGATAACGCAAACAGAGTCCATGCCACAGTTGATGCATATTTTGCATTTATTGAAAAAGAAGGTGAAGCTTTTAGATTACTTTTCGAGAGTGATATGAGTGTTGAGCCATCTGTGCGTGAGCGCTTAAATCGAATGACATATGACTGCGCAGCTGCTGCAAGTGCTGTTATTTCAATTGATACAGGTCTTCCAAAAGAAGCTTCAATGCTCTTAGGTGTTGGAATGATTGGATATGCCCAAGTAACAGCACGCCATTGGTTAGACCGAGACAGCACATTAACGCGTGAACAGGCAGTTGAATTGGTCAACAACCTCATGTGGCGAGGAATTTCGGGATTCCCTCGCAATTAACTCCGATAGGATTACATCTATGAGCACCACTAATAAACAAATTTCTGGCGCCGCTTAACGTGTCGAAAACTTTCGCAGAACTCCCATTACGCCCCGAAACCATTGAGGCTCTTCATGCCCATGGTTTCATCGCCCCATTTGCTATTCAAGAGATGGTTTTACCCATTGCTCTAAGCGATGGTGATGTTATTGGTCAAGCCAAGACAGGTACTGGAAAAACTCTAGCTTTCGGTGTTCCAGTCATTGAACGTGTGATCGCACCAAATGATGCGGAGTGGGCTGATTTTGAACACAAGGGAATGCCGCAGGTTCTTATCGTTGTTCCAACGCGTGAATTATGCACGCAGGTAACAAAAGATATTGAAGAGCTAGCTAGTAACCGCGGAATCAGAACGTTAGCCGTGTATGGCGGTCGAGCATTTGAACCACAAATTGAAGCGCTGCAGGCTGGAATTGAAATCGTTGTTGGTACACCAGGTCGCTTACTAGATCTTTCACGCCAAGGTCAGCTTCGATTAAAGCAAGTATCACGCCTTGTTTTAGATGAAGCAGATGAGATGTTAGATCTTGGTTTCTTGCCAGATGTTGAAAAGATATTGGCAAATACTCCTAATCGCATGCAAACTATGTTGTTCTCAGCAACAATGCCTGGAGACATCATTGCACTGGCACGACGCTTTATGAATCAACCTATTCATATTCGCACCCAAGATTCTGAAGATGAAGGCGCTGTTGTTACTCGCATCAAGCAGCATGTTCTACGTGCTCATGCCATGGATAAAATTGAAATGTTAGCTCGTATTTTGCAAGCCGAAGGTCGAGGACCGACAATGGTTTTCTGCCGCACCAAGCGCACCTGCCAAAAGACTGCTGAAGATTTAATGGAGCGTGGCTTTAAAGCCGCACCTATCCATGGAGATCTTGGCCAGAGCGCACGTGAAAAAGCATTAGGTGATTTCAAAGCTGGTAAGTCAGATGTTCTAGTTGCAACAGATGTTGCTGCTCGAGGAATCGATATCGATGGAATTACACACGTTATTAATTATCAATGCCCAGAAGATGAAAAGACTTATGTGCACCGTATTGGTCGCACAGCACGTGCTGGAGCACATGGAATTGCAGTCACATTCGTTGACTGGGATGAATTAGCTAGATGGAAAATGATTAACCAAGTATTAGATCTTGGATTGGCTGAACCAGAAGAGACGTATTCCTCTTCACCGCACCTCTATGAGGTTCTAGATATCCCTGCGGGTTCCACAGGTCGACTCACAAAGAGCAAGCCAGTTGCGCAAAAAGCTGCCCCAGAAAAGCGCATTGAGAAGAAATCTGAGGCAAAACCAAAAGTTGAAAGAACTCGCACACGTACTAAGAAGTTTAAAGAAAGTTAATTAGTTACAAAAACGCGGATTGCGTCCACCAACATCTGAACTGCAATTGCAGCGAGTAATAAACCAGCAATGCGTGCCACTAATGTCACGCCTGCTTCTTTAATTACCTTCATAATTGTTGTTGAAGCCATCAATGCCGCAGCAATTGCCACGTGAACTGCAATGACGGCGCCAATTAAGCCAAGGGCCATGCTTGGACCTTCAATTTGCTGCACGAAAATCATTGTTGCAACAATGGCTCCAGGCCCAGCAAGCAAAGGTGTTCCTAGAGGAACAAGTGCAATATTCTCATTTTTAGAATCACCTCGGCCACTACCCTTACCTCCAGTTAAAAGATCTAAGGAAATGAGTAGAAGCAGAAGTGCGCCAGCTGCTTGCATTGCTGCAATTGAAACATTGAGGTAACTCAAAATGAATCGACCAAACAGGGCAAATATTGAAATTACTAGCAGTGAAACTGCTGCAGCTTTTACTGCCAGTACTCTGCGCTCTTTAGGTGACTTATCTGCAACTAGGGCTAAGAAAATTGGCGTTGCTCCAGGTGGATCCATAATCACAAATAGTGTTACAAAGGATTGGACGGCAAAGGTTAAAGCGCTAACTTTCATGCCTCTACCACCCTTCGTTGATCGGCAAGAGATTCCAGTTTTTCCCATTGTCCAGGGTTAGTTTGAAATTCTGCAAGTAAATTAAGTTTACCGCTTCCGTGATAGTCGCTGGAGCCAGTTATTACTAAATCTAATTCTGTGGCAATTGAGCGCAACATCGCTCGTTCTTCTGGATTTTGATCTCTGTGATCGACTTCAATTCCATTTAAACCAGCAGCAACTAACTCTTGAAAATCACTTGCCTTAAGAATCTGCCCACGATGTGATGCAAATGGGTGAGCAATCACCGCAACACCTCCAGCGCTTCGAATCATGGCAATTGCTTGGGCTGGGGTTGGTGCTGCATGTGAAACATAGAATTCAGAGTCATTATTGAGCATGCCTTGAAAGGCTTCATCACGTGTTTTTATAACTGCCTTATTAACCAATGCATCGGCTAAATGCGGGCGTCCAAGAGTTGCACCTTCAGGGCGCGCTGCTTCAACATCTGCCATTGAAATATCAATTCCCGCTGCCTGCATCTTCTCGACCATTTTTCGCATTCGCGGTAATCGTCCATCACGAGTTTCTTCAAGCATTACTTGCATTTGCTTATGAGCTCCATCAAAGAGAAGCCCCAACATATGAACGCTAATTCCATCTTCAGTTAGACAGGATATTTCACTTCCAAGAGCTAATTTCAAATTACCTCGTAAACTTTCAGTGGCTTCTTGCCAACTAGAAGTGGTGTCGTGATCAGTTATTCCAAGAACAGTTAACCCTTGAACTATCGCCTTATTAACGAGTTCGCGTGGGCTGTCTGTGCCATCGCTTTTATTGGTGTGAGTGTGTAAATCAATCATGGTGCAAGTTCCACAGCCTCTGGTCTGGATCGCCTAACAACCAAGATGCATCCAATTAAAATCAATGCTATTCCAGGCAAAATTCCGAGTGGTGGCTTTTGTCCAAGCCACCAAATCGCAAGCAGGGAACTAACGGGAACTTCGAAAAAGATAATAAGTGAAACGATTGCTGGTGATACTCGCTTCAGGGCTGCATTAAACATTGAATGGCCCAGAATCTGTGCACCAAAAACTAAACCTAGAAGAATCCACCATTCACGTGCTGAAAAATGCAGAACTGGAAAACCCATTAATAGCGCCATTGGGAGTGCTGTAATTGCACAAACGAAATAACACACTGATGTATACACAGTTGTTTCAACTGTGCGCTGGGCTCGTGATCCAGCCATCATGTATAGAGCTGCAAGAGCTGCAGAAACAAGTGCGGCAACATCGCCTAAAAATGAGCGCAGAGAAATCTGTAAATCAATACCTGATATTAAAAGCACGCCTGAAAAACTAACGATCATTCCAAGCCAGGCTTTAGAGGGAATATGGCCTCCGCTAAGTTTTACAAATATTGCGGCAAAGATTGGCTGCAAAGCAACTAAAGCGGTTCCTGCAGCAACACTTGTCCATCGCATTGCAAGAAAGAACCCGACAAAGTGAATAGCTAATACAAAGCCAGCCAACATCGACCACTTGATACCTTCACGGTGTCTTGGATGTCTTAGAGCAAATGGAAGAGTAAGAAGTGAACCACCGAGGTTTCGCCAAAAAATCAGCGTTGGAATTGGCATCGCACTCATTGCAATGAGCGGACCGGACGTTCCTATTCCCATAATGCCAACACCCAGACGAATTAGGTCGGGCCTTCCAGGAATAGTTGTGTGACTATCGCGTGAATCCCCCTGCGAGATCAATTGCTCTCCGGTGAAATACCTAAACGAACACCCACCAAAGATTTGCTTCGCTTCACAAGAATTTCTGCAATCGCAAGAATTGACTGAGCAGATTCAGATTCAGGTGCAGCTTGAACTAGAGGCACTCCTTCATCGCCACCAGTTCGAAGTTCTGGATTAAAAGCAATTTTGCCCAGGAGCGGAACATCAATACCAACTAAAGCTGATAAGCGCTTAGAAGTTTCTTCGCCGCCACCTGTTCCAAAGAGAGCAATTTTCTCACCACACTTTGGGCAGCCAAATTCAGACATATTTTCAATCACACCGATAACACGTTGGTGAATTTGATGTGCAATTCTTCCTGCCCGTTCTGCAACTTCAGCTGCAGCAATTTGAGGCGTTGTTACTACGACAATCTCTGAGTTTGGAATTAATTGCCCGAGTGAAATAGCTAGATCTCCAGTGCCAGGCGGAAGATCAATAAGTAAGACGTCTAAATCGCCCCAATGTGCATCAGAGAGAAGTTGCTCAAGCACGCGGTGTAAGAGTGGGCCCCGATAGGCAACTGGATCAGAGCGCTCTGGCTTAAACATCTCCATAGAAACAACTTTTACGCCAAAGGACTCAAGAGGAATAAAGAGTTGATCAATGGCAGTTGGCCGTTGACCCATCAAGCCCATCAAACGTGGAATTGAGTGGCCATAAACATCTGCATCTAATATTCCAACACGCAAACCTTTTTTGGCGAAAGCAACTCCAAGGTTTGCCGTTACTGAGGATTTACCCACTCCACCTTTACCTGATGCAATTCCAATAACTCGTGTTAAAGATTCTGGCTGAGCAAAAGTAATGGTTTTTTCACGGCCTCCACGCACAACTTTTTTAACATGATCTCGTTGTTCTTGTGACATAACACCAAAAGCTAAATCAACAGATTTTACGCCTTCAATATTTTTTAGGGCTGTAGTGATATCACCACGGAGTCGATCTTGCATCGGGCAACCAGAAATAGTTAGTAAAACTTTAATATTTACAGCACCATTAACTTCAGTTAAGTCTTCGACCATTCCAAGTTCAGTGATTGAACGGTGAAGTTCTGGATCTTGAACAGTTGTAAGCGCATTTGAAAGAGCATCAAGAAGACTCATATGAGATCTGGGTCAATCTTTGCACTTGGTCGCACTGGCTTTGCAACTGGTGTTTCATCCATCAAATCACCAAGCTGCTTTTTTACAAAAGTTTTTGGGTGCAGGTCTGCAGGCTGAAGATTTTCAAAGCCAGGCCCTAAGTTCTCACGTAGTTCAGCAGTTGCTGTTTGTGACAAAGCACGAATCTTCTTTACCCACTTGGCAGCTTCAGAAGCTGCTTTAGGAAGACGCTCTGGACCCAGCAAAATCATTCCTAAAATAGCCAGGCCAAGAATTTCACCGGCGCCGATATCAAAGAACATACCGAAAGCCTACCTGCTAAATCGGCCCGCTAGTTATTGCCAGCTACCAAGGTAACGGTGACCGTAACCTCTTTACTATCGCGAATATAAGTCAAAGTGACCTTATCTCCCACATTCTTGGCGCGAATAGCAACAATTAATTCCTCAGCAGAATTGATGGCTTTATCTTCAAATTTGACGATGACATCGCCTGCGCGGATTCCTGCTTTAGCCGCTGGCCCACCAGGCAAAATAGCCGTGCTGGAATTGGCAACAAGGGCGCCAACCCCGGTGAAATTCATATCCAAAGAAACACCAAGGAATGGGTATGTTGCTTTGCCGGATTTAATTAATTGATCAGCAGTCTTTCTTGCTTGATTAATCGGTATCGCAAAACCTAAACCAATAGAACCCGTCTGTGAAGAAGAGCCAAGAGATGCAATCGCAGAATTAACACCAATCACCGCTCCAGTTGCATCAACTAGTGGTCCTCCAGAATTACCTGGATTAATTGCGGCATCGGTTTGAAGTGCATTAATAAATGAGTTACCTGAGCCAGAATCTCCCGCAGTTACTGGGCGATCTTTTGCGCTGATAATTCCAAGAGTCACAGTGCCCGATAGACCAAGTGGTGATCCAATTGCAATCACTGAATCGCCAACTGCAACTTTATCGCTGTCACCAAATTCAAGCGCAGGAAGATTTGTTGCACTTATTTTGATAATAGCTAAGTCATATGAAGCATCGCGGCCAATGATTGTTGCGCTGTAGACATCACCATTATTGAGTGTGACTCGTATGGCACCTTTTCCATCGGCAACTCCTGCAATAACGTGATTATTGGTGAGGATGTATCCGTTGCTATCAAAAACAAAACCTGAACCAGTACCGCCACCTCCGGATGTGGAGCGTGTATTTATAGATACTACTGATGGTAAAACTCTGGCAGCAATTCCGGCAACAGAATCTGGAGCACGCTCAATCGTGCTTGAAGAATTAACTATGTTGGCAGAATTGAAGATAGTCCCACCTGTCGCTGTAACTCCTAGAAATCCACCGAGGCAACTTGAAAGTAAAGCAGTGATGAAGATTTTGCTTCGAGAGCTCTTGCTCGGGGCGCTTGTTTCCCACCAAGGTCGAACATTGTGGGTTACTTTCTTTCTAGGAAAAATCATGTTCGTATCTTGCTACAACTTTGTTGCAACTAACAATCCATCTCCCGTTGGAATCAAGGTACTCACCCAATGCTCTGTGTCATTTTTAATGATTTTCCCAGCATCGCGAAGTGCCACAGTTTTAGGGTCTCGCTGTGCCGGATCGTTGACTTTTGAGCCACCAAAAAAGCTATCGATGACCAATGCTCCACCGCTGCGCAAAATACGATGTGCTTCACTTATTACAAAGGCTAGGTCCTGAGGATCGTGACGAACCACGACCAAGTCATATGCTCTATCAGTCAATTTTGAAATCACATCGAGAACTGAATTAGTAATTAGCCTGTAACGAGTTGGTGAAATTTCTGCATCAGAAAATGCCAACTTTGCAATCTGAGTATGTTCCATCTCATCATCAATTGAAGTCAGCGTTCCACTTGGCAAAATTCCATCTAGTAACCACAAACTTCCAACCCCTGAACCAGTCCCAATTTCCACTACTGACTGAGCTGAGAGCGTAAAGGCAAGGTGCTTGAGATAAGCGCCTACGCCTGGAGTCACATCATGTGCACCAATTTCAACCCCGCGTGCACGGGCATACGTTTTAAATGGATCTTCAGCTATAAAGTTTTCGGCGTATGAGTGCGGATCTATTTTCATTTAAGATTCATAATCCATTGCGTTAGTAAACGGACTCCATAGCCAGTTCCACCTTTTGGATTCTCGCCAGCATCACTTTCACTACGTGCTGTGCCAGCAATATCTAAATGAACCCAACGGCGGTTACCTGCAAAATGTTCAAGAAATAGTGCCGCAGTAACAGATTTAGCTTGATACTTAGCTTTCTTTGCTAAGTGATTAAAATCAGCGATGTCACTTTCAAGGGCATCCTTGTAATCATCAATTAGCGGCATATGCCAAACTCGATCACCTGATTCAAGACCTGCAGTTTCAAAATCGCGTGCAAGTTGTTCATCGCGTGTATACATTCCTGCATATTGCTTGCCCAGCCCAAGTGTTATAGCACCAGTCAAAGTTGCAATATCTACTAAATAATCTGGATCTAGGTTTATATCAGCATATGCCAAGCCATCAGCTAGAACTAAGCGGCCTTCGGCATCGGTATCAATAACTTCAACCGTTGTTCCACCATAATGAGTAATAACATCACTTGGGCGCTGAGCAGAACCTGAAAAGGCGTTCTCTGCACACATCATCAATGCCGTTACTCGGATATTTGGCTGTAATTCCTCTAGGGCGGTTAGCGTTGCCAGAATTACTGCAGCCCCTGTCATGTCACTTTTCATTGGAATCATCAAGTCATACGGGCGCTTGAGATTTATTCCACCAGTGTCATATGTGATCCCTTTACCCACTAAAACAACGTGTGGGAGGGCGTTAATGGCATTTTTCTTCTTTGCGGGAACGTATCCCACTTCAATAAAGCGCGGTCCTGGTTTTCGAGAAGAATTACCAACCGCACTTAATCCACCAAATTCTTTGAGATCTTTTCCTGCAAGTACTTTTACTGTGAGCCCGGTTCCTTTAGCGAATTCTTGAGCCTTAGTAGCCATCCACGCAGGAGTCTTAATATTAGAAGGCGTATGAACCAAATCACGAGCGCGCGTAATCGCTTTCGAAATAGTGATAGCAACATTTATAACCTCTTTATCATTTGTGGCAACTATAAAAGTTGGCTTGCCTGCGGGTTCTCCAGTTTTTAAGCTCCACAAGTATGCGCCTAATGTCAATGCAATTGCATGAGCTTTAACATCTTTACTATCTATCGCACAGGCAGAATAAACCGTTGTGTTCTTACCGCGAACTTTTCTAGCAATCGTTGTGGCAGCAACGCGAAACGCAGCTGTGGATGAATCACCGATTCCAACTAAAAAAATTCGATCAGTTTGTGCATCTTGTGAACTCACAGGGATTTCGAATAACTCTCCCGCTTTACCTGTTGGTGAAAAAAATGAAAGCTCATCAACAAGATTTATCTCAAAATACTTTTCAATATCTTTGATTAAAGTTTCTGGACCAGAAAAAGAAATGACACCTGCTGAATCCTTAGCAAAAGCGAGCGCAATTGAGTCAGCGCTAGTGGCTAATGAAAGTTGGGGCTTGGCAGCTTTAAGTGTCCAGAACATGCGTTGAAGGCTATCGCCTGTTAGTGATTTACTTCTTAACTAATGCAACCGCGGCATGAAGTGCGGCGCTGAGGTTATTAGCTTCTTCGGAGTTAAGTTCAACGACTAGGCGTCCGCCACCTTCTAATGGAATTCGCATCACGAGTGAGCGAGCCTCCTTAGTAACCTCCATTGGACCATCACCGGTACGAGGTTTCATGGCTGCCATATGGGGACTCCTTTAAAGATGGACGAGGAAAGTTCAAGAGGAGAAGTATCTCGCATTTAGAGCGCAAGCGCGAAATCGTGCAGGGTTTATAAGCCGAGAACTGCGCTCAATCTCGCTTTTCCTGCCGAAATAACAGCATCAACTGCGCGCTCTGGCACCTTAAGCATTAGGGCAATCTCACCCGGTGACATTTGGCGCAGATAGTGCAAGGTCAAGATGATCCGCTCTTCTTCAGGCAGCGAGGCCAGCACCTGGGCCAATGTTGGGGACTCGCTCATGGTTCTAAGGCTACTGGCTCTTAACGCCTACGAGGGTGAGGATGCTCTCAGCGGAATGTTCGTGCAAAGCGGGATAAAGAGAGTCGTACACCAATATAGAGCGCTGGAAGCATTGCCAAGAAGAGTATGCGTGGGGCGATAACTTCTTCTGACCAATCAAAGATTGTTGTCTCTGAAGTAATTTCACGTAAATGAAAACGACCCGTCCCTTTGATTATTTTGCCCGTGTGCAGCACATCGCAAGTGTGTGGGGGTTGCCATGAAGTTACTGTCATTGAATCTAGGATTCCCAATGGTCCAACGCCAGTAAATGCGTTAATAGTTGTTCCAACACCTTCTGTAATCTCTGATGTCACCCAAACTTTTGTCTGAAGCATCCACTCACTTTGTTTTTCCCATTGCGCAAGGGAATCCCAAACTTTTTGTATCGGTGCATTAATCTTTAAAGAGATTGCGATGTGATTGCTTGTCATTAAGAGCAAGCCTTAATAGCTTGTTCCACATCTGTCGTCCAAGAAATGAGTTCCCGCATACCTGGCTTAATAAAATTCTCTACTTCTAAATGTGCAACTAATTCATGTAGTGGGTTATAGATTCCAAATGGATCAAGAATGACAACTGGCTTATTATGAAACTTTAAATATCGTCCTACCCAAATCTCAAAAAACTCTTCAAGGGTTCCTGCTCCACCTGGCAAAGTAATGAATGCATCGGCAATATCTGTAATCATTGCTTTACGCTCACCCATCGTTTCAACAACATGTAGTTCATCGTTATCGTGATCAGCAAATTCAATATCAACAAGGGCCTGGGGTATGACTCCAATTGTTCGCCCACCAGATTGACGAGCACCCCTAGAGACCGCACCCATCATTGAAATGTGACCGCCCCCGGTGACTAACTCCCATGAGTTTGCCGCGATGGCCGTGCCGAGTTCGAAGGCGAGATCAACATACTTAGGGTCAATCGTCGGCGATGAAGAACAAAAGACTGCAATGCGCATGCGGGTAAGGATAGGGGTTAGGCTTAGGACATGACCACCATCGCATCAGGCCACGGCATTGCAACGATGGCAGCCGGAAAAACTCTCGATGTCTGGTTTCCCTCTCCACAACTTGGTTCACTGGCACCAGCTGTTCCTAATGAATTAACAGCATTAGTTGGCAAAGATGAAGTTCGCGGAGTAACTCGAGAATTAGTTAGCGTTGAAATTGATATAACAGTGGCACCAACAGATGCCAAAGATGCTTACTTGCGTTTACATTTGCTATCACATCGCTTAGTTAAGCCTCACGGAGTTGCACTTGATGGCATTTTTGGCTTGCTCAACAATGTTGTGTGGACAAACTTTGGTCCCTGCGCCGTTGACGGCTTTGAATCAACTCGAGCACGCTTAAAGGCTGCTTACGGTCACGTTACTGTTTTATCAGTCGATAAATTCCCGCGCATGGTTGATTACGTAATACCAAGTGGAGTGCGTATTGCTGATGCAGATCGCGTAAGACTTGGAGCACATTTAGCTTCTGGTACAACAATTATGCATGAAGGATTTGTTAACTTTAACGCTGGAACACTTGGAACTTCAATGGTCGAAGGTCGAATCTCTGCCGGTGTTGTTGTTGGAGATGGATCAGATATTGGTGGTGGGGCTTCCATCATGGGAACACTCAGCGGTGGTGGAAAAGAAGTTATTTCTATCGGCGAAAAATCACTTCTCGGCGCAAACTCTGGATGTGGAATTTCACTGGGTGATAACTGTGTAATTGAAGCTGGTACTTATGTGACTGCAGCATCTAAGGTTCGCTTGCCTGATGGAGAGATTGTTAAAGCTGCAGCACTCTCAGGTGGAAATAACTTACTATTTCGCCGTAACTCACTTGATGGCGCACTTGAAGCAATTAGCCGCACTGGTACTTGGGGCGGACTTAATTCAATTTTGCACGCTAACTAAGCTAAACCAAGCAGAAGGTATTTTCGTTCTGCTTCTGAAAGTCTCACCTCTCAAAACTACTTTCACACCTGTGCTAGATGTGGCTTGAATCTGAGCAACCGTGCCACTTTCATTTACGCCTAGAATTTCCAAACTCACTACATCGGGCAAAAGAAAAGCTGCGGCAATAATGCTTTGTGGAACTTCTCGATTCCATGTGACAAATCGTGGATTAAGGGTTAGATCTAATGAACCAGGATCATCAACTATTTGTGTGTAAGCCTTCGTACTCCCCCATGCATTTACAGCTAGCTCGGTCTTGCCGCCAGATGATGAGAAGAAATAGGCCGTGATTGGTAATCCTGCTTGAGTAATTGTTAAGCCAGTTGTTCGCGTAACAACCTCTTTCCAAACTACTCCATACTTCTTTTCAATTTCTTTGGCATAACCCAAGAAAGTTTGATCAGAGATTTCTCCATATAAATCACAGTCGCACGCACTTCTATAAATTCCCGCTTTGCTCAGTGCATAGGTGCGTGAGGCAATTGCCTGAGCTTCAAGGGCTGCAACTGGCCAAAAAGATGGCATTTCACTTACGCCCCACAGATATTCATCAGCTAAACGCACCGAGTTCGTCATTTCAATGCGATATCCCGTTGGGCTTTTAACGGCCTTGACTTGAATTTGTCCATAGCGATATTTCTGAGTCAAACCAGAATGGGTAACAGAAATAATTGTGTCAGGACCATCTAGATAGCGTGTACCGCTCCAACGAATTGTAAATGTTTTGCTTCTAGTTAGCACTTGGGCGGTTTTGCCGATAGTTAATCGAGGGCTAACTGTGGAGCCAATGATTGAGAAAGTAATTGAATCTGCCAAAGTAAAAACAGGAATTACGTTTTCACTTCCCATGTCTCCCTGAATGATCTGAAGCTGAGAACCTTTGAGAGTGCTTGAAATCTTTGCACTTGAAAGTAAGTGTCCAATGTTTACTCGAAGGATTTTTGAATCATCCTTTGGTTCAATCGCTATATCTTTATAAAAATACTTAAGGATTTGCTCAGAATTTTGTCCTGCTAGCGCCATAGAGCGTGCACCCATTTGACTTAATCCAACCCCATGACCATATCCAGATCCTTGGAATGAAAAGACCGTTGGAACTTCTGCTGCATGTGCAGTCGGTATCAAAGTTGAAAATACAAAAAGTAATGCTAAAAAAGCTTTAGACATCCTCATCGATGGCTGCGCTCTTTCCTACCTGCAAAAACTCGCGATATGCATCAATGACGGTTTTTGGTTCCCCGCGTTGAACGAGCTTTCCTTTATGGAGCCAAGCAACGTCATTACATACATCTTCTAGAGTTGCCATAGCATGACTGACAAGAATGAGTGCGCGGTCATCACTTCGTAGTTCTTTAATACGGTTGAGTGATTTCTCTTTAAACTTTGCATCGCCAGTGCTCAATGCCTCATCAACAATTAAAATATCTGGACGAACGGTTGCAGCAACCGAAAAGGCTAGACGGGCATACATTCCTGATGAGTAAGTGCGCATAGGGGCATCAATTGCATCTCCTAATTCAGAAAATTCGGCTATCTCTTCGAAGTGGCTATCTATTTCAACACGTGACATTCCTGCGGCCAATCCGCCTAAATAAACATTGTCACGACCTGACATTGATGGATTAAATCCAACACCTAGCGCAAGCAAAGTGCTCACACTTCCATAGACCTCCACGCGGCCTTGTGTGGGTGGCAAAATTCCTGCAATAACGCGCATCAGCGAAGATTTTCCGGCGCCGTTTGATCCAATGATTCCTAATACCTGACCATATTCGACATCAAGATTTACTTCATCCAATGCACGAATAACTCGAGTTTGTTTTCCTCCGCGACCCAATGATTTAACTCGCGCCTTTAAAGTTGGTCTGCGATCAATCGCAGTTGTGTAAGTAAGACCAAGTCCGCGAACTGATACGGCAATTTCATTGGTCTTATGTGAGTTAGAGACGGACGGCAAATTCACGCTCCCTTGATAAGAAGAAGTATGTGCCAACTAAGAAAATTCCAACTGCCCAACCAAGTGCAATCAGCAGATGAGAACTAATCGGTGCCTGCCCATGTACAAGTGCGCGTGACCAACTATCCAAAATTGGGAACAGCGGATTAAAGAGTTCGAGAGTTTTTAGTTTGGGTTTTAGATCAGCAGCCTCATACAAAATAGGTGATAAATACAAAAGAGTGCGAGTCATGTAGGGCAAAAAGCTGGCGATATCTCGGAAATACACATTGATACAGGAAATGGTTACTGCCAGACCTAGCGCTAGCAACATGGTTGTAAGTAGCACTGGAATAGCCCACAACATCTGCCAAGAAAAAGGCAAGCCCAGAACTGTTCTGATCACTAGAAATACTGCCAAGGTTGGCAGGAATTTAAAGATTGCTATCACTACGGCAGAGATAGGCAACATGATGCGAGGAAAGGCTGTATTTAAAATTAAACGCTGGCCGGCAGTAATTGATTTCACGCCACCGGTAAGTGAGTTTGCAACTAAGTAGAAAAGGAAAAGTGTTGCAGTTAGGTGTGCATATCGTGTGCTGTCAGAAGATCCACGAATGATGACAATCAATAAGAAATAAACCGCAGATAACAAAAGTGGATTAAGCACTAGCCATAATTGACCAAAGGCAGAGTCAAAATGTTGTTCGCGAAGCTCTGAACGTGAGTACTCAGCTATAAAAGTTCTACGTGACCAGAGGGATTTCCAATATCTCCTAAGGGGTGGCAGGCCAGCACGAAATGGCTCATAGACCTGCGTTGGGGTGCTCACGGTCGTAAGGTTACCGCAGGCGCTAATGACTTTGGCGAAGTTAGAAAGCCAATACCCCATGTCATGTGCATCGTGAGCAAAATAAGTGGCAATGAGACAAACTCACCGAGTGATTTACCAATTCTTGCCGATGCAATGAGAATAAATAATGCATAAGTCAATGCTGGCAAGAAAAGTACAGGGGAAATAAGCGCACCAAGAAATAACGATGTAGCAACCCCAATCACCGTAAAGGGCGGTGCAAGATATCTGTAATTAATTGTGCCCTCATGTCTGCGTGATACAACGCGACGCCAACGACCATATTCAAAATACTGTTTAGCAAGAGCTTTAACAGTTGATCGTGGGCGATAAGTCACAACTAATCGAGGATCAAAATAAATAGTTCCTCCAGCTGATCGTAATCTAAAATTTAACTCCCAATCTTGCGCGCGCGTAAATCTCTCGTCAAAACCACCAACAGCAAGTAAGGCTTGTTTTCTGAAAGCTCCGAGATAAACCGTATCCACCGATGCAGCACCACCACCTGTGTGAAAACGGGAAGCACCAACACCTAAAGGGCTGCGCATTGCTCGCGCAACACTTTTCTCAAATACTGTTTGGCCTTGTGCGGCCATAATTCCGCCAACATTGACAGCACCAGTTTCCTTTAAAATTTCATAGGCTAGGGATAAATAGTTATTTGGAATTTTAGAATGGCCATCTACTCGCATAACT
>Ga0194057_10000718_pt1 | contig 17362 bp, 13 predicted proteins | sample SepL4415m_MetaG_FD_155474 | JGI IMG/M metagenome (GOLD analysis project Ga0194057, IMG submission 155474) | Anoxic zone freshwater microbial communities from boreal shield lake in IISD Experimental Lakes Area, Ontario, Canada - Sep2016-L442-15m | ecosystem: Environmental > Aquatic > Freshwater... | reverse complement strand
ACTCTGTGAGAGGCGCGAGACAAGTTCAGCAACCGGGAAGATCAGGTCGCTCGTGCGTCCGTCCTGCAGCACCTCGCCGTTGAGGGAGCACGAGATGGCAAGGTCATCTTTGTTGGCGAACTCATCGGGGGTCACGATCACGGGGCCGAGCGGGCTAAAGCCGGGGTAGGACTTTCCAATGGAGAACTGGGGAGCGGGTCCGCGCAACTGCACTGCACGCCACGAGAGATCCTGACCGATCGTGAGGCCGGCGACGTGGTCCCACCCGTCCGCCACCGAGACGCCGCGGGCTTCCTTGCCGATGACGATGACGAGTTCGACTTCCCAGTCGACCCCATCGCTCGGAAGGGTGACGGTCGCGTCCGGTCCGGTCAGCGAAGACTGGAACTTTGCGAACACCACCGGGTGCTCAGGGATGTCGAGGTTGCTCTCGATGGCGTGCTCGCGGTAGTTCAGACCGATCGCGATCATCTGGCGCGGGGCAGGAACGGGGAGTTCGAGTGTGCCTTCTACCTTGGCCGCATCGGCGGGAATTGTTGCTGCCCAGACGGTGAAATCGGCCCAACGGTCGTAGATCGCCTGCGGGTCCGCCGCGAAAGCGCCGCCACTCGCCTGCTCGACATCGACCCACCCGTCGCCAACCGCAACTGCTAGACGGCCATTTACATTCGCAATCCGCATTGAAGACTCTCCGATGAGTTGACCGACCCGAGCCGGCACCGATGTGGTGTAGGTCACTACATCAGCAAAGGAATCGACCTGTCAAGAGAAAATCGACTTTTTGCTTTCTATCGATTCGGGAAGGGGCGATCGTTATTGCCCACCCGTCGTGGGGGTGCTGCGCTTCCGGGCTCCTGGTCACGGATTGCCCAAAGAAGCCCGGGACGGTCTTCGATTGACCAAAAGAGCCCGGGACGAGGCTGCGAGGTGGGGGGAGGGAGTCGGACCTTTCGGGCACGACGCGATCATGAGTCGCGTACGCTCACGGCCATGCGCGCCGCTGTGCTTATCTCGCCCGGATCGAGCCCTCGCACCATCGATTGCGCCGACCCCGCCGACGCTGAGGGGCGCGAACGCGTCACGGTCACCGGCGCCGCCATTCCACCAGTTGAGCTGCTCATCGCATCCGGGGCGACCTACTTCGGAGTGCCACCCTGCCCCTACATTCCTGGTCTGCACGGCACAGGGATCACCGCCGATGGGCGCCGGATTCTGTTTGCTACCAGCGCTGGATTGGTTCCAGGCGAGGGCGGAAGCATGGCCGAGCAATGTCTGGTCGACCCAGCGCGCACTCTGGAATTGCCGGCGATTGACGCTGCGGTTGCCGCAGCCCTCGCCAACCCTGCACCTGCAGCACTCGGTGCCCTCGCGCGAGGTCGACTTGCCGAGGGCGAGACAGTAATCGTGCTCGGAGCTTCAGGCCTCGTAGGTCAGATTGCCGTGCAGGCAGCACGCGCTGCCGGTGCACGCGTGGTCGCGGTTGTTCGCGGTGAAGAAGACTGCGATGGCGCCCTCGCACGCGGCGCCGATGCGGCAATCGATAGCGCCCACCTTGACGTCGACCAACTCGCCGCATCTCTTCTTGAAGCGACCGACGGTGGTGCTCAGCTCGTGATCGACCCCGTCGCGGGAATTCCGGCACTCGCCGCTGCGCGCGCACTTGCGCCCGGCGGACGCCTCGTGAACCTCGGCGATTCGGCGGGAGCGTTGCTGTCTCTGCCATCCGCACTTTTACGAGGCCGAAGTATCGACGTCCTCGGATTCTCCACCTTGTCGCTCGGCTGGCCCGGTCAGTCGGCGCTCATGCACGAGGCATTCAACATGGTGCGCGCAGGCACCCTGTCGATCGATGTCGAAAGCGTGCCGCTCGATGACGCCGAAGAGGCCTGGGATCGGCTGTCAGCGGGACGCGTCGGAACGCGCCTCGTTCTCGTTCCCTAACCTCGACGCGCCGAGTCGGGGGTAAGAAAACTGCGCCTATGCGTGCCTAATGTCCCCCCATGCGGAAAAAGGGGGGCAGGAGCTGGAGCGGGTGAGGGAGCGGGAGCGGGAGCGGGAGGAGGAGGGTGAGGGAGCGGGTGAGGTGAGTTAGTCGGTGACGGTGATCTCGACCGAGTGCAACACCACGTCGTCGAGCGGCCTATCGCCACCGTCGGTTGACACCTTGGCGATGGCGTCGACCACGTCGCGGCTGTCTTGGTCAGCAACTTCACCGAAAATCGTGTGCTTGAAGTTCAGCCACGTCGTGGGGGCCACGGTGATGAAGAACTGCGAGCCGTTGGTGTTGGGGCCTGCGTTGGCCATCGCCAACAGGTACGGCTTGTCGAAAACGAGTTCGGGATGCGTCTCATCGGCAAAGTTGTAGCCGGGACCGCCGCGGCCGGTTCCCGCAGGGTCACCGCACTGCAGCATGAAGCCGGGGATGATGCGGTGGAAGATCACGTCGGTATAGAGGGCTCCCTCGCCGGTCTTGCCGGTACGGGGGTCCTTCCACTCCTGACTGCCGTCAGCAAGCCCGACGAAATTGCGCACCGTCTTGGGTGCGTGGTCGGGGAAAAGCGTCACTCGGATGTCGCCTTTGTTGGTATGCATGGTGGCAGAGGTCGTTGTCATGGGACGATCCTGCCATGACTCCTGATGTGATGCCGAACCCGGATACCCCCACCGACCGTCGCAAGGGTTACCGGTCGCATTCGCCTGCCGAGCGCGCCGCATACGGCAAGGCGGCCCGGAAGAAGACTCCTCGCGTCGCACTCGCTCACTTCAGTGCCACCTCTGATCGAGTAGATCCCATCGGATTGCTCGAGGAACAGGCCCAAAACCGCTTGCCGGCACTTATTCCGATTCGCTACGGCCGAATGGCCGCGAGTCCTTTCGCGTTCTTCCGCGGGGCGGCGCTGCCGATGGTGTCTGACCTGTCGACCCTGCCCAACTCGGGCCTTCATGTGCAGTTGTGTGGTGACGCACACTTGATGAACTTCGGTGCGTTCGGAACTCCTGAGCGTCGGTTGGTCTTTGACATCAATGATTTCGACGAGACATCAGTTGGGCCGTTCGAGTGGGATGTGATGCGCCTGTGCGCGAGTGTGGCAGTCGCCTCACGTGAGCGCGGCGACGACACCGCGACGACGGAGCAAGCTGTTCTCGCAACAGCAAGTTCGTACCGTGCCGAGATGGCGAAGTACGCCGGAATGAGCACCCTCGACGTGTGGTATTCGCGATTCGACGTCGAGGTCTTCTTGAAACAGATCACCAAGGACCTAAAGCCGAGCAGGGCCCAAGGCATCAATACCAGCGCAGTCAAGAAGATGCGGTCCCGCGACTCGGTGAAGGCTGCTGAACAGAACACGGAGATGGTCGACGGACTACCGCGCTTCATTTCGAATCCGCCACTGCAAATTCGCGGCACCGAGACTGGCCTCAGCGGGGTATCAACTCAACTCGGAACCCTCATCGACGAACTACACGGGCGCGCAAGTATTTACCGCAGAACCTTGTCGCCCGAGCGCCGACACCTGTTCGATGAATACCGAATTGTTGACGTGGCCATGCGCGTTGTCGGTGTTGGAAGTGTCGGAACTCGCTGCTACATCCTGTTGCTGATTGGCCGCGACGCGAACGACCCGCTGATTCTTCAGGTCAAGGAAGCCAATAAGTCGGTGCTCGAGCGCTATTCGGTGAAGAGTCCCTTCGCACACCCCGGCGAGCGTGTGGTGATCGGGCAGAAACTCACGCAATCAGCGAGTGACCTCTTTCTGGGCTGGACTGACGGCCACCCGCCAGAGGGCGGCACGCGTTCCTTCTACATCCGTCAATTCCGCGACTGGAAGGGCAGCGTCGAGTACGCCGATCTCCAGGTGCCCGCGTTCACCTACTACGTCCGCACATGCGCGTGGGCGATCGCTAAAGCGCACGCCCGCAGTGGTGATCAGATCGCGATCAGCGCGTATGTGGGTAGCGGTAACGCATTCGATCGGGCGATGCTGTCGTTCGCCCTCGATTACGCCGACCAGACCGTCACCGATCATGCGGCACTCATTGCGGCAATCGACGCTGGTCGCATCGAAGCGCGCGCGGGTATCTAGTCGTCGTCGGAATTGGTGATCGACTTCACCAACAACACCACACCCCACGGGCCAATCACCCAGATCGGCCAGAAGTAGCCCCAGCCCTCATCTCCATGCGGCGTGAGCAGCCAGATGAGTGTTGTCACGAGCGACGTCGTTAGCCACGAGATCCACATGTTGCGACGGGCCCTGCGGCGGTGCTCAAGTTCGGCCTCGTCGATGGGTGTAGGGAGTGCCGGCACGATTTCGTGCATGGGAAGATCGGTGGTGAGCGCTTCGAGCTCACCGTAGGTGCGGGCGCTGGCTGCTCCGGCCATTCGTTCGTTGAACTCAGCATCGGTGAGCCGGCCTTGCGAGTAGGCCTCGCGCAACACAGCGATGATGCGATCGCGATCAGCATCACCGGCACGCAGGTTGGCCAGGTCACTCACCATTCCAGTGTAAATGCCTATTCGCTCAGCAGGATGCGCACTCGGCGATTCGCTAGCCGTTCGACAGGATTCCAATTTCGTATGCCAGGAAAGCAAACGCCAGCGCGATCGGAACTGCCCCGAGCATGAGCCCCTTTGCCCACGCTCGCTGACGCACTTTGCCCGACGCGTGCGCTCGACCGCCCCTCACCAGGCACACAATGGGAAGCCCGAGGGCGATGGCAACGTATCCATAGAACGAGACAGCAGCCCACAGATCGCCTGAAGACGCGGCTCCTACCGAGGTGAGCACAAGCACCAACGCCCCTACGAATACGGCCACCACCATCACCACAACAAAGAGTGCGACGAAGGTCGCCTTCCACCGATCGAGGGTGGTGGGCGCAGAGTTCGTCTTGGCTTCGGTCACCTCCCTACCCTCGCAGAGGGGTACGCACGACTTACTCCGCAGGGGTGCGCGCCTCCGCGCGCTCGCGCAGATCGACGTACTGCAAGGTCAGCGCAACCGCTGCCACCGCGGTGAGCCCGGCGATAAGAATGGCCGCAATTGAGTTGGTTTGTTGGAACGACAAGTGCGTCACGAGCAGCAGCACCCCGCCCACGATTGCGCCGACGGAAACAGCGATGAAGCCACTGAATGCAGTGAGCGCCAGCGAACGCCAGCGGTGCCCCTTGGTTAACTCGGTGCTCCGGGACAGCGCCGCCCATGCACCAGTTTGCTCCATCACGGCAGCCGAACTTCCCACTGACCAGCGAGCGACAAGCCACAGCGCCACAGGGATTCCGATGACAGTGACCGAGCACAGACTGACCACCACGTAGGCGATGACGAATGCGATGGCCCCAGCCGGTTGACGTACGGCAGCACCAAGGGCACTCAACCCGCTGACATTGCGCCCGTCACTTTCCCCCTTCATCACGTGGTGCACGGCCGAAACGGCGATGCCCAGCGCTGGCAGCAGAATCACTATCGGCAACAGCGCACTGGGCCACACCAACCACTCCCATCGTGGCGCGCCGATTCGAGCGACATCGTTCGTGTCGCCGGGCAGGAGCAGAAGCGTTTGCAACCACACCGTCAGTAGTGTCAGCGCCAAGAAGAACGCGCTGATCACACTGAACGTCACCCACCGCCTAGGCCACCAAGCAAATGCTGATGTCACGATCTGGCCCGCGCGACGCAATTGCGTGACCGGACGAGCATGCACGGGGCGCCACTTCGTACTACGCCAGACCACCACGATCAGCACGACGAGCACGATGGCAGCACCGAGCGTCAACCAGGGACTGTCGAGCAGTTTGAGGAAGAGCAATGAGCCACCGCCCGACAGGGCGCAAAACGCGTTTGCTGCCGGACCTGCCACCAGAGGTAGCGGCGACGCCGAGGCCCGCCCTTCCTCTTCCTGCCACGTCACGGGATTCGACCACTGCGTCTTGGTGTTTGGTCCCGTCGGTCCGTTGTTAAATGAAGGCGCCTTCTGGCCCCACCGACCAGCGAAATCGAGCCACGCGAAGGTGCCTGTGCGCCCTGCCGCGCCACTCGGAATGACCACAACGTTCGGCTCAACAGCCTTGCCCGGGTACGCGGTGTTGTCGCAACCAAAGCCAGCAGCGGCACTCTTGCCGAACCAGTGTGCTTGCCCGTAGTAGGCGGCGTGAGAGCCCTGTCCCGGGTAAACGGCGATGTGGTTGCCGACCTTGTGCAGTTTGGGGTCAGTCCAATTCGAAACTTCCGAACCTTCGTGCTGAGCGAATGCCACACTGACCGGATCTTGGGTCAACGCCTGCTTCGGGGTCGATGCAGCAAAGAGCAACTGCACCATTTCCCAGTCGCCTTCGTGCTTGTCGTTCCAGTCGTTGTAGACGTAGAAGAACCAGTACTGCAATGCAAGCTGATCCGGATGCGCTGCATCAGTTGCCACGTGTGAATAGACAGTCGGGCTGTCAGCAAATCCGCTCGCACGAAACCACGTTTCGTAATCGCAGTTCGGCGATAGCGGCTCACCCGGATAGTCGAGGTAGTACCCCTGCGCTTTTCCCGCAAGATCTGCAGCCGAGGGTGCCTGCGTGAACACGTGGCCGTCAGGAGCGCGCAGACTCACCTCGGGGCGGCCGAGCACCGCCGACACTGCAACCGGGAGATAGGGCTCACCCTCACCACACGGCGTTGGTTGGTCTCGCACAACGACGATGGGCGCGTACTTGTCAGCCAGAGTCTGCTCAGGTGAGGTGGCACCGTGGGCTACGCCGGTCGTGATCACCGAGCCAGCGGTGAGAGCCAGCACTGCGAGAAGGCGCGCGATAAGCCCAGTTCGTCGCGATCGCTTCGTCGTCCTCACCTGCGCACTCCGTCCAGTGTGGGTTTCCAGTGTGCCCACAGGAGTCGCACGAAGCGAAGCGGTAGACCGAACTACCTATCCTGCGATCAACCACTCAACGACATCCGACGCGTGCCACGCGGCGCCGAACCGCAGCCACATGGCCGCAGCTGAATCGAGGTCTGAACCCAGGGTGACCAGAGGCTGCTCGGTGTAGCCAGTCTTGCGGGTCTGGGCCAAGCCGACATTGGCAGTGAGGGCGTTGCACAGACACTGTCGCCCTACTGTGTCGTCGAGGTCGCCCCCCTTGCGAGTAAAGATCGCGATGGGTTCACTGGGGCAGCGGTACCCAATGTCGCCGCTCTCAGAAACGTACGGGGTGCGCAAGTAGCTCAAGTCGCACAAACGGGGGCGCTCCTCGTACACCTCAGCGTCCGACAACGTCGTTGCCAGTTGCACCACCTTGAACGGAAAACCCGTGGGTGAGGCTAGGGCATCAGTGCGCACGTTCAGAGTGTGGTCAGAGAGCTGCTGCAGAATCTCATGCCGAATCTCCGGTAGCATTCCCGATTCCTCGCAGAGAGCAAACAGGGTGCCGACCTGAACTCCGGCCGCACCCTGCGCGCGCGCCTCAAGCAGTCGTTCGCGGGTGCCATAGGCGCCCGCCAGCCAGAAGGGTAGGCCCAGCGCCGCGATCTGCGCCAAGTTCACGTCGTCACGCGGGCCGTACACCGGCTCATTGAATTCGTCGAGCACCAACTGTCCTCGCGGGGGTGCGTTGTGCCCGCCTGCGGGAGAACCTTCAATCACAAATCCATCGGGACGGGTGCTCTCATCGCGCGCGAGATACGAAGCGAGAACTGCGGCCGACACGATGGCCAAGAACTGCGGACGTCGCAACTGCGGCACCGGAACAGAAAGAACCTCAGCCGCGTCAATCTCAATGCGGTACTCCTGATCAGCCCCGTGCACGTCGATGGCAATCGAACCAACGCGTCCCTCAGCGAGATCGGTCACAAGGCGCGGAATGTCGCGCGGCACTCCCGCACCCATGAGCACGACATCAACATTGGCGAGCATGGCGCCGAGCACCGCGGCTGGAGTCGCGAGTTGGATCTTCTCCAGCAGGTTGACGCCCACAAGGCCGTCGTGGCCTTCCTTGGCAAGCCATACCTCTGCGAAGTTAGCCACGATCGACAGTTCCTGGCTGCGCCCCGTCTGACGCAACGTCATCTTGTCGACGGGCCGGTACGGCTGACCTTCCGCGCGACCACCGTCAAGGAAGAACCGGTCGAGAACGCGCTGTGCCATTTGTTGATCCGGGAAGACCGCAAGTGCGCGACGGGCATCGCCGTCGACATCACCATCTTGGAGCCGGCGCGCCAAGATCAGATCGAGGGCCGTTCCCGACACCACGCCGAGTTGCCCGGTCTGAGAAACCGCGCGCGCGAGTTGCCACGCCGATACTCCCGCGCCCATGCCACCTTGAATGACTTCGGGCAATGTGCTCGCACTCATCTGGCCTCCTCGGCCTACGATACCGTAAGTTACGCTACCGTAGGTTAGCAGGCCGAAGGTCATTCCGCGAGAGTCGTACGGTCCGATCTCGCCAGCGCCTCACGGCTTTGGGCGGGACATCGCGTTCAGTGGTGCTATCCGGGTGGAGGCGAAGAGAATCGAACTCTCAACCCCCGCCTTGCAAAGGCGGTGCTCTGCCAATTGAGCTACGCCCCCCGGGTTGTGCGGGTGAATCAGCGCAGGTCGGGAACCTCGGTGGCCTGTGTCCACAGGTCATCCTCAGCCCGGCTTGCCGCAATCTGCCGGTAGACCACGTAGCCGATACCGGCTACGACTGCTAACGCCAGCAGTTTCTTCATGGGATCCCAGCCTTCGTCGTTGGGGTGATGCGGATCCGAGCCTAGACGCTCTCACCCCACGCTGGTGCCAGTGGGTCGGTTACACCAGTTCGGGATAGTAGGCGCGCACCATGTCGGGGTAACTGCGCACGTAGTAGTTCCACATCTGTTCGCCGAAGACCGGAACCGGCGTGCTGCCGATACCGGCCTCGCCCGCGAGCAACTCAGTGCGCTTGGCCATGAAGCCCGCATCGCGGTGCCGCGGGCTCGAAGCGACCGCCTCGGCAAATTCTTCGACGAGTTCGAGCGGCGCCAAACTTGAGCGCAAGTCAGGTCCGTGGAAGTACGCGGCTGAGAATCGCGCCTCTTCAGTGATGACGCGGTGGTTGGTCGCCACGTAGTAATTTCCGGTCATCGACTGCAGCATTTCGCCGAGGTTGACCACGAAGGTTCCACGCTCGGGCGGCACGTCAATCCACTGGCCATCAGGGCTTTCGGCCTGCAACCCTGCGACGCCGTTCTGCGCCAGGATCGTCAAGAACCCTGCATCGTGATGCGAGTTAACGCCCGCTTCCCCAGGCGGCGTTGGCGGGTAGCTGATGAGTTTCGCGAATGACAACGGCTTTTCACCAAACATCGTGGCAAACGTATTTGCCGGCAACTTCAGGCCATTAGCCAAGATCTGCATGAGTTCATCGGCAAGTTCACCCATGCGCGCAAAGTACTCATTCACTAAGTCGTGGAAGCCCGGAAGTAGTTCGTCAGGGAGCCACTGGTTCGGACCGTCGAGTCGCAGGTACGCCGGTAGCGCGTTGGCGTCGTACGGTTCGTTCTCAGTCGAGAGGTCGAGTTGCTCGCGATAATCCACGCGATTGCCCGTCAGTTCAGCACCCACCCGCTCCCAACCGCGGAAGTGACGCGATTGTTGCTTGTCGATCAGTGCTTTGGTGTCTTCTGGCAAGGCGAAGAACTCTGCAAGGCCCGCGAAGTAGCGATCGAGGAATTCTGGCTCAATCCCATGGTCGACCAAAGTTAAGAACCCGACCTCGTGACAAATGCGCCGTAGTTCATCAGCAAAGGCCGCGCGCGCAACCTCATCGCCGCCGCGCCACTGCGCTAAGGACACGCGGGGAATCTCCGTGAAACTGGTCGTCATACCGACACGGTACCGAGCGGCCAACCCCGCCCGTCAAGCGGTTAACACTGTTCGTCGACGCACGCACGTGCACTTTCCTTGCAACACCGGACAACCCCACATAAGAAGTCCCGAAAGACCCCATCGGGGTGTTCCGGGACTTCACACGGTGGGCCTAGATGGACTTGAACCATCGACCTCTTCCTTATCAGGGAAGCGCTCTAACCGAGCTGAGCTATAGGCCCGTCAACCCCGAAGGGCCGTGCTGAGACTACCGCAGTGGTGCGGCAGGTTCAGGAGGGAACCCCCCTGCACGGGCGGTAGACCGAGTGGGAACGGTGGACTACGCCTCTTCGGCCAAGGTGAGTTCAAGTCCGCCGGAAATCCTGACCGCCAAGTTGTAGAGGAACGCAAAGAGAGTGGCCAGCACTGACAGCAGCACAATTTGAACGGCCGCCACCACCAGCGTGATGCCCATGACCCTTCCGAGCGATAGCACCGACTTGAGGTCGAACTGCGTGCTACCACTGCCGGCGATGTCGTTAACCGTTCGACTCAAGGCATCGAACACCGCGAGCTGGTCGAGGATGGACCACAAAATGGCAACGGCGACAAGCAGGATGATCGCAAATGCCAAGGTCAGCATGAACGCGGTCTTGAGCACGCTCCAGGGGTCAACCCGTGTGACCATAAGGCGGGCGCGGCGCACCGATGTCGAACGCGGTGCGTCAGCGGCGGACTCACCGGGAGGGACACTGCCAGTCGAGGCGCCAGCCGCTACCGTCGGCACCCGCCCAGAACCGGTCGACACCTCGGATGTCACTCGGTCTCCCCTCCCGGCTCCACTGTCTCGTCGTCTGTCTCGTCGTCTGTCTCGTCGTCTGTCTCGTCGTCTGTCTCGTCGTCTGTCTCGACGTTCGCCACGACATCGGTGCTCTCAACGCCATCGGCGCTGCCATCATTGATTTCGTTGTCCAACTCGTCGTCCAACTCTTCGTCTGACTCCAGTTCGGCCGACGCGCGAGCAACGGCAACCACTGCCTCACCCTCAGGAAGGGCCTGAAGTCGTACGCCCATCGTGTCGCGTCCGGTGGCCTTGACCTCGGCGACACGCGTACGAATGACCACACCGTTCGTTGCGATCGAGAAGATCTCATCGTCGGCGTCACAGACCAACGCGCCTACAAGTCCGCCGCGCTCTTCGACCAGACGCATCGCACGAACACCCTGAGTTCCGCGTCCCTTGGCTGCCCACTCGTCAACCGAGGTGCGCTTTCCGAAACCTCCATCGGTGACCGTGACGAGGAAGGAATCTTCGGTGACAACATCCATCGACAGCAGGTGATCGTCGTCGGTCTTGAATCGCATTCCGATGACACCGCCGGTAGCGCGACCCATCGGACGCAATGTCGCATCGTTGGCAGTGAAGCGCACCGAATATCCCTTACGCGACACGAGCATGAGGTCGCTGCTGTCGTCGGCCAATTGGGCGGAAATCAGTTCGTCATCGTCGCGCAAGTTCATGGCGATGATTCCGCCACTGCGGTTGGAATCGAAGTCAGCAAGTCGAGTCTTCTTGATCATGCCGCCGCGCGTCGCAAGCACCAGGTACGGCGACTGCTGATAATCGCGAAGGTCGAGTACCTGCGCGATGGTTTCGTCGGGCTGGAACGCCAACAGGTTCGCCACGTGCTGACCGCGGGCATCGCGACCACTATCGGGCAAGTCGTATCCCTTCGCACGATAGACGCGACCCTTGTTAGTGAAGAACAGAATCCAGTGGTGCGTCGTCGTGACGAAGAAGTGCTCAACCACGTCGTCACCACGCAGAGCCGCACCCTTCACGCCGCGACCACCGCGTCGCTGCGCACGATACATCTCGGTCGGTGTGCGCTTGGCGTAGCCACCGTGAGTGATGCTCACTACAACATCGCGCTCTTGAATGAGATCTTCATCGCGCATCTCACCCTCGTCGGCGACGAAACGTGTACGCCGCTCATCGCCAAAGCGCGCAACGATCTCGGCCAGCTCTTCGCTAACGATCAAACGCTGGCGGGGTTCACTGGCCAGGATGTCGTTGAAGTCAGCGATGCGTGCCATCAAGTCGTCGTATTCGCTTTGCAATTCACCGCGCTCAAGGGCCGCGAGCTTGCGCAACTGCATGTCGAGAATGGCGCGCGCTTGAATCTCATCGATCTCAAGCAATTCCTGCAAACGAATCTGCGCATCAGCTGCTGAATCACTCGCGCGAATCAAGGCTATGACTTCATCGATGCGGTCAATCGCTGCCAGAAGTCCGCGCAGGATGTGCGCGCGTTCTGCAGCCTTGCGCAAGCGGTATTCGGTGCGACGACGAATGATCTGCAACTGGTGAGTGATCCAGTGCCGCACAAACGAGTCGAGTGGAAGGGTGCGCGGCACTCCGTCGACCAACGCCACCATGTTGGCGCCGAACGTTTCTTGCAACTGGGTGTGCTTGTAGAGCTGGTTGAGCACCACCTTGGCGACGGCGTCTTTGCGTAGCACGATTTCGAGCCGCATCGTGTCGCCGCTGCTCTGGTCGATGACATCTGCGATGCCCGACACCTTGCCGGTGTTGTGCAAGTCGACGATCTTGCTCAGCAGATTGTCGGGGTTGACCTGGTAGGGCAGTTCAGTAACCGCCAAAATCGTGCGCCCACGGTTGTCTTCTTGAACTTCGACGACTGCGCGCATGGTGATGAGCCCACGACCGGTGCGATACGCGTCTTCAATTCCGCGGCGACCGGCGATAAGCGATCCGGTCGGGAAGTCAGGACCCTTGATTCGCTCGAGCAGAGCCTCGAGCAATTCCTCCCGCGAGGCTTCGGGGTGATCGAGTGACCACTGCACGCCCTCGGCAACTTCACGCAGGTTGTGCGGCGGAATATTGGTGGCCATGCCCACCGCGATGCCGGCGCTGCCGTTGACCAACAGGTTGGGGAATCGCGCAGGCAGAACCGTCGGCTCTTGCGTGCGGCCGTCGTAGTTGGGGGCGAAGTCGACGGTCTCTTCGTCGATGTCGCGCACCATTTCCATGGCCAGATGCGCTAGGCGACACTCGGTGTATCGCGAGGCAGCAGCACCATCATTACCCGGCGAGCCGAAGTTGCCCTGGCCCTGCACCAAGGGGTAGCGCAAGACCCATGACTGGGTCAGCCGCACGAGTGTGTCGTAAATCGCCGAGTCACCATGCGGGTGGTAATTACCCATGACATCGCCGACAACGCGAGCCGACTTCGAGAAGTTGCGGTCGGGGCGGTATCCGCCGTCGAACATCGCGTAGATCACGCGGCGGTGCACCGGCTTGAGTCCATCGCGCACATCGGGCAACGCGCGACTGACGATGACACTCATCGCATAGTCGAGGTACGACCTTGCCATTTCAACCTGCAGGTCGATTCCTTCGACCCGGCCACCCGGGCCGAAGTCTTCCATCGTGGTGTCGTCGCTCATGTCTGCCCCTCGGCTCAGATGTCCAGGAAACGGACGTCGCGCGCGTTGCGCTGGATAAACGACCGGCGACTCTCCACGTCTTCACCCATGAGGGTCGTGAAAAGTTCATCGGCCATGGCCGCGTCTTCGAGTGTGATCTGCATGAGGATGCGTCGCTGCGGATCGACGGTGGTGTCGCGCAACTCCTCCCAGTTCATCTCGCCCAAACCCTTGTAGCGCTGAATGGCTTCTTCCTTCGGCAGTCGTTTGCCCGCCGCCATTCCAGCTTCGACCAATGCGTCGCGCTCGCGATCGGAGAAGGCGTACTCGGGCTCTTCGCGCGACCACTTGATCTTGAACAACGGCGGCTGTCCGAGATACACATGGCCGTGCTCAATCAACGGTCGCATGAAGCGGAACAACAAAGTCAGCAACAGGGTGCGGATGTGCTGACCATCAACATCAGCGTCAGCCATCAACACCAACTTGTGGTAGCGCAACTTGTCGACATCGAACTCTTCATGCACACCAGTTCCGAGTGCACTGATCAATGCCTGCACTTCGGTGTTGGCCAGCACCTTGTCAATGCGCGCCTTTTCGACATTGAGGATCTTTCCGCGAATGGGCAAAATCGCCTGCGTGGCTGGATTGCGTGCCCGCCGTGCTGAACCACCTGCGCTATCGCCCTCAACGATGAACAGTTCGCACTCTTCGGGTTCGCGCGACGAGCAGTCGATCAGTTTTCCGGGAAGCCCACCGCCACCGAGCAATCCCTTGCGGTTGCGCGCCAGGTCGCGCGCCTTGCGAGCGGCCAGTCGCGCCAACGCAGCTGACGCCGCCTTGCGCGCAATTTCTTTGCCTTCAGCCGGATTCTTTTCGAACCACTCGCCGAGGCGGTCGTTGACGACCTTCTGCACGAACGTTTTCGCTTCAGTGTTTCCGAGCTTGGTCTTGGTCTGGCCCTCGAACTGCGGCTCGCGCATCTTCACGCTGACAATCGCCGCCAAACCCTCGCGCACATCTTCACCGGAAAGATTGGGGTCTTTCTCCTTGAGGATGTTCCAGTCGCGTGCGAACTTATTGACCAACGTGGTGAGAGCTGAACGGAATCCCTCTTCGTGCGTTCCACCCTCAGTGGTGTTGATCGTGTTGGCGAAGGTGTACACCGACTCGGCGTAACTGTTGTTCCACTGCATGGCAATTTCGACGCTGATACCGCGTTCGTCGTCTTCGGATTCGAAGTCGATGACCGTCGGGTGCGATGGCCCCCGTCGCGCATTGAGGTGCCGCACAAAGTCTGCGATTCCGCCTTCGTAGCAGTACACGACGTCAAGTGTTTGCGACGTCGGGTCTTCGTCGGCGCCATCAACTGCATCGTCAGAGCCCGGTGCTACTCGCGGCCGCTCGTCGTGCAACTCGATGGTCAGACCCTTGTTGAGGAACGCCATCTCTTGGAAACGTCGGGACAGCGTCTCAAAATCAAAGTGTGTCGTTTCGAAAATAACGTCGTCAGCCCAGAACGTGACGGTGGTACCGGTGATGTCGGTGCTTTCCCCTTGGGCCAGAGGTACCGCGGGTACTCCGCGCTCGTACCGCTGACGCCACACGAAACCGTCGCGATTGATCTCAACATCAAGCTGCGTCGACAGTGCGTTGACCACGGAAATACCGACACCGTGTAGACCGCCCGACACCGAGTAGCCGCTTCCACCGAACTTGCCACCTGCGTGCAGCACGGTGAGCACCACTTCGACGGCCGGCTTCTTCTCGATCGGGTGCATGTCGACCGGGATTCCGCGGCCGTTGTCGACCACCTTGACTCCGCCGTCGGCGAGCAGAGTGACGGAAATGGTGTCGCAGTGCCCGGCGAGAGCCTCATCAACGCTGTTGTCGACGACCTCGTAGACCAGGTGGTGAAGGCCCCGCTCACCGGTTGAGCCGATGTACATACCGGGTCGTTTGCGTACGGCGTCGAGACCTTCGAGGACAGTGATGTCGCTGGCGTCGTATGACACGGGTGGCGGATCTCCTCGCGGTGGGCGGTGCTATCGCGGACAGGACCATAGACCCGTGCCATTAGTCCCAGACGAGATGCGTCTGGAACGTGCGCTCGGGGCCGAGATCCAATCCGACCAGTGACCTTCATCCTAACGGTTCCCACAGACATCTCCTACCTCTGTGGACCCCGAGAGGGCCGTGTGGCGGAAATGAGCCATCCCGTACATGGGTACCCTCACGGGAATCGCCAAGCGGGCGATTGTGGGCCTTCTAGCCCGTCTGAGACGGCTTCCTACAGTTTCGTCCGACCTAGCCGTACGTGTCGCGGGGCCCTCGGCCCGGAACAGTGCGCAGACCCTTGACCCAACTCGGTGCAGATGGCCCCAGAACCGTCACCAATGTCACCGTGCCCGGCCCCAATTCTTCGCTGAGCCGCGTCATGAGCGTGGGCAGGAGCAGGCGCACCTGGGTGGCCCACGCGGTGGAGTCGGTTCGTAAGAGCAAAGTGGTCTTCTCAGCGTCGTAACCCTCGACCGCGACATGCGCGGCGACGTCGGGGCCGACGATTTCACTCCAGCGCCCGGTCAGGGCACCAACGGCCGCCTGCGGCTGCCAGCCGCGCTCGGCCAGCACGTCGCCGACGGCTTCACCCACCAACACTGGATCGCGGCCAAACCCTGTGCCGCGTGGCGGTGGAGCCGTCGATCGCTTGTTGCTGGTGCTCGGCGCCGGCCCACCTGCTCGAGCGGCCGCACGCGCGCGTTCTAGCGCTGCTTTCGCAGGATCGATCGGGTCAGATGACGCCATGTCTACAGCCTGCCCTACAGGTCTGTCGGTCGGCGAACTGTTCCGGAATCAACCACTCGTTGGCCACCATCAATAACCGCTGGAACATCTGCCGCGACCGCTGCTGTGACCAGTACCTGCTCTGCCTGCACGACCCGTTCCGCGAGGCGCTCGCGTCGACCCACATCGAGTTCAGCGAACACGTCGTCAAGGATGAGCACAGGGTCACCGCCATCGTCGGTGCGCCTGAGCAACTCGTAGGAGCCGAGTTTGAGGGCGAGTGCACATGACCACGATTCACCGTGCGAGGCGTATCCCTTGGCTGGAACTTGTCCGAGCGAAATCAACAGGTCATCGCGATGCGGACCTACGAGTGTGACTCCGCGGGCTAACTCCTCACGCCGCCGGGCCACAACTGCAGCGAGCATCAGTGCTCGGACATCGTCGCGACTCAATCCTGGCTCGTCGATACCTTCCAAAGTCGAGACGCGCGTGAGGTCAAGGTCACCACCGGTTGGCGCAACCGCGCTGTACGCGTCGCTGGCAGGAATGACCAGGTCGGCCACTAGGGCCGCTCTCGTGACAATCACCTCGGCACCCACGGTCGCAAGTTGCTCGTCCCACACCGACAGTGTTCCTTCAATGTCGGCCGATCCGCGCGCATGACTAGCCGACTTCAATAAAGCGTTGCGTTGCTTAAGAATCCGGTCGTAGTCGGCACGCACTCCGGCGAAACGTGGCTGCCGCAACGACAGCAAATCATCAAGGAATCGTCGTCGCTCGGCCGGATCACCCTTGACCAACGCGAGGTCTTCGGGCGCAAACATCACCGTACGAAGAATCCCCACGACCTCGCGAGCACGCGTGACCGGTGCCCGATTGAGGCGGGCCCGGTTCGCCCGACCCGGCACGATCTCGACTTCCACAAGCACGGCTCTGCCATCGCGCTGCACTTCAACGCGCACGAGTGCTCGTTCAGCGCCACGTCGCACGAGAGCGATGTCGGCCGACACACGATGTGAACTCAACGACGCGGCATACCCAATTCCTTCAACCAGATTGGTCTTGCCCATGCCGTTGCGCCCAACAAACGTTGTGATGCCGGGTTCAAGTTCGACCACCACATCGTCATACGAACGGAAGTCAACGAGACCTACTTTGCTGACATACACGCGCTGATAACTGACCGTCGTACGGTCAGCCGACCCGCACGGGCATGAGCAGGTAACGGAATTCCGGCGACGGATCGGCACCGCGTTCGGCTGCTCCGGCAAGAACCGCGGGCTTATTCGACACGGTGAAAGCAAAGCGAACAACC
>Ga0194057_10000710_pt1 | contig 17419 bp, 16 predicted proteins | sample SepL4415m_MetaG_FD_155474 | JGI IMG/M metagenome (GOLD analysis project Ga0194057, IMG submission 155474) | Anoxic zone freshwater microbial communities from boreal shield lake in IISD Experimental Lakes Area, Ontario, Canada - Sep2016-L442-15m | ecosystem: Environmental > Aquatic > Freshwater... | reverse complement strand
GCTTCAGGCGCCGCCGCGGGCGCCGCTTCAGGCGCCGCCGCGGGCGCCGCTTCAGGCGCCGCCGCGGGCGCCGCTTCAGGCGCCACCCCATCCAGCTCCGCCGCCGCCCCGCTCAGCGCGGAGCGGCCCGTGTGCGCCGGTCTCACCGTCGACGACGCCCCGTTCCTCTTCGTCAATGCGGCTCGCCCCGTGGTGCTGCAGCGCTTCGCCCTGGCGCACGCCTTCGCCCACCTGGTCCTCGGCCACGGTGACGTCGTCGATGCGCGCATCGCGTGGAGCCGCAACAACCCGCGTGAAGCCGCCGCCAACGACTTCGCGGAAGAGCTCCTGGCGCCGGTGCGCGCCGTGCATCGCTGGTACGAACGGCGCGGTGAGCCACGGCCCGAGGTCGAGACCATGCTCGAGCTGGGCAACGCCTTCGGTATCAGCGCCTGGGCGGCGCTCTATCGGTCGCGCGCCGCGGGGCGCCTGCACGCCAAGCACTTCGCGCTGCTGAATCAGAGGCTGCGCCGCGCGGAGTGGGAGCTGCTGCCTCAGCAGGCGTTTCTCGGCGGCCTTCGCGACACGCTCACGTACCTCACGCCCGGCGAGTGTCTGCCGTCGGGCTCATACGGCCGGCCGGCGGTGCTGCGCGTGCCGGCCCCCATGCGCGCCTGGGCGCTCAGCGCCGTGCGCGGCGGCCACCTGAGCCTCGAGCACGCCGCCGCGTGCCTGCAGCTCGAGGCGCGAGAGCTGGCTGCGCAGCTCGCGCGCCTCGGCCTGGAGTAGGCGGGCGGGCCGGCGGGCCGCGCCCCCGCCCGCCTCAGCAGCTGAGGATCCAGCCGACGAGGAAGAGGACGAAGAACACGAGGACCACGACGGCCACGGCCGTCGTGAAACAGGACCAGCACCCGCTCGACGGCGAGTCGACGAGGCGCACGTTGACGGTGACGGGCTCCGCCGGAGCCTCGCCGAGGCGATGCCCGCAGGCGGCGCAGAAGGCGGCGCCGGCGGGACACTGATTGCCACACGCTTCGCAGCTGGCCACATCCGTCCCCTTCCCCAAGCCACGTACCGGTCTTTCAGCTTAGACCCTCGAGGGGACGGATGAACGCGCGGCCCGCTTCACTTGCCGAAGTACTTCTCGTAAAGCCGGTCGTAGGTACCGTCCTGCTTGATGCCCGCCAGCGCCTCGTTGATCTTGGCGACAAGCTCGGCATTCCCCTTCTTGACGGCGATGCCGTACTCGTCCCCCTCGGTGAGCACCTTGGCGATGCGGGTCTTGCCTGTCTCCTTTGCGGTGTACTCCGCGAAGGGGGTGTCGACGATCACCGCATCGAGCGCGCCGGCGACGAGGGCGTCGAACATCGGCTGCTTGACGTCGAACGGCAGGATCAGCTTGATCCCCGCGATGCCCTCGGCCTTCTGCTGGTTGACCGAATCCTTGAGGACGCCGACCGTCTTGCCCTCCAGGTCGGACTCACCGGCGATCGTTGAGTCGATCGGCACGAGGAGCGCCTGGCCGGAGGAGAAGTACGGGTCCGAGAAGTCGACCTCCGTGCGCCGTTCGGGCGTGATGGTGATCGCCGACATGGCGATGTCGCATTCCCCGTCATCGAGACGGGTGAACAGCTCGGGGAACAGCTTGATGGTCACCTCGAGCTCCCGGCCGAGCCGATCCGCGATCTCCGCGGCGAGGTCGGCGGAGAAGCCGGTGGGGCTGCCATCGACGATCTCCAGGAAGGCCATGTTCTCGTTGCCTATCATGCGCAGCTTCGCGTCGCCGCCGGTGGTCTGCTGCTTGCCACAGCCCGCCAGAGCCGCCAGAGCGGTCAGCATGAGCAGGATGAGGATGGTCGTGCTCACTCTCTTCATCATGGTCCCCTTTGTGACTGAGCCTGGCCGCTCCCGAAGGGAGGTCGTGCCGGCGCCGGCTCTGCCGGCACAGCATCCTTGTCGGCACGAGGACTGCGCAACTGAAGCGGTCGCCGCGCGCCGTGGCGGCCGCGCGGGCGGCGCGCGGGCGTCTCACCCGCCCAGGCGCCGCCGCAGACTACAGGTCCGCCGGTCGCCTGCCGATAACACCGGGGACAGCGCGACACGGGCACGGCCTCTCCAGGGTCGCCCGAGCGGCGCTCGCCATGAGGCGCAGGATCAATCTGGGAGGGCATGCGATGACATCCGAACGGCAGCCACGGGAACGGCGCGCGCGCACGTGCGACCGAGTCGCTGCCCGGCCCCAGCCGGGCCGGCAAGCGCTCGTCATGCTCGCCACGACGCTGGCGGCGACGTTGACCCTGCTCCTGCTCCTGGTCCTGTTCGCGGCCGGCCCCGCGGCCGCCGCGCCGGCGGGCACGAGCGCGCAGACGGCGGCCGGAGGGCGTTCCGAGCCGGCCGCCACGAGCAGGAACGTGGTCATCTTCGACCGCAGGAAGTACTTCGAGGTGCACCTCAACGTCGCCGGCGTCACCGCCTATGACCTCGGCTATCAGTACGGCGAAGCGGTGATGAAGGCGATGCCTGACTTCGAGTTTTGGGCATGGACCTACCTGACCGCCGCCGGCATGTTTCTCATCGAGTACGACACCTGTCTGGCGCGGGCCAACGTGCTCAGGGCGAACCTTCCCGTGAACATACAGCAGAACATCAGGGGCATGGCCGCGGCGATCAAGAAGGAGGGCCTCGGCCTGATCAACGAGAACGATTGCTTCGTGATGACCCTTTTCCCGGACGTCGCCCGGGGCACACAGTGCTCGGCGCTCGGCGCCTGGGGCACGCGCACGCCGGACGGCGAGCCGGTGGTCGGTCGCATCCTCGACTGGACGACCTCGATCCTGCCGCGCCTCAACGCGGTCACGGTGTTCCACAACGGGGATCAGTCGTTCTGCTCCATCGGCTTCCTCGGCGGATGGATGATCATCAGCGGGTTCAACAAGGCCGGCGTCTTCGGCGCGATCCTCGACGCGCCCACCGGCCAGCCCTATCCCCGCGACCTCACCGACCGCTACTCCTACCCCGTCGACCTGCGCATCGCCCTGGAGTCGGCGACCGACATCAAGGGCGCGGCCACCTATCTGCAGGCGCCGAACAAGTACTGCTTCTCTCACTCGATCCTGTTCGGCGACAAGCAGAGCGTGGCGATCCTCGAGAACGACCTCACCGGCACCGGCCTCTACGCGCGCCAGCTTCGCACAGACGTCACGCCGCTCGCCAAGGACATCACGTGGGGCTTCAAAGACGCCGTGTGCGCCGTCAACTCGTTCGTCGCCAAAGGCAACGAGACCGGATCGTTCAAAGACAAGTGGAACACGGACCGCTGGAACGCGTACAGGGCCATCGTGGGATCCAACGGCACGCAGATCTCCTGGGATACGCTCAAGATGATGCTGGGGAACGGCGGGCCCAAAGAGAAGACCATGCCGTACAACTTCCAGTCAGTGCAGATGATGGTCTACAAGCCGACAACGGGGGCGCTCGAGGTGGCCTTCTGCGGCCGCGGCGGGGACCTGCCTGACAGGCCCGATTGGCAGCCGGTCAAGGTCGACTTCAGCGACAAGGTGTTCGACAGTGAGTGAACGCGCAGCAGGCATCCCCATGGCTGGGAGACCGGCGACAGCCGCGTCGACCTCGCCGGCATGGTGCTGATCAACTACGACCGCTGACGCACGAGCGGCGTTCGCCACTCAGCGCGAGAAGGAAGGAGACTGCGATGTCGGCCGAACAGGCCCACGCGGTCATCGAGAAGATGAAGACCGACGCGGCCTTCCGCGCCAAGGTGATGGCGGTGGAGGGCGTGTCGGCGCGCATGGAGATCATGCGCGCCGAGGGCTTCGCCTGCAGCGCTGTGGAGATCAGCCGGGTGTCGGGGGCGCTCACCGATAGCGAGCTGGCCGGGGTCACGGGCGGCGGCATCATGGGGGGATACATGGGGATGAACCCGGAGGCCGCACTGTTCTGTTGACCCATGAAGGCACGCGCAGACGGACGCCCATGTCTCTGATCTCTGGCCAAGGGGGAACCATGGTGCCACGCACACGCCACGCTCTCGCGATCTTCGTCGCGGCGCTTCTGCTCTGCCTCGCCGCGCTCGTGGGCGGCGCCAGCTTCGCGAGCGCCGCGACGCCGAAGCCCACGCTCAGCGCGAGCCTGCAGGTCGAGCTGCAGGCGACCCTCGACGCGCAGATGGCCAAGTACAAGATCCCCGGCGCAATCGTCGGCATGTGGTTCCCGACTGTGGGCGACTGGGTGGTGGGCTCCGGCGTCGGCGACAAGAGCACCGGCGCCGCCCCGCGGATCGCGGACCACGTGCGCATCGGCAGCATCACCAAGAGCTTCACCGCCACCGTGGTCCTGCAGCTCGTCGACGAGAAGAAGCTCGCGCTCACCGACAAGCTCAGCAAGTACGAGCCCTGGGTACCGGGCGCCAAGGGCATCACCATCAGGCAACTTCTCAACATGACCTCCGGGCTCTACAACTTCACCGACGTGCCGGAGTTCTGGGAGGAGTTTCTCGCGGATCCCACGGCCATCTGGACGCCGCGGCAGCTGGTCGACCTGGCCATCGCCAACCCGCCCGTCTTCCCGCCGGGGCAGGAGTACGTGTACTGCAACACCAATTACGTCCTCCTCGGGATGATCATCGAGAGGGTCACCGGCAGGACGGCCAGCGGCGAGGTCACGCGGCGCATCGTCAAGAGGCTCGGCCTCAAGCACACCTCCTTCCCCATGGTCACGGCCCTGCCCGCGCCGTACATGCCCGGCTACGCGCCGGCCGACGGCGAGCCGAGCGACTCCGCCGGTCTCAGAGACCTCAGCATCTACTCCCCCACGCCCTTCTGGACGGCCGGCGGCATGGTGAGCACGCTGGGCGACCTGAGGATCTGGGTGAAGGCGATCATCACGGGCAAGCTCCTCAGCAAGCGGATGCACGCCGCGCAGCTCGCGTTCTCCGCGCCGAACACCGCGTCGTATGGTCTCGGCGTGATGAACGCCTCAGGGGTGGCGTTCGGGCACTCCGGTGAGGTCCCCGGCTACAACTCCTCGATGTACTACCTCCCGGCCGCGAAGGCGATCAGCATCACGCTGATCAATAGGTACCCGAGCGCGATCGAAGGCGCGGCCGACCAGATCAACTTCGCGCTGATCGACGTGTTGGCCGGGGATCCGGACCGCAGGAACGGCTGGGCCTATCCCGATCCCGCCGACTTCAGCGCGCTCTCCTGGACCGCCGCCTTCACGGAGGCCCACGACAAGTTCTCGCGCGAGTACGCGTTCACTGCCTGGAAGGGCGTGGACTGGCCCGGCCTCTACGAGCGGTTTCTGCCGCGTATCGAGCAGGCCCAGGCCGCCGCTGACGAAAAGGCCTACTACCTCGCCCTGCACGAGTATGTGTGCTCGATCCCCGACGGCCACGTCAGCCTGTCGGCAGAAGATCCCGCGGTGCCCAACGCCCTTGGCCAGGCGCTGGTGGGCGGCGGGTTCGGGATGGCCGTGGCCGAGCTCGATGACTGGCGGGTCGTCGCCGCGGCGGTGATCCCCGATGGTCCCGCCGATCTGGCCGGGATGGACGCCGGCGCCGAGATCCTCTCTTGGGGAGGGCAGCCGGCGCGCACGGCGATCGGGCAGATCGACGTCGGCGCCATCCCCCACAAGTCGTTGGCGGGTGACCTCGGCAACGAGAATCCGATCGCCACGCGCGACCAGTACGGGCTGGAGCAGGCCAGGCTCCTGACGCGAGGACCCGTGGGCACGAGCGTCCGGGTCGAGTTCAAGAACCCCGGCGCGACGGCGTCTCAGACGGCCACTCTCAAGGCAGTCGCCGACGGCGGACAGACGTTCTCACTGGTGAACTTCGCCAGGCGTCCCGAGATGTCGGACAAGATCGACTACCGGATCCTGCCGTCGGGGTACGGCTACGTCCTCGTGAGGCTGGAGCTCGACCTGTCGGACCCCGGCTCGTACCCCACCGCGGTCTACGAGCAGTTCAAGGCGGCGATCGCGTCGTTCGTGGCGGCCGACGTCCCGGGGATCATCCTCGACCTGCGCGGCAACTACGGCGGTTCGGATCAGCTCGCCGCCGACATGTGCGGCTTCTTCTACTCATCAACCGCCTTCTACGAGGAGACGGAGTACTTCGACAAGCGCGACGGCCGCTTCTTGCGCATCACCATCGCGGAGCGCGGGCCCGACCTGATCGTCGACCAGATCTCGATCGAGCCGCAGACGCCTTACTACGGCGGGCCCGTGGTGGTCCTCGTCAACCCCAACACGAAGAGCTCCGGGGAGGGCCCCGCGGAGTACATCTCGCGGCTGCCGAACGGCACGGTGATCGGCTTCTACGGCACCAACGGTTCCTTCGGCATGGTGGGCGGCGGGATCGCCCTGCCGGGAGGGTATGGGATCGACTATCCCTTCGGCCGCTCCGTCGACCAATACGGCGTCATCCAGCTGGACAGCAGGCACGGGATCGGCGGCGTGCCCCCCGATATGCGGGTACCGAAGACGCTTGACAACGTGCTCGCCTTTGCGGCGGGGACCGACGTCGAGCTGCAGTACGCCGTCAAGTACCTGAAGGAGCTCTAGCGCGGCGCGCCCGGCAGAGGGTCCGCGCCCATGGGGTCAGGCTTTGCGACTTGTCACCACCTGCAAAGCCTGACTCCACGCAGGGCATCGCCGCAGGGATGCAATTGACCGTTCCTGCATCCACCACCGGCTCCATCAGACCCTGGGTCTTCGGGTGATACCACAGCTCTTCCAGCATCTGCTTGCCGTTGCACTCTCACAGATACCTTGGGGTCGTCGGCGCCGAAGGCTGCGAACGTCGCCGCCTTCCCGCTCAAAGAACAGTCGCGCGCCACGCATTGCCCCTGACCGCGGGCCGGCGTTGCCCCGACCGCCGGCCAAGGGCTTCCCGGACCGGCGTTCTCGTTGGGTCTTCGACGCTGCCGCACTTCCCTTGACAACCTTGCGAGTCCGCCCGCGCGAGGTGAGCCTCCTGGGCGGCGAGCCTGCTCACGGGGCGCAGGCTTCAGGGTTCGCCGGAGGGGAATGGCGCTCCCGACCCTCAATCTTCACCGGCCGCGCGCCGGGCGGCCCGGGCGGTCCCGGGCGGAGTCACGATCGTGAATGCCCGGGATCTCAAGAAGAAGGCGACTCCGACCTGCGCTTCACGGCCCAGCGGACCGGCAGTCCTATGGCCGCCACGCCGAGGGCGTACAGCACGTCCTTCGGCTCATCGACCAGGGTCGTCACCAGGACGAACGTCACGCCCAGAATGGCCACCCAGGGTACGAAGGGATAGCCGGGGACACTGTAGGGCCGCGCGGCGCCCGCGCCCCGCCTCCTCAGGATGAACACACCGATCAGGGTCTGGAGGTAGAAGACGTACATCAGGAAGAGCGCGATGTTCGTCAGGCGATCCGGATCGCCGACCGTCAGCAGGATCAGGGCGATGGCCACCAGCAAGCCCGTCGCATAGACCGGCGTTCCCCAGCTTTGGTGCAGCCGCGACCAGAGTCTGGATGCCGGGAGCTGCCCGCGCACGGACATGGCGTAGGGAATCCGGGGAAAAGCGAGGATCTTCGCGTTGAGGGTGCCGAAGATGGAGACCAGGATCCCGATGGTCAGCAGCTTCCCGCCATGATCGCCGAAGAGCCTGATGGACACGGTTTCCGCGGCCATAGGGCCGAGACGCACTACGCTCGACGCCGGAAGCACGTGGAGAATGGCCATATTGACAAGGAGGTAGACGCCGATCACGATGCCGAGCCCCATGATGATGGCCCGGGGCAGCGTTTTGGCGGGATCCTTCATTTCGCCGGCCACGTACCCCACGAGGATCCAGCCATCATAGGCCCAAAGACAGGCGAGCATGGCCGCCCCCATGCCCAGATGATGGGTCCCGACTCCGGGCATCCCCAGGATATCGCTCTTGCCCCAGGCGAGCCCGAAGAGGGCGATGAAGATGATCGGGATGAGCTTGACGAACGTCGTGCAGGTCTGGATGTAGCCGCCGTATTTCACGCCGAGGCAGTTCACGGCGGCGAGTAGGCAGATGGCCCCCGCGGCGACCAGCGGCATGTACGAGAGCGGGAGCGCGAAGAAGTCCGCGAAGACCTCGCCGAAGTAGAGCCCCAACGCCGCCATCACCGCTGGTCCGTAGAGCGCGGTCTGCGTCCATCCGCAGAGATAGCCCCACAGGGATCCGTAGATCTCCTCCAGGTAGACGAAGACGCCGCCGGTCTTGGGAATCTGGGCGCCGATCTCCGCGAAGACCAGACCGCTCGCCATGGTGATGACGCCCGCGAGAACCCAGGCGAGCAAAGCCATGTTGGAGCTTCCCGCCGCTTCGATCACCTTCCCCGGCTTCATGAAGATGCCCGAACCGATGACGGAACCGACCACGAGAGACATCACGGCGAGGAGGCCGAGATCCCTCTTCATTTGGGGGCTGCGGATTCGCTCATGTGGCCTCCTTGGGGAATGGGCCGCGGGATCGCATTCCCGGCGTGGCCGTCACCGGCGGCCGCTCGAAACACGGCCGATGGACAGGAACAATACACGCATGGCCGCTTCGCCGTGCGCCCCTGCACTGCCCGTTGACGTCACCGCCGCCCTCCCCACCGCGCAAACGCGACCGCGGGCGAACCCTCCGCTGTCGAGCGCACAAGGTTCGCGGGTTCGAGGGGACGGTCATGCGGATGCGGCGACGCCACCGCAAGCAACAGATGCGCCCCTCCCCCGCCGATGGCTTTCAGGACGGCGCACGACGCGGCCGGTAGGGCCGTGCCCGGCGCGAAGATGGCGACGACGCCGTCCTTGTACAGTTCGTCGTGGTCCCGCGGCGGGATGACGCCGCCGATCACGAGCGGCAGGTCGCCGTGTACAGCGGCTGCAGCGTGATGCCGTCCTCCGTGTGGCCGACCAGCTTCTTCTCGAACGGCGCCCCGTTGAGGTCGGCCACCACCTTGGCCTTCCAGGCGTCGTAGCCGACCGCGGGGAAACCATCGCCGAGCCTCAGCTCGTCGTCGATCGCGACCCCAGCTCCGCGCGCGACGCTCACGGCGCCGACGCCCACGGATCGTCCGCGATCGCCTCGAACTGCCTCAGGTCGAGGTCGGGGAGCATGGCCCCGTGCTCGATCAGGTTGCGATGCAGTTCGAAGCAGCGCGCCAGGTCGTGGCGGATGTGCCCCTGGCGCGATCCCGCGATGTACTCGTGCAGGTAGTCGCGATACGCCGGGTGAGCGCAGTTGTCGATGATGCGCTGCGCGCGCTCGGCCGGCCCCAGGCCGCGCAGATCGGCCAGCCCGTGCTCGGTGACGATGACGTGGACGGAGTGCTCGCTGTGGTCCACGTGGCTGCAGAAGGGGACGATCGACGACACCCTGCCGCCCTTGGCGATGGAGTGGCAGACGAACACCGAAAGGCGCGCGTTGCGCTCGAAGTCGCCGGCGCCGCCGAGCCCGTTCAGCAGCTGCGTCCCGCACACGTGCGTCGAGTTGATGTGCCCGTAGATGTCGATCTCCATCGCCGTGTTGATGGCGATCACGCCCAGCTGGCGGATGACCGTGGGGTGGTTGGAGAGCTCCTGCGGCCGCAGCACGATGCGCGGCTCGAAGAAGGCGAAGTCGTCGTAGACCTCCTGCAGCTTGCCCTCGGACAACGTGAGGGCGCAGGCGCTGGCGCCGGTCAGCCGCCCGGCGCGCATCAGGTCGACGCACGAGTCCTGAAAGACCTCGGTGTACATCGTGAACGGCGGCAGGTCGGGGTGCTCACCGAGGTCCGCCATCAGCGCGTTGCCGACGTTGCCGACGCCGCTCTGCAGCGGCAGGAACTCCCGCGGCAGGCGTCCGGCGGCGATCTCGTCCAGGAAGAAGCGTACGAGGTGCTCGGCGATCTGGCGGCTGGCGGGGTCGGGCGCACGCGGCGCCGGACGCGTGCTCGGCGCGTCCGTCTCGACGACAGCGATGATCTTGGCCGGGTCGACGGTCGCGTATGGCAGCCCGATCCGGTCGAGTGGGTGGCGGATCGGCAGGGGGTCGCGGTGCGGCGGCAGCGGCAGCAGGAGGATGTCGCTGAGCTCGCAGACGCGCTTCGGGTGCCGCCGGTTGATCTCGATGATGACCTTGTCGGCCATCCTCAGGAACGTCGGCCCGTTGCCGATCGCCGCCGTGAAGTAGACGCGCCCGTCGTCGCTGACGTCGCTGGCCTCGATCACGGCGATGTCGACCTTGCCGAAGAAGCCCTCGAGGAGCTGCTGCGAGCAGTGCGACAGATGCTCGTCGTGGAACTCGATGCGGCCGTCGTTGATCGCCGCCCGGCAGGCGCCTTCGGACTGGAACGGCATGCGAAAGCTGACCGCGTCCGCCTCCGCGAGGTCCACGTCCCCCGCCGGACCGGCCTCCGCGCCGGCGAGGATGCGGACCTGGAAGGGTTCGCCGGCGTCGTGGAGGGCGCGCGCCCGCGGCGCCAGCGCGCGCGTCACCGCCTGCGGCACGCCGGGGTCGGTAAAGCCGCCGATGCCCAGGGTCGCGCCGTGCGGGATCAGCGCGGCAGCCTCCTCGGCGGTCAGCACAGGAAAATGGCCCATCGCCATGTTCGTCACTCTCCTCTGAAGACGGGAGGGCGTTTCTCGAAGAACGAGGCGACGCCCTCCTTCAGGTCGTCGCTCATGAACGCCGCGCGCCGCACGGACTGGATCGCCTCGAACTCGTCGGCGCTCATCGAGGCGCCCGCCGTGAGGCCGCGCAGCTCCGTCTTGACCACGGTCACGGCGAGCGGCGCGCGCGCGGCGATCGTGCGCGCCAGCTCCATCGTCGCCTCCTCGAGCTCTTCCGCCGCCACCAGACGGTTGAGCAGGCCGAAGCGGTAGGCGTCGTCGGCCGAGAGAGGATCGCCCGTGAACACCATCTCCTTGACGATGTGCAGGGGCAGCGCCCCGAGAAAGTGCGCCATGCCGCCGGTGTTGTAGGAGATGCCGAGCTTGACGGGCGTGATGGCGAAGGTCGTGCGCGGCGTGCCGGTGGCGAGGTCGCAGGTCACGGCCAGGTCGCAGGCCGCGCCCCAGACGCTGCTGTGCAGCATCGCGATCACCGGCGCCGGGCACCTGCGCACGCGTTGGAGCACGCGCTCGAAGCCCGTCGTCCAGGTCACGGCGTCGTGACCGTCGAGCGGGATCTCGTGGATGTCGTGACCCGCGGACCAGATCTTGGTGCTCGGATCCGCGGCGATGATCACCACCCGGACCCTGGCCTTCTCGAAGTCGTCGAAAGCCTTGAGGAGCCCGGCGCAGACGTCGGCGCTGAGCGGGTTGACGGGCGGCTTGCTGATGGTCACGACGCCGACGTCGTCGGCGATCCGCGTCTGCGTCACGGGCCGGGCCGGGTCGTCTGCCATCCTCATCCTCCTGATCGTCGCGCGGGGGCGCCTGCGGCCGCCCGCTCAGCGGATCCGGTACCCGCGGGCGGTCGCGCTCGAACCCGCGTCTCGCGGTCGTTGCTTCCACCATCGGCACGGCCCGACGACGACCCTGGCGCTTGTGCGGATGGATCTGCGCGCCGTGACGGCGCCGACCGGTCCATCGGCTCAGTCGGACGCCGCAGCGGTCGGGCTGGCCTGCGGCGTCCCCTTCCACGGCCCGAGATAGCGCCCGGCGCCCACGACGTAGTCGACGCCGTCGCTGCCGCTGACGAGCTTGAAATAGGCGGTCTTCTGGAACAGCCCCTGCTCGCCCGGCATCTCCTTGACGTACTCCACCCAGCCGCTGCCGTTGGCGACGGCGTCGGCGATCATCTGGTCGCGGAACATCTTGCCGGCGGCGTCCGGCACGCCCTTCATGTCGCGGCCCTGCATGGCGGGGTCGGGGTGGGCGACCACCTTGACGTTGGTGTCGAAGACGAACACGTAGAGGGCGGGGTTGGACGGGTCGACGTAGGGCGCTTCCCCGGCTTCGATGGCGGCAAACGTCGCCGGGGCGTCCTTCTCGATAGCGGCGCAGGCGGCGTCCACGAGGTCGACCACCTGCCGCGTGGTGATCGCCCGCTCGCCGGTGGGGTTCGGTGAGGCCGTGCTCTGGCCTCCCGACGAGCCGCAGCCCGAGCCGAGCGCCGCCGGCGCCAGCGCCAGCAGGGCGCCGGCGGCCACGGTCGCGGTCGCCTTCCCCAGGCGCCATCGTGTCGTCGTGCGATCCATCAGGCCCCTCCTCCATATGCCGTCCTGCCAGTGGTCACCACGCCGAGATGGTGGACGATGCTCGTCTGCGTGGCCGGACCGGCCGGGTCATCCGCCATCGCAATCTCCTGGTCGTGCCGCGGGCGGGCGCTGCGCCACCCGCAGCCCGTGCGCGGCAGCGAGCGGACCGCCCCTCGCGAACCGCCCGCGGCTCACGATCCTTGTCTCTCCCATCCTATCGGCACTGCCGGACGACGACGTTAGCGATGTGGCTCTGCGGCGGTCCGCTCGCCGTGGCCTCCCGAGTCTCCCTCAAGCAGCCCGGCCACGCTGCCGATAATGGTGGGGAGAATCGCGCCACACGCACTGGAGGAGTGCCATGAGAATCATGAAGAGGACGTGCCTGGGCCTGACGATCCTGCTGCTGGTGGCCGCGGCCGCGGCCGCGGCCGCCTTGGGCGCCGCGCGCGGCGGCGCCGTCGCTGAGGGGGCGGCAGGCCCGCCTGCGGGCGTCGCACAAGCGGTCGCCACACCGTCGGGCGAGATCGCCCACTACGGCGAGGGCTACCGCTTCGATTCCAACGGCTGGATCTACCTGCACATCGAAGGCCAGCCCTACGAGCGCGGCTTCCAGCACGGGCGTCTGCTGGCGCCCGAGCTGGCCGAGACCATGCGCACTCTGAACTACATCACGATGAACGACACCGGCCAGACCTGGCAGTACTTCATCAAGGCGGCCACGAGACTATGGACGAAGAAGATCCAGGGCGAATACCTCCAGGAGATCAAGGGCATCGCCGCCGGCGCCACCAGCGCGGGCACGCCGCTGACGTGGCAGGATGTCCTCGCCCTGAACGGCGAGATGGAGCTCACCGGCTACTGGTACCCGGGCATCCTCTCGGGCGACTACAGCGACGGCATCGACAAGACCCACTGCAGCGCCTTCATCGCCACCGGCTCGTATACCAAGGGCGGCAAGGTGGTGATGGCCCACAACGACTGGGACCACTACGTCACCGGGCAGTTCGCCAACGTGATCGTCGACCTCAAGCCGGCGAGCGGTCACCGCATCATCATGCAGAGCTTCCCCGGCTGCATCGCCAGCATGACCGATTACTTCGCCACCGACGCGGGGCTCATGGGCACCGAGACCACGATCGGGAACTATGACAGCTACGATCCGAAGAAGATGCCGGAGTTCTACCGGATGCGCAAGGCCACGCAGTACGCGGACACGCTGGATGAGTGGGTCAAGTACATGCAGGCGGGCAACAACGGCGGGTATGCCAACAGCTGGCTGCTGGCCAATGCCGACTCGGGCGAGATCATGCGCTTCGAGCAAGGCCTCAAGTACCAGAGCGTGGAGCGCACGACCGATGGCTTCTACGTGGGCTTCAACGGCGCCACCGACCCGAGGATCCGCAACCTCGAGTGTGGCGGCGACTCGAACTTCTACGACATCCGGACGGCCACGGGCGCGCGGCGCGTGAGGCTGACGCAGCTCATGAACGAGAATCGCGGACTCATCGACGCAGAGGTGGCGAAGACCATCCTCGCCGACCACTACGACGTGTACCTCGAAAAGGCCGACAACCCCTGCTCGCGGACCATCGACGGGCACTACGAGATCGACCCCTTCCAGTACTGGCAGGCGCGGCGTCCCTACTCACCGCAGGGCGCCGTCGATGGCAAGGTGATGGACAGCGACATGGCCAGGGAGCTGAGCTTCGTGGCGCGCTGGGGCAACTCGAGCGGCATGCCGTTCGACGCCGCGGCCTTCTTCCTGGCGCACCCGCAGTGGAACTACCTCGAGGGATACGTGAAGGACAGGCCCACGCAGCCGTGGACGGAATTCAAGGCGGACGCGCTCGAGTAGGCGCGGGCGGCGGGGCGCGGGAGCGGAGGCGCAGCCGCTCCCGCGCCCGAGGGCGTCAGCCGCCGTCGGCGGAGCCGGCCGGCGGCGGTACCGACTGGTCGACCTCGCCGGCGGCATCCGACCCGCTCAAGCGCTTGCGGCGCACGACCTTCTTGCTGCCCTCGCGCAGACTCCGCGCGGCGCGCTGGGCCTGCGCGCCGGCCTTGCCGGTGGCCGCGCCGGTGGCCTTGCGCGCGCCGTCAACCACCTTGCCGGCCTGGGCACCGGCGGCGGCCGCGCCCCGCCCGACCTTCTGCAGCCCGCCCTGCGCCTGCGCGCCGGCCTTACCGCCGGCGGCGCGCGCCTGCGCGACCATCAGCGTGGCCGCCTCGCGTGCCTTGGCGGTCGCCTCGGCCACAATGCGCTTGCGCTCGGCCTCGGTGAGCAGGCCCGTCTCGTACCAGCGGGTCGCCGCCAGCCCGACGACGTAGGTGCCGCCGAAGGCCACCGCGGTCTTCGGCACGATACCGTAACCGGGCACCAGACCGACCAGCGCCCCGGCGATCTGCCGCCACACCACGGCCCCGCCGATCACGGGGGTGATCTCGAGCATGCGCTTCTGGAACTCCGGCGGCGCTCCGCAGGCAAGAGCCAGCCGGTAGACCATCAGCGCCTGGTTCTTGGTGAGGATGAGGGTGTCGGCGGCCGAGATGGGGATGCCGAGGATGGGCACCAGCGACGGCACGCCGGAGGCCAGGGCGAAGGCCGCGTTCGACACCGAGACCTCGCCGGTCAGGCGGGCGGCGAACAGGGGCCGAAGGCCGGGCAGGCGCCGCGCGGCGGCCAGGCGAGCCTCCGCGGGAAGGGCATCAAGCACCGCGCCGCCGACGATGGCGGCCGCCGCCGGGGACTGCGGGTCCACCAGCGTCGCCGCACCCCGGTCGAGATACACGGACCATGGCGTCGGCGCGCCGGGATCCTCGCCGAAGAGCAGCACGACCTGGCTCGGCCGCGGCGCCGTGGAAAGGCGCTGAAGCCCGGCGAGCTCCGCGTCGCCGAGCGGGGAGGCCGCGTCCAGCGCCACGATCAGCAGGTCGGCCGCGTGCAGGACGTCGAGGTGGTCGCCGGCCTCGGCGAGCGGCACGAGCGCCAGCGGGTCGGGGCCCGGCGGATAGCGGTTGGGGCCGTCGCGCAGAAAGCGGTCCACCCACCACAGCGCGGCCGCCTGCCCCACGCAGACGACGGCGAGGCTGCGCTCCGCCTCACGGCGGATGGCGTTGATGTCCACTTCGCGGATGGTCTTCCAGATCACGCCGAAGTCGCTCCATTGAGGCTTGGGCACCGCGGATCCTTTCGCTCGGGGTCTTACCCTCGGGATGTACCCGCTCGCCCGCAGTCTGAGGCGTGCGCGCGCGGCGCGGCGCGGCGACTCGCGGACTCTTCCGTCCCCGCCGTGCGCTATCCTGACACCATGGCGCCCGCTTCCCACGCAGACAACGCCGGCTCCTGGGCCGCCCGGGCCCCCGACGTGCCGGCCGAATGGTTCGCGCACGATTCGTATCTGCACGGCGCGAGCCACACGCAGCGCGTACACATCCACGCGCAGCGGCTCGTGCGCGAGCTGAGCTGGACCGGGGACGACGCCCGCGTCGTCCTCTCGGCGGCCCTGTGGCACGACCTCGGCCGCGTCAACGACGGCTGGGACCCGCGGCACGGCGCGCGCGGCGCCGCGCGCGCCGTGGGGCTGAGGCTGCACGCGTCGCTGTGTGAGGCCGATGCGCAGGTCGCCCTGTTTGCCATCCGCTACCACTGTCGCAGCGACGGGCGCGGCGCGAGCCGCGCCGCCGGCCAGGACGACCCCGAGCGCGCCCTGCGCATCCTGCGGCTGCTCAAAGACGCCGACGCCCTCGACCGCGTGCGCCTCGCGCCCCCCGGCAACGGAGCGTGGGAGGTCGATTCGTCCATGCTGCGCCATTCCTGCACGCCCGGGATGATCGACTTCGCCGTGGAGCTGCTCGACGCTCTGCCGCAGCGCTACACGTCAGCCTCACCAGTTCGCTGACGCCCGCAGCCGCGACGCCGATTCCCCTTGTCATCTTGCGCTGAAGCCCAGCGTGGCGCACCGGCATGACCGCATCTCCCTCAGCACAGAGACTCAACGACTTGGCCCGACTCATCGACGAGATCGTGCGCATCGCGCAGCCCCTGCGCATCGTGCTGTTCGGGTCCTTCGCCCGCCACGGCGCCGACGCGGCGCACGACACCGACCTCCTCGTGGTCGTCACTGAGGGCACGAATCGCCGCGCCACGACTGGCCGGCTCTACGGCGAGATCAGAGGCGTGCGTACCCCGTTCGACATCGTCGTCGCCACCCCGTCAGACCGCGAGGGGCGGCGCGGCGAGGACGGGCTCGTGTACGCCGACATCGCCCGCGACGGCGGAGAGGTCTACGCTGCCCGACCCGGGCCGGCAGGCCGCGCGCCGGCTTCGTCACGCGCGCAGCGACCTGGCCGTCGCCCGTACACGTCCCCGGCGCCCAGATGTGCTGCTCGAGACGCTGTGCTTCCACCGCCGGCAGACCGCTGAGAAGTCCATCAAGGGGGTCTTCGTCGCGCTCGTCAGGCGGCCGCCGCGCACGCACGATCTGGTCACCCTGTTCGAGCCGTTGCCGGGCGACATCGTCCTACCCGAGGACGTGCGCGCCTGCGCCGCGCTCTCCGGCTACGCCGTGGCCGTGCGGTACCCGGACGAGGCCGAAGACGTCACGCCCATCGACTACCGCCGCGCCCTATCTCGGGCCGCCGCCGTCCTCGCGTGGGCGCAGGGCCTGGCGGACGCTCACGAGTAGTGGGGAGGCGCGCGGCGCGTTCGCGCCGAATTGGACGGTCGCAGCCGTGGTCGAGTCCAACGGTCAGCGTGAGGGGCGGCCTGCCGGCCTCAGCTTCCAGCCGGCGCCGGCGATCCTCCGCCAGACCTGTCATGGCGATGTAGTGGGGCTCGCGGCAGGCGCGCCGAAAGACCCGTGAGCCGCCGTGAGAGCCGCCGTCCCGGCGCCTGGGCGCGCCGCGCCTCGAGCACCACCACATCGTGAATGGCCGGTAGCCGGCGGGATCGTCATCCTACCGCGCCGACCCACGCCCCTTCATCAAGCCCAGCCCCGCGAAGCTCACAGCCCCCGCACAGTCGGCTCTCAGCCTGCACGCAGACGGGCGTGACAGACTGCTTCCCGTAGAGACCGACTGCCGAGGAGACGCCGCATGCGCAAGCTGATCATCGTAGTGACGCTGGTAGCGGCGCCCCTCGTGGCGGCGGCGCCCGCGGTCGCCGCGACGGCCGATCACGCAGGCTCCGGGAGCGACGACGCGGCGGTCATGCTCGCTGGATCCGCCCGCCGGGATCCGACCAACCCCCCCAT
>Ga0194057_10000709_pt1 | contig 17429 bp, 12 predicted proteins | sample SepL4415m_MetaG_FD_155474 | JGI IMG/M metagenome (GOLD analysis project Ga0194057, IMG submission 155474) | Anoxic zone freshwater microbial communities from boreal shield lake in IISD Experimental Lakes Area, Ontario, Canada - Sep2016-L442-15m | ecosystem: Environmental > Aquatic > Freshwater... | reverse complement strand
TGGTTCAGCGGCTCAAGCTCGTGGCTCGAAAGGTGTTGATTATCAGCCCCGCTCCGCCACTTGCGTCATTTGACTCCTGCCTAATCGCGAGGAGCACCCTAGTCACTGCCTGCAATAAGCAGCGTGTTCCGGCCCTTTCAGCGAACGATTGGCGGCTGGCGGCAGCAGTCAGGCAGGCAGGCGGCAGTTACCTGTCAGGCACAGAAATGTTCTGCAGGCGGACGGTATGCCCAGCGTTCGTAAACAACAGACCTGTTCGCTACGACTGGGCTCACCTGACTGGAGCTTCAATGTATGCGGTACGTGGCTCGCTGCGTGAGGCGCTGGCAGCAGCACTCCGCTGACTTAGCTGCACCTAGGGTCGGTTCAGCGTCGGCCGAAGTACCGCCGCCAAGATTTTGACCTTGCCGCTGGGAAGCTTGTTGGTGGATTTGGAATCTCGCCGCCTGAGATGATCGCTGCCGGTACCGACTCACACCAGTAGCTCGCGTATTCACTCATGCCAACCTCCTCCAACGACGAGAGCAGGCCTGGCGGGCGGCGACGAGCGTCATGCGCATCCGAAGCAACATTGTGGACCAACCCGCGTGCAACGAGGTCGAAGGCACACTCCTGCACGGTCCTCCCGAAGCTTCCACGAAGAGACCCCGCAGTTATCTGCATCAGGGCACCGCTACTAACCAAGCCAGCCGCAAGATTCGGATTACGCTGAATCTCAGGACAGCGTTCAGGATGGGCAAGTAAAACCTTGTGCCCCCTAGTTTGCGCCTGTCGCACGAGGTGTTCGAATCCAAATGCGCCAGCGCTTAGGGGTGCCTCAAGCAGCAGCCATGGGCCTTCGCCAAGCCGAAGAGCAGCAAGCTCATCCTTCTCAAGCTCATTGGCAAGGGTCAGCGTGATTTCGGCACCATTAACAACCTTCAACTCAATGCCGTTCTCTATAAGTGCCAGCTTGAACTGCTCAATGCCGGCTTGGATGTCTGCGGAACGGTTGCCGTACTCAAGGTCAACATGAGGTGTAGCTGCCACCACATTGACTCCAGCTTCTACTTGAGCACGAGCTAGAGCCAACGAGCCTTCGAGCGATTCGGGACCATCATCAATTCCCGGGAGAAGGTGGCAGTGGAGATCAATCATCGCCAAGTCCGCGTCGACTCAATCCGCCCGCGCAGATGCGCAACTGCGATTGACTACCCCGACGGTCAGGAGCGGGATTCTTCAACAACGGGCGCTGAGTCTTCCGACGCATCGTCCGCGTCGACTTTCGGCTCGTCAAAGTAGCCGCCAGAGCCGTAGCCGTAGCCATAGCCGTAGCCGTAGCCGTAGCCATAGCCATAGCCGCGTTCGGAAGCTTCAAGGCCATTTACGACGATGCCAAGCAGCGGAGCCGTCATGTCCTCCATCGTTGATGTGAGCCGCTTGAGTCCGTCGCGGGTCGTATGCCCGAGTCGCGCAACAACAATCACGCCATCAACCTGCTGCATCAGCGGCATTGAATCGGAAACAACGGAAACCGGTGGGGTATCAATCACAACTAGGTCATAGCGCTCACGAGCATCAGCGATAATCGCTGTCATGCGGGCGCTGGCTATTAGGTCAAACGGGTTAGGCGGCTCAGCGCCGGCAGGAATAAGGTCGAATGAGACCTTCTCAGCCTCGTCTTTCTTTCCGATGCTGAAGGGAACCTCAACGATGACATCAGCCATTTCAAGATTCTGCTGAGTAATCAGTTCCGAGAGACCGAGGCCGGTGCCGACGCTCGCCTTTGAGGCAATCGTCGGACGCCTCATGTCGGCCTCAATCAGCAGGACCCTTACGCCCGCCGCGCTTGCAGCAGCTAGACAGAGATGGAGGCTGACCGTTGACTTGCCGTCGCCAGCCGCCGAAGAACCAACAACGACAGTGCGAATGTCCCTATCAACATTGAAGTAACGCATCCGCGCTCGCAGCATTCGGAAGACTTCCAGCTCGGCCTTGGCCTGGATTCCCACTTCCCGCTCTTGGGCGAGCTTCTCGCTCTTAGGCACGACAGCCAGTACTGACAGTCCAAGGTCTTCCTCGATCATCGCCACATCGGTCAGTCTGCGATCAAGCCTGTCTAGCACTAGAGCCGAAAGAAGGCCAAGTATGAAGCCTACGAAAAGGCCGAGAGCGGCATCACGGATTGGCGTCGGAGATGAGGGGCTACTAGGAGGCGATGCCTTCTGTACGACCTCCGCGTTACCTGTCTGCAACGCTTCAAAGAGGCGGAGACGGTCAAGCTGCTGGACCAATTCTGCGCTCTGTGTGCTGGCGGCACTTCCCGCAACCTTGAGTTGATTTTCCACGAGGGTGACGGCCTGTTGAACCTTGCTCCGGTCAGCATTGATTCTGAACTGAACAAACTGCAGAGCGTAGGCGTTAGCGATCTCGGCAGCAAGGACGGGATCAGGGTCAGTTGCGGTCACAAGAACCAAGTCCGATTCGCCCTTCGCCGACACGCTCACCGCGCCCGCAACATGACCGGCGGTCATTCCGCGCCCCATCGCCTTGGCAGTCTCAGCTGATACTGCACCAAGAGACGCGAGTCCTAGATTCGTAGAACCTTCGCGAACTGGATCATTGGACGCCTTGAGAATTGTTCCACCGAAAAGCTGCTGGTCAAGGTTGTCGCTCCTGAACAGCAACGTTGAGGAGGCCGCGTACAGGCTTGTCTTGCTCAGCGATAGTGCTAGTGAAAACGTACCAAGAGCCAGTGCGCAACCAACGATCAAGACCCATCGATGCGTGAATACGCGAATCAGCCGACGCAGATTTGCGGCTTCAGGATCTTTGGTTTGCTGTTTTTCCATGAGTTTTGAAACTGCAGATATTGCTCTGCCGTCAACGGCTAATGCAATTGAGATTAAACGGTATCACCTGCTCGCCGTTATCAATGCAGTCGAAATTGAGCAGTCAATTTTGAGGTAGGCTCCGCGTTCGAAGGCAGCGGATCGAGCGACTCCCTGCCAGACGCCGATGCAGACAGAACAACCTCACCCACCCACCACGCAGGGTCCGCTTGGACGATCGGTGGTGACCGGCTGCGCGGGGTTCGTTGGCTCCCATCTCGCGGAGGCCCTTCTAAAGGAAGGACAGACGGTTGTTGGCGTTGATGTATTCAACGACAACTACAGCCGCGGTCTGAAGATCAGCAATCTTCGGCATCTGACCGAGTGGGATTCCTTTGAATTTCTTCCGATCGATCTAGCCCAAGGCGACCTTGCCGGAGTAGTAGCTGAATCAGATGTCGTCTATCACCTCGCGGGTGAGCCCGGCGTGCGCAGTAGCTGGGGAGACCGCTACGAGACTTACCTTCGCAACAATCTCCGAGCAACCCAGCAACTGCTCGAGAGCATCAAGTCGATGCCAGATGTGCGGTTTGTATACGCCTCGTCGTCATCTGTTTATGGAGACAGCGAAACTATGCCGACAAGCGAGTCCGAGACCCTGCGCCCACTTTCGCCATATGGGCAGACGAAGGCTGCAATGGAGTTGCTCTGTGATCTTTACCGCAAGAGCCACGGAGTCGACGCGGTGGGTCTCCGCTACTTCACCGTCTACGGTCCCCGCCAGCGGCCTGACATGGCATTCCACAGGTTCTGCCGCGCAGCGATCAATGGCGAACCGATCGCAGTATTCGGTGATGGACTCCAGACAAGGGACTTCACCTTTGTCAGCGATGTTGTTGCTGCCACGCGAGCAGCAGGCCATATGCCTGTTGTTGACCACCTGTTCAACATTGGTGGTGGATCACCAGCATCGGTCCGTGAAGCTCTTTCAATTATCGAGGCGTTGGCGGATAAGCCACTCGATGTGACCTACGGGGAGGTTGAGCGGGGCGATGTGCGCGATACGGCTGCTAACACGACACTCGCCAGGACGCAGCTTGCCTTTGACCCGCGTATTGGGCTGGAAGATGGTCTCACCGCGGAGTTCGCTTGGGTCCGTGAAGCAATCGCTTCAAACCTAATCTGAACCGGTTCAGGGCCATGAAGCCACTCAGGCTTCTGACCCGATCACTGGGCGCTCATAGAATCAGCCACAACAAGAAGTCGACCTGGGCGGTCTAGTTCGCGAGGTTTTACACGGAAACCGGGGAGAAGGGCATTGATTTCGGGAGCTCCAGCTGGTGCAAGGTCGTAATGAAACTCGCCGACTATGGCGCCAACACGATCGAGAACGCCCGGCACCTGCAATGCCGCGAACTCGGCCCCCTCGATGTCAATCTTGACGAGGTCAGCGCTCTCCCAGCCGAGCTCATCGAGGATTGTGTTGATCGTGCTAGCCATTACAACCACTGAGCCCGCTGAGGTTTCCTCTCCAATGGAGGAACTTGCACTCTGGAGGGCCGGAGCGAAGGATGCTTCACCATCCTTACCCATAACGGCACGATGCAGTGTCGTTACCTGAGGGTCGGCGCCAACATTCGAATCAAGCAAGGCGAATGTCTGCGGGTCTGCTTCAACAGCGGCGATTTCGGCGGCTGGGAACTGAGAACGAAAACCGATCGTGGCAAATCCAACATTCCCACCGATATCGAGAATCCTTAGCGGCTGAGTAGTCAGGTCAAGGTCATATTCGCAATCGAGCAAGACTTCGCGCATCGCTTCCAACTGCGAACGATCTGTGATTCTGACCTGCCAGATGTTGCCCCCGTAGGAAATTGGGATAACTAGCGCATCAACTCGATCAAATCCGGGCCTACGAAACGCGATCGCGACCGAGGTAAATGCGACCTTGACCCGTCCGCCCAACCCGACTCCAAATCGCGAGAGCCTGATCCCCAGCATCAGATAGCGAAGATAAAACCTTGGATTTCTAGGACGGGCGGTTGTCATTCAGATTGATCACGCCAGTGGGGGCTGACGAAAGTCAGCTCCGCGAGGTGAGCAAGTGTACCCGACAATTCACCGCCTCGCGGCTTGTGCGGCAATGCGAAGGTCGTCTACATTCAAGGCGGTTGATCGCTGGTACGCTCGATTCGAACACGCACCGTCAAGGACCTCACTTGAATGGCAGACCTGCACAAAGTATTTGGCGGCTCACCACACCTGCCACCCGGAACCTAGCCAGTTGACCGAACAATCTACGCAAGACAGTGCATCCGGTGGCATGCTCCGTCGCACCGTCCGCTTCGCAATGTGGGCCAGCATGTCAACACAGGCGCTGGCAGTCATGTCGCTCGCTACGAGCCTGGTAGTAGCACGATTCATAAGCCCATCAGAGTTGGGCCGCTATGCGCTTGTCAGCTCAATCGTAACGCTCGTTGGCGCGGCCTCCTCGCTCCAGGCTGGCGGCTACTACATCATCACCGACAACCCCTCCGCGAGACTTCTGCGCACTGGGCTGACGATTGAACTTGCGCTCAGTTCCACGCTATGGCTGATAGTGGCGGTCGGGTCATCTATCTACGGTGTCACAAGTGGCGATTGGGGAATTGTCGCTCTGCTGATCACCGCCAGCGCAGTGCTCCTCACTAACCCCTTTAACTCGCTTCGTGCATGGTTCAACCGCAACCTCAAGAATCGGATTCCCTCACTTACGCTGATCGTAGTCGGCGTAATCTCCATGGCGATAAAGATCATCCTCGTGGTTGCAGGCTTTGGAGCGTGGGCGCTAGTAATCGGCGATGTCGCCCTGAGTGCCATCTACGGCCTTGTGATGTTTGTTTCGATTCCCGATGCACGCGGCTTCGCTTTCGACCGAAGCCTTGCGCGCAAGCAGATCAAGTTTGGACTGCCGGCACTTGGAATTGGCATGCTAAACACTGGAATCGTCAGGGCGCCTGACCTGATAATCGCCGCGATGCTCGGTGCAAGTGATCTCGGCTTCTACTTCCTTGCAGCCCGGATACCGATGCAGCTCAACCAGCTTCTGATCTCAGCCGGTTCTGCCATGTTCCCTGCCTTCAGCCGCTTTGACAAGGTAAAACTAGCCAACGCGTTCAAGCAAGCGACATACTTTTCAGCCCTAGTCTTCGTGGTGCCGCTGGCAGTAGTAATCCCCTTCGCTGAGCCAATCGTCACGACTATCTATGGTGCGAAATGGGCTCCGTCCGCGCAACCAACCGTTTTACTCTTTGTCATTACCGCTATCGGCTTTGTTACATGGCAGTACGGCAATCTCCTCAAATCACAGAACCAGCTGCCGAAGGTCCTACGAATTTCTGCCCTGCAGCTTGGCCTCGTCATCATCCTCTGCGCTGGTGGAGCTTCGCTTGGCGGCCTTAACGGTGCCCTTAGCGGTCTGCTGCTCGCCGCGCTGGGCCTCGTCACCGTCAAGTTTGAGACGGTACGCACCGTGATTGATTTCCACGCCTTGCCAGCGATCGCCCCCAGCCTGATTGCGCTAGCCGTCTCACTTGCTTGTGCACTCGGAATAAGCCAGCTTGCGCCAACGGCAGTCGCGATTGCGGTAACGACCGTCGCCGCGACCATTACAACTGCGGTTGCCCTCTACATCACTAACCGCGCGATGGCAATACGCGTAATCCGTTCAATCCTGCCAGAGCGCCATGCCGCGTAGCAACAGAAGCGAGGTCCTGATGGTGGCACGACTTATGCCCCCGGACCACTCAGGTGCCGGGCAGCAAGCGGCACGAGTCAGCGAAGCGCTATGCGCCCTTGGAATTGCCGTCCGAATATTCACATCTGGCAAGCGCCGCCTACCAGAGAATACGGCGATTCTCGGCGTGCCTACATTCCGCTGGCCAACGAGCGGAGCAGGCTCTCAACGGGTCAGGAACCTCTGGTTCGCGGCAGGTCTCATCTGCCACCTAATTATCAATCCGCGGCGTTACGGAATTCTGCATGTGCATGGAATGCCAAGCGTGCTCCGCGCGCTGGGGAAAGTCAAAAAGCTATTCGGATTTTCAGTTATCTACAAAGCAACGATGGACGGCGGCGATGACCCTGCGCGGCTAATCGGCTTCTGGGGTGATGAGGTAATCACCACCGTTGATCGCTGGGCCTGCATCTCGCGGGCAATCGCGGACGGAGCCCGCAAGGCCGGCGTCTCTGAAGAGAGGATTCTGCTGATCCCGAACGGAGTCGACATCTCAGCATTCCGGATCCTAAATGACACGGAACGCAGCCGAATTCGTGAGCAATTCAGGATACCACCCGAGGCCATCGTCTGGGTAACAGTCGGCGCACTGGTCGAGCGAAAACGCATTGGCATGCTCATCGAAGCCTGGGATTCAATGCCCGATAGGGATTGCTTCCTGCTCGTGCTTGGCCCTGCCAACCGCCATCCGCAAACGGGCATGCCAACTGACGAGCCAAATCCATACGCAGATCGTCTCGTTGAGATGATTGCTGGAGGTGGACTAGAGGGCAATGTGCGCCTGCTCGGAGACCAAGATAGGGTCGCCGACCTGCTCGGAGCCGCGGATGGGTTTGCTTTTGCCTCGATCAAGGAAGGCTCGCCAAATGCGGTAATCGAAGCACTCGCCTGTGGCCTCCCAGTAGTGATGACCTCTCTCCCAGCAGCGATGGACCTAAAGCAGTTAGGTGGCGACAGTCTGGTGGTGGTTGATCCCACTCCACAAGCGATCGCTGAGGCGGTGAGAAATACCTCGACTGACTCACGGCAGGTACCGGTCGGTATCTCGTCAATTTCGATTGAGGAGACAGCCCGCAAGTACGCGCGTTGCTATTCGGAACTGGGGATTTAAGCCTGCCATGTAACCGGTTGAACCACAGTTGCCACGTGGCGTAACCGACTTAATTCTGCTTTCAGCTCCCACATACGCCTCTATTAGCCCGGCGGGCCAAGTGCGACGCAGATCTTCCATCTGCGTCGGCGCAGTCCGGTTTGTCGTAGTTTTATGTCTCGCTAGCTTGGCTGGCGTATCTCTCCTGATGACTCCCGCTCCCGCCCAGACACCCGAACAGCGCGACATAAACGCGACGCGGCGTCGTAGTGACCTGCAAGGCGTTCGAGCAATTGCGGTGCTCTTGGTTGTCCTCGGTCACGCCGGCGTCAGCTTCCTACAGGGTGGCTTCATTGGAGTAGATGTCTTCTTCGTCCTCTCAGGCTTCCTGATAACCGGGTTGCTGATCAGGGAGGCGGACACCTCGAAAGCGATCTCGTTCATTGGCTTCTACTCGAGACGAGCGCGAAGAATCCTGCCAACCGCAGCTCTAACGCTTGTTGCCACCGACATCGCTGCGTACTTCCTGCTGAACATGATTCGGGCTCGAGATACCGTGATTGACAGCATCTACGCAGCCACCTTCACGATCAACTTCCGGCTTGCGAACCAGGGTGCCGACTACTTTGCACAGGGCCAGCCATCCTCGCCGATAAGGCAGTTCTGGTCGCTGGCTGTTGAGGAACAATTCTATGTCGTATGGCCGATTTTGATTGTGATTGCTCTGTTTGTCGTTAAACCGCCGAGCAGCTGGAAGCGAGCACAGTCAGGCAGGCCCCGGCCAACCGCAAAGACAACGATCAACATCGGGCGTCGACTTGCGATAGCTATTGGCCTGCTGGGCGGAGCGTCATTCCTGTGGTCGATCTATTACACGAACTCGGTCCCAAATGCCGCATTCTTCTCTACCTATACAAGGATCTGGGAGTTGGCTCTGGGAGCGGGCCTCGCGCTAGCAGCCGGTTTGGCACCGAAGCTCTCCGTAAATCTTCGCGCTGGACTTGGCTGGGTTGGCCTGATTGCGGTCCTCGCCGCGGCAGTCCTTTTCACAGGTGACACGCCATTCCCCGGCTATGCCGCCCTGCTGCCAACCGTCGGTGCTGCCTTAGTGATCTTCTGCGGAATACCGGCTGAAAACGCCCGGTTTGCCTCAGCCGGCTTGCTTGGCTCACTCCCGATGCGCTACATCGGCGATCGCTCCTACACGCTCTATCTCCTTCACTGGCCAATCCTTACGATCGCTACGCAACACGCTGGTCACGATCTAGGCGTAGGCACGAACCTGCTCCTAGTTCTAGCAGCTGGCCTGCTCTCAATTGTCGTCTACAAGTTCTTTGAGAACCCGATTCGACATTCCAGGTGGAATCCGCCTTCGAAGGCGTTACTGCTCGTGCCCGCATCGATTCTCAGTGTTCTGATTGTCGTCGGCATAACCCGTACATCACTTGACCAGAGAATCGGACGCGACGCAGTGGCGAGCGCTCCGGCGCCACTTGTCACAAAGCTGGCACCGATACCAACGAAGGGCCAGTTTGTAATCGGTTCTAAGGAATCGGGTGGCAACGTTGTCGCGCCTACGCTTCCAGCTGTTTCAGCCGCTGTTCTAGCATCCCTCAAGGGAGAGAAGATTCCCTCCAACCTCACCCCGTCCGTGGGCAGCCTCAAGCAGGATGTATTCCAGTGGCCTTCTGGCTGCAATGCCGAGCTCGGCAAGACAACAAGCAACATCTGCAGGCTCGGTAGTAGCGGATCCAAGCGCACTCTCGTAGTAATGGGCGACTCGCATTCGCAGATGTACGGGCCGGCGGTCATGCCAATGGCTGATAAGCAGGGGTGGACAGTAATCCCGATTGCGAAACCTGGCTGCAACCCATGGGAATGGGTGGATAAGGCGAGCAAACTTGAATGCCGAACCTGGTTCACGTGGGCGATTTCCCAGATACGCTCGCTCCACCCTGACACCGTGCTGATTGCGGGAGCCTCCGCGGGTGACTCGCCTTCGGCCACAAAGGCGTTCACCACTGCGGCTACACAAATCAAGGGGTCAGTGAAGCACACGGTCTTCCTCTCAGACACTCCACGGATGCTCAAGCAACCGGTCGACTGCCTGCTTGCTCCCGGAGCCACAATGCGAACTTGTACGTCCGACTGGGGCAGCCCAACGGACACCGGAACAGCACGAGCGGTATCAACGTATGCGCCAATTATCGGAGCTTCATACATCGACGGCACAGGCTGGTACTGCGACAAGCTTCACTGTCCGATGGTGATCGGTGGATACATCGCCTACATAGATACAGGCCATCTGACTCTCACTTATGCAGAGCAGTTGGCCGGACCATTTGCTACCGCGTTCAACCAAGCCATCGCTAACGCCAAACGCAGCAAGTGATCAGCTCTACTCAGCGTTACTACCGATCGGAAAGCAGGTTACGGCGGGGGGCGTGCTTGAGTGCAGGCCTCGATGCGCTTGGGGAGGAACCGCGTGAAGGCTAGTCAGCGTCTCGCTCTACTAACTGATTCCAGACTGGAAGTAAGTGTTGGTGCGATCGGCTGCATAACCCTAGGCCTACTGACATTTAGCTTTGGCATAGGCGCCGCCTGCGGAGCATTGCTCGGATTTGCATTACTCGTCGCGGTACTAACAAGTCCGAAATTCCTAGCCTGTTCCATCGTCGCACTGATGCCCTTTTCTACTCCGCTGCAGTTCTTTGGTATCGCTACACCCGTGGCCCTTGATCCACTCGACCTACTCATAGCGTTTGCGATCATTGCGGCAGCCTCGGTAAGTCCTGTTCGAAATAGGCAGAAAACCTTCCTGATGGGTCTCATTGGGCTCAATCTAGGATTGATAGCTGTCGCTTGGTTAAGAACTTATGGTCAAGCAAGCATTTCTCTAACCAGCCTTGCGATTGTTATCAAGCCATTGATACAAATCACAGCTGGATTTCTCGCCGTACGGCTAATTCCACGCTCGGAGCTGATTCGCTCCTTAGGTACAACTATGGCGGCGGTCCTACTCCTGACTGGCGCGTCAATCCTCCTGCAGAAGTTAGGGATCTACGAAAGCGCATACAGCGCTGCAAATGCCAATAGGCTTGACGTTAAACGCTTTGGTGGACTTATGCTTGAAGGCAATATTGCCGGCTCCTTCATCGCAATGTTCACAGTGCCAACTTTCCTACTCCTTCGTCATGTCGGTAGGCCCCAGATTGGCCGAGCCGTCATAATTTTCGCGTTCCCCGTGCTCTTGATCACTCTCGCTCGAGGAGCGATCGTTGCTTACGCGGTGAGTCTCGTGGTACTCGCAGTCATTGACGGTCGTCGACTCGAAACACTTGCCACGGTTGCGGCAGTAATAGTTCTGGGTGTCGTCTGGATAAATTCGGGCGGCCAACAGCAAGCTAATTCAATTCAGCAGAGCACCTTCACTACCTACAAGACTTCAGACACGAACTCGCAATTTTCCGGTCGTATTTCTATCTGGGACACGGGCTTCCGATACCTAAACGAAAACAGCTCCCGCTGGCTGATCGGCGGCGGACTCGATGATATCCGCACCTTTAATTCAGCAAGTAGAGTCAAGTTTGCTGCGAACACTCACAACTCTCTGCTGTTCGCTGTCGTAACAGGAGGACTGTTAATGGCAATTTCATTCCTGCTGCTGATGGGTTGGCTAATTTTCGCAAGACTCCCAGGCGAACCCACTACAAGGATGGCGCTCCGCGTTTCTGTCATCACATTCCTTGCTGTAGGAATGAGCCTTGACATGAACTTGCTGACCAAGTCAGGTTCGTGGATTTGGGTTCTTGCAGCTGCTGCACTAGTGCCATTGCCGGATGCTAGGCGCTCGGATCAAGAAGACCAAACTAAAAGAGGCGTTGGGTTCGAACCCAGCACTGGCCTGTCGTGATCGCAAACGCCTCCTTTTCGCCACAATCAAGATCTATGCAGCACATGCAACTCGGCGGATCTGAAGTAACAGCGGCTACCCGGCAGCCCAGGCGTAAGAGCGCTACTGCTCGAACCACGCCGACCGTGCTCCACGTGATCAATTCGGCAGGGGTCGGAGGGGCCGAGCGACAGTTATCCGAAATCGTCACGCGTTCGAGCCTTAACCATGAGATCTACCTACTCACAGCCGAAAGCGACAACCGGATTCGGCAGGTACTTGGTCTGAGACAAAGGCTCCGACAAGGCGGCTTCGATCTAGTCGTCGCGTGGCTTGACAGATCGCAAATTGCGGTCAGTATGACCGCGCCAGTCGGAACGCCGTTGATCGCTGCAGTCGCAGGACTCCCTAGGCGTCAAGGACCTAGATCCCGCTGGCAGCTACGGGCGGCAATTAGTCGCTACGACATGACAATCTTTAACAGCCAGGCTTCACTCAACGCGATGCAAGAGTTTATGCGCCCGTTGAAAACGCCGAGGGTCGAGATCGTTCATAACGCAGTACCGATGGAGGCCCCTCGAATGCCTGCGGATCCGCAGTCGCCGCCGAGGATCGGCTACATCGGTCGTACCTCTCCCGACAAGGGATTCGACATCCTGCTGGAAGCCCTCTCTCGGTTCCGGCATGGTGAGATTGAGGTCACCGCGATCGGGAGGGGCGTGCCCGAAGCAGTCGCGGCTTACCCTCAACTTGAAGTAGAGATCGAAGCGATCGGCCACTCAGCCCAACCGTGGGCGACGATGCGGTCGCTCTCGGCTCTCGTCGTACCCTCACGGACAGAGGGATCGCCGAACGTCGTGATTGAGGCTTTCGCAGCTGGAGCGCCAGTCATTGCAACCCAAGTCGGTGGAACGGTAGAGCTGATTGGGGCAGGCCGCGGGATCGGGATACCTCCAGAGGACCCCGACGCAATAGCTACCGCGATCCGCCAAGTCATCCGGGAACGCGACCGCGCTGAGGAGCAAGTAGTCGCCGCTCGCCACTACGTTGAGAAGGAGCACTCCTGGCCCGCCGTGATCGAGCGCTGGGACAACCTCTGCTGGGCAGTGGCAAGAGGTAAAGCGCAATGAGGATCACGATCGTCACGAACATTCCAACCGCCTACCGAGCCCCGCTGTTCGACTCGATCCACGAACTTCTCAAGCCCGACGGCAACCTGACCGTGATCTTCGGCGGCCACTGGGAAAAGTCAAGGCAGTGGACCGACTCGGTTGTCACCGAACCCGATTGGGAAGCGGTCTTCGCCAAGAACTCGCAGATCAACATCGGCAAGCGGCCGATCTACGCCAACCCCCAAATCGCCGGTACCGTCGCCCGCACAAAGCCCGATGCGGTGATCATCGGCGGTTACGCACCATGGACATACGCCGTGATGGCCTGGTGCCTCGTGAAGCGGGTTCCCTACCTGATCTGGAGTGGAGAGACGCTGCGCTCTGCGGCTGCAACTAAACCGGCTCGATGGCGGCGGCTGCCACTTGCCCGCTACGCAGCCGGCGCGCTGGCCTACGGTCCTGACGCAGCCGATTACCTCCGGAATCTCGGCTTCACCGACACCAACACCACAGTGGTCGGGAATGGCATCGACATCGAGTCGTTCCGAGCACGCGTAGAGCAGGCGCGGACCTCGCCGACCGGCTTGGCAAACAGACTGGGATTCGCTGGAAGGCGAGTCGTCCTAGCCGTGGGAGCCAAGAACACCGAGCCAGTCATTGGAATTGCCGATCGGCTCGACGGCGACGTACAGCTCGTTATCGCGGGTACAGAGACGGGAGTCGGGGTCGAAGGCCACGCCCTCTACACGGGACGACTCAACCCTGAGCTGATGCCGGAGCTCTACGCAAGCGCGACCTGTGTCGTTCACCCGACGGAACTCGACCGGTGGCCTCACGCCATCAATGAAGCCCTCAGCGCCGGTGTTCCGGTCGTGGCCTCACCGCACACCGCAATGCCCGAAGCGACCCTCACGGGACCCGGGTGCTCGATCGTCGATCCCGCCGACCCGGAAGCACTACTCGCAGCCCTAAACAGCGCCGTGCAAGTCGGGGCGACGGCTGACGAAAAGATCCGTGAGGCGATAAGAGATCCCCTCAGGGACTGGGATGTGCCGAAAATGGCTGAACTAGTCGTCAAGGCAGTAGAACAGGCCTGTAGCTAGTTACTCAGCGCCCGAAGCTGATCATCAAACTGCTTGGCATTGCTTGGCGAAGCAAACAACGGCGCCAATGCCTGACGTGCACCCTCTACCAATGTGGGGATTCGCTCAGGGTTTGCGACTAGGCTGCTGAGCGCCTCGTGAAGTTCATCCGCATCGCCAACCTTCACGAACAGTGCATCCCTTCGATCGGTAAGCAGCGACGGGACGCCCCCGACTGGCGTTACGACCAGCGCAGCCCCGAAGGCAGTCGCCTCATGAATCACTCTCGGCAAGCCTTCTGTGTATGAGGGCAAAACGAGAACTGTCGCCCACTCGTAGTGGGATTTGAGCGTATCCCAGTCCGCGTAGCCTTCGAGAGACACGCCAGGGACTTCAGCAAGGGCATCTGCCAAGCCTTGATCAGCTATTGGGCCCACGATGCGGCACTCAAGGCTTGGGAGCCTCCGCAGTGCCTCGGTCAACTCGGCAATGCCCTTGAGTCGAGCGACGCTGCCAACGAACAGAATTCGAACTGCGTCGACCTTATTGCTCGCAACCTGCCCTCCCACAAGCCGCTCAACTACCTCGGATGGAACCTGTGGCACCGCAAGAATCGATCGAGCCCTAGCCCGCTCCGCGAAGTATTCGACAACAGCGCCTCCGGAACCGATAACAACCTCGGAGCGCTTCGCGAGCTGACGCTCTAGCACGCCACGCCAGGCGGGAAAGTCATCGCGTAACCCCCAGGCACTTCCGGCGTACATCACAAATCGGACTCTTGATGCGATTCCGAGGAATGCGCATAAGACCGATGGCATCCAGACCATTGCTGCATCAGTGCGTCGCAACGACTGGTAGGCCGCAAGCAGCCTTCTCATTGCCTGCCTTGTCCGAAGCGAAGAGTCAAGGGGAAGCACGCGAATCGATTTCGGTAGAGCAAATGTTGCGAACTCGCCGACATCCTCTGCGGCGCGAGCGATAACCGTAACCTGCCAGCCGAGCCGCTCTAATTCGACTAGCGTCTCGCCATTTCGGTTCTTGATGTACCAATCCCCACCAGAAGAAAGCACCGCCGTGTGGGAAAGGATCACCAAGTTCCTCTTCGCGAGCCCCATTAGCCGACAAACTCCGCCATATCACGCTCGAGCCGCTCAGGACGGTAGTTAGCCTCAAACCTTGATCTAGCGGACTCCCCTAGCTTGATTCTGAGCTTCGGATCTGCAGCCAGCTCAAGAAGCGCAGCTGCCAATTGATCAGCGCCGCCTGGCTCGATAATTAGCCCGCAGTCGCCATCAGCAAGCGTGTCCGGTATTCCGCCCACACGAGTTGCAACGATCGCAAGTCCCGCTGCCATAGCTTCGAGGAGGACCAGCGGCTGTCCATCGTCACGAGTTGGGTAGGCAAATATGTCCGCCTGCTCAAGTTGGTCGTTCTTCTCGGCGCCATGGAGCGACCCCAACATCCGCACATCTACTCCCAGAGCTACCAGCTCTTTCACGCGCGATTCAAGTTGCGCATGACCCGACGAAAATGGTTTGCCAACTATCCGAATACTCCAGTCGCTTGCCTGGTCGGCAATCAAGAGGAGCGAATCAAGCAGAACATCCACACCCTTGTCGGGGAGAAGATTGCCTAGGAAAACGATGCGTAGTCGGTAGTCGCCCCTATCCGACCGGTCAATGCCAGCCGGCCAAGGGTCATCTATTACGTTCTCTACGACACGAATCCGCTGCGAATCAACCAGTCCTTTGAACACGCCTCGCAGCGACTCAGTTAGTACCCAAACCTCCGTCAAAGAGCGAAGAACAAACCTGATAAATGGCTTCATTACAGCGGGCGACTCCCGATAGAAGCGCTGAAATGACGCACCGTGAAAGTGAGCGTAGACGCGTCGCCGAAACGCGATACCAACCAGTACTAGCAATGCGTCACGCATAAAGCCCCACGTGCTCTGCGAGATCGGAAAGTAAACCGACGCGCCACGATGAAGGCGCAGCAGGTTGGCGAGCTCAAAGGCATGGCGGAATCCAAGTCGAACATTCTCAAAGTCAAAGCGACCAATCGTTTCTAACGGCCTGCGATCCGCGGTATCCAACTTCGCGACCAATGCCCCACTTCCGTCAATCGCACTAATCATCTGGCCAGTCATGACTGCGACCCCGTGGAATGGGGGAGGTGTCGGCCCGATCACGACCAGCCCACCGGACGACGCCTTCATCTTGTTGATTGCCCGAGTAGATCGCCAAGGTCGCGGCCCTCGATCCACTTCATGTGCCAAAGGCCAAAATTGAGAACCGGCCATAGTCCGAAACCAGCACCACCATCAGCCAACATCTTCCTGAGGCTCTGAAGATCGAAATAGCGGCCAAGTGTTTCCTCACGAGCGGTCAGTTCGAAGAGCCTTCCAAGCTCCGAGTCAAACCACTTCCGAACAGGCGCGCCGAAGCCCTGCTTACGGCGGTCCAAGACCCAATCGGGCAGGACCCCGCGGAGACCGGCACGAAGCGCAATCTTCGACTCGTTGCCATTCATCTTCGACGCAAGCGACTGTCCGTACATGTAATTGACCAGTTCCGGAGCAAGGAACGGTGCGCGAGCTTCAATACTGTTACCCATTGAGAACCGGTCAATTCGCATCAGCAGCAGCTCTGGGAGACGGACGGCAAACTCATACTCCTGAGTATCGAACATGAAGCGCTCACGGGAACCCTCTTCGCGGCTAAGCCCTGAGCGCTCCCAGCCAATGTCAGTCGGGATCTGATCCTCGATTAGGTGCTTGCGAAGCGATACGGAATTCCAAAGGAACGAATGTGCGGCGAGCGGTCGCCCGCCATTGATTGCCATCGCAATGCTTTCGCCGGACATTCCAATTCGGGAACCGACTGCCGAGGAGGCGGCTCGCGCCAACGGTCCTGGCATCGCTCCGATCGCTTGAATCGCGGGCCAGAACCGAAGCAGCTGTCGGTAGTTCGCGTAGCCCCAGAAAACTTCGTCGGCGCCCTCACCCGCCAACACGACCTTCACACCGTTATCAGCGGCAAGACGACAGACAAAATTGAGCGGAATACAGACCGGATCGGCTAACGGTTCGTCCTGATGGTGGATCAAATCGGCAAGGAAGCCGACTGCTTCGCGCTCACCAATCTCGATTTCATGGTGGTCGGTGCCGAAGTGCTTGGCGACCTTTCTTGCTTCACCCCGTTCATCACCTGGATCCCCTGCTCCATATCCAACAGAAAAGGTGGCCATATCCTGCCCTCGGTCCCTGAGCAGAGCAACCAGAGCCGACGAATCAACCCCTCCGCTTAGCAGGACTCCAACCGGCACATCGGCCATCAGGCGATCGTTAAGTGAAGTTTCGAGAAGACCCACAGCGGTGGCGGCTGCCTCCGCTACCGGAACCTCCCTCAGGTCTCTGCTGCGAGGCAGCGGTGAAAATAGTTTCTGCCCAATACCCGTCGAATCGCAGGTCATGATTGTTCCGGGTCGAAGCTTCGAAATACCCTTAAAGAGCGTTTGTGGGCCAGGCGTAACAAGGTTTGCGAGGTACGGTCCAATCTGGCTCTGATCAACCTCTGCTGTTACGGACGGGTGTTCAAGAATCGCCTTAATCTCAGAGCCGAATATCAGTCGTCCGCCCCGCTCAGCCCAATAGAGCGGCTTCTCAC
>Ga0194057_10000708_pt1 | contig 17438 bp, 18 predicted proteins | sample SepL4415m_MetaG_FD_155474 | JGI IMG/M metagenome (GOLD analysis project Ga0194057, IMG submission 155474) | Anoxic zone freshwater microbial communities from boreal shield lake in IISD Experimental Lakes Area, Ontario, Canada - Sep2016-L442-15m | ecosystem: Environmental > Aquatic > Freshwater... | reverse complement strand
AGTTCATCGCGAGCTGGGAGGGCCACCACACCACGGAGCTTTACGGCAAGTACCCGTTGCAGATGGTGAGCCCGCACCCGCGCTTCAGCTTCCACACCATGGGCGACTCCAAGGAGAGCTGGCTCAACGAGGTCGACGAGCACCGCATCCTGCACGACGACGGGCACTCTTACTGGATCATGCGGCTCAACAGCAAGGACGCGGAGGCGCGGGGCGTCGTCGAAGGCGACCTCATCCGCGCCTTCAACGACCGCGGCGCGGTGATCCTGACGGCGCAGCTCACCGAACGCGTCGCCCCCGGCACCGTGCACTCCTACGAGTCCTGCGCCGACTATCTGCCGCTCGGCGAGCCCGGCGCCTCGCCCGACATCGCGGGCTGCGTCAACATCCTCACCAACAAGCGCTACATCACGCCGACCTCGACGGCGATGTCCAACAACTCGTGTCTCATCCAGGTCGAGAAGTGGGAGGGCGAGGCCCGATGAAGAAATGGCACCTGATCATCGACATCGCGCGCTGCCACGACTGTAACGACTGCTTTCTGGCCGACAAGGACGAGTTCGTCGACAACGCGTTTCCGCCGTACTCGGCGGCCCAGCCGTGGCACGGCCACCGCTGGATGAACATCAAGCGCAAGGAGCGCGGTCAGTACCCCATCGTGCAGACCGCCTACCTGCCGCTGCCCTGCATGCACTGCGACGAGGCGCCGTGCCTCACCGCTGACGGCGCTGTGTACAAACGCGACGACGGTCTGGTGATCATCGACCCTGTGAAGGCCGTGGGTCGCAAGGAGATCGTCACGAGCTGCCCCTACAACGTCATCTACTGGAACGACGAGAAGCAGCTCGCGCAGAAGTGCACCGGTTGCGCCCACCTTCTCGACGACGGCTGGACTGAGACGCGCTGCAGCCAGGTGTGCCCGACCGACGCCATCAAGCTGGTGATGGCTGAGGACGACGAGATGGCGGCGAAGGTCGCGGAAGAGGGGCTCGAGCGCTACCGCGACGGCCTCGGCACGAAGCCGCGCGTGTACTACAAGAACCTGTACCGCTGGACGCAGGCGTTCGTCGCCTGCGCGGCCGTGTTCGGCGATACCGACGAGTGCGCCGAAGGCGCCACGGCCACGGTCGAGCACGACGGCGTGCTGGTCGGCACGGGCACGTGCGACAACTTCGGCGAGGTCACTGTGGACAAGCTCGAGCCCGGCAAGGAGTACGCCGTGAGGATCGAGGCGCCGGGCTACAAAGCCGCGACCGCCCCAGTGAAGCTCGACAAGAGCACGAATCTCGGCACCCTGTTCCTCGAGAAGGCTTGACGCGTCTCAGACGGGGCTGAGCGAAGACGGCGCCTTCGCCGGCGGGAGAGGAGGATCCCCCTCCGCCTCTCATCGCAGCAGTCGTCTGCGGGCGACGGGCAAGCAAGGCGCTCTGGGCGCCGTCCCGCCCCGTGGGACGGCGCCCTGCTTCTTGACCTTCCACGGATGCGCCGCTATTGTACCGTTGAATGGAGCAGGAGTTCCGATAAACGGAACGACAGACGGGAGCTCGGGCGCGCCCGAGGCGACCCGGTCCAGGAGGCATCAATGGCAGCGGTCGGCGGCCCGGGCAGGGCCGGCATGCAAGCCGTGGATCGGGTGGCTGCCGTGCTCGAGGCCCTCGCCGAGTCTGGAGGTGGCCAGAGCCTGTCTGCGCTGGCCGCCCGCACGGGCCTGCCCAAGACCACCGTGCACCGCATCTGCAGCGCCCTCGAGCGGGTCGGCTACGTGCGCGTCGACGCTGCCACCGGTCGACGCGGCCTGGGCCCGGCCCTCCTGCGTCTCGCGACGATCGGCCGCCGCGACCTGCGCTCCCTGCTCGAACCGTATCTGGAGCGTCTCTCCAGAGACCTCAACGAGACGGTCGACCTCGCCGTCCTTGACGACTTGCAGGTTCTGTTCATCGCTCAGCATCCGGCGCCGCAGCGCGAGCTGATGGCCATCGCCAGGGTGGGCGCGCATTTCCCCGCCTACACCATGGCAAGTGGCAGGGTGCTCCTCGCTCAGCTGCCGCCCGATGAGCTGCGCCGCCGGCTGCCCGCCAGGCTCGAGCCGGCTCCGGGGGGGAGGCGCGTCTTGCGCCGGGAGCTGCTGCGCGAGCTGGAGGACGTGCGCGCCGGCGGTCTCGGATACGAGCGCGAGGAGATGCGGCCCGGCATCTGCGCCGTGGCCGTGGCCGTTCGCGATGCCGACGGGCGTGCCGCGTCGATCGCGGTACCCATGCCGGCGGCACGTTTTCACGAGAATGAGGAGGCGGTGGCCGCCGCGCTGCTGCGCCTGAGAGACGAGATCCAGCGGGAGCTCGGGAACGCGTGACGCTACCGGTCTGCCCCGCGGGTGACGGCGGGAGGAGTGCCAGGTGAACGGCTTCGACATCAGCGGCAAGCACGCGGTGGTCATCGGGATGGGCGGCATTGGCCGTGAGATCGCCCTGGGCCTGGCCGACCACGGCGCCCACGTGGCGGCCGCGGACCTGGACGCCGGTCGCGCCGCGGCGGCTGCCGAGGCCATCCGCGCGCGAGGTGTCGATGGTGTGCCGCTCGCCGTGCAGATCACCGACGAAGAGTCGGTGCGGCACGCGGCCGACGAAGTCCTCGAGGCCTTTCCGCGCGTCGACATCCTCGTCAACGCCGCCGGGGTCACGGTGCGCACGCGCGCCGAGGCCCTGCCGGTCGCGGACTGGAGACGCGTCCTCGACGTCAATGCCACCGGCACCTTCATCTGCTGCCAGATCTTCGGTGCTCACATGGCGGAGCAGGGCGGCGGCGCGATCGTGAACCTGTCTTCTGTGCGCGGGCGCTTCGGCGCCTCGTTCGGGCAGGCGGAGTACTCGGCCAGCAAGGGCGCTGTCGATTCCCTCACGCGCGCGCTCGCTGCGCAGTGGGCCGAACTGGGCATCCGCGTCAACGCCGTCGCCCCCACATTCGTCGAGACCGAGCTCACGCGCACCGTGCTCGCCGACACGACCTTCGCGGCGGCGCTGCGTGCCAGCATCCCCATGGGGCGGTGGGCTGACGCCGCCGACGTGGTCGGCCCCGTCATCTTCCTCGCTTCGCCGGCGGCCGGCTTCATCACCGGCCAGATCCTCTATGTCGACGGGGGCCTTACGGCCAGGGTCTGAGCCGCGAGCGGAATGCTTGACCTGCTCCGGGGCACCTGCAAGGATGTTCGCATCATGGATACGCAGTTCCGCATCGCGGTCAATCGAAGTCTTGAGCGGACGGCGTGGGGGTGGGCTTGGTGATGCGACGCGAGAGGAGAAGTGCTATGGAACGTGAGGTCTGGACTGTCGAGAAGATGCGCGGCCTGTTCGACCTGAGCGGCAAGGTCGCCATCGTCACGGGCGGGTCGGGCGCGCTCGGTCACGATGCCGCCAAAGGTATGGCCGCCTTCGGCGCCGATGTCGTCATCACGGGCCGGCGCCTCGAGAACCTCAAGGTCGCCGCGGCGGACATCGCCGCGACCGGCGCCAAGGTGCTCCCCATCGTGTGTGACGCCATCGACGCCGAGAGCGTCGAGGCCATGGTGCAGAAGACCGTCGACGAGCTCGGCAGGGTCGACATCCTCGTCACGGCCTCCGGCCAGGCGAACCGCTTCGCCGCGGAGGAGTTCCCGCTCGACGAGTGGCAGAAGGTCATGGACTCGCTGGTCAAGGGCACGTTCATCGCCTGCCAGGCGGCCGGCAAGCGCATGATCGCCCAGGGTGGCGGCAAGATCATCACCGTCGGTTCGGTGCGCGGCGAGCTCGGCCACCCGGGCGGCTACTCAGCCTACGGCACCGCCAAGGGCGCCGTGCACCTGCTCACCAGGCAGCTCTCGGCCGAATGGGCCAAGTACAGGATCAACGTCAACGCCATCGCTCCCTGCATCTTCTGGACCCCGCTCACGCAGCAGGTCCTCGACGATCCGGAGCTCTACAAGATCTTCATGCAGCGCATTCCGTGGGGTCGCGCCGCCGATCCGCAGGACTTCATCGGCGCGACCGTCTACCTGGCGTCCGCCGCCTCGGACTTCGTCACCGGCAACATTCTCATGGTCGACGGCGGCAGCACCGCCGGCTGAGTGTCGCCGACAGAAGGAGCACACGTGGACGCTGCACGCGTGGATCACGTCGCCGTCATCGGCGGCGGCATGATGGGCGTCGGCGTCGCCCAGGTCTTCGCCGCCGCCGGGCACGGTGTCGCGCTCCAGGACCTCTACCCGGAGGCCCTCGAACGGGCGCCGGGGACGATCCGCGGCAACCTGAGCTTCCTTGCCGAGCACGGGCTGTTCGCGGCTGCCGCCGTCGACGCGGCGGTTGGCCGCGTGCGCACGACGACCGACCTGGCGGCGGCGGTCGACGGCGCCGACTTCGTCATCGAATGCGTCTTCGAGGACCTCGCTCTCAAGCAGGCGGTCTTCGCGCAGCTCGACGTGGCGTGTCCGCCCGAAACGGTGCTCTGCACCAACACGTCGGTGATGAGCATCGCCGAGATCGGCGCCCAGGCGCGGCACAAGGAGCGGGTCGTCGGCACGCACTTCTGGAACCCGCCGTACCTGATCCCGCTGGTCGAGGTCGTGCGGACTCCCCAGGTCGACCCGGCGGTGGTCGAGCGGACCATGGCGATCCTGCGCGACGCGGGCAAGCACCCCATCGACTGCAAGAAGGACGTGCCGGGGTTCGTCGCCAACCGTCTGCAGCACGCCCTGTGGCGGGAGGCGATCTCGATCGTCGAGCACGGCATCGCCGACGCCGCCACGGTGGACGAGAGCATCCGCTTCGGCCCGGGTCTCCGCCTGCCGATCCTCGCGCCTCTGGAAACCGCGGACATGATCGGCCTCGACCTCACGCTGGCGATCCACAACTACATTCTGCCGCACCTGGAGGCCTCCGGAGAGCCGTCTCAGCTCCTCAAGGAGAAGGTCGCGGCCGGCGATCTGGGCTTCAAGACGGGCCGCGGCTTCCAGGAGTGGAGCGAGGAGGACGCGGATGCCTCGCGGCGGCGGCTGGTGGAGTATCTGGTGAATGTAGTGGGCGGCGGCGAGTCTTGACAGCGGCTTCTCCGCGCGAGTAGCGTATCCACGATACGGCGCGGCATGTCCGAGATGCGGATGGGTCGAGTACCTGTCTGGGCACAAGAGTGCCCGTCTGTCCAAACAGTAACGAGACCGAGGAGAAGAAAGGCAATGGGGAAGAAAGTATTCGTTGACCTCAGCCATCCGTTCGGTGCGGACCTCCCGCTTTGGCCATATTTCACCAAGCCTGTGGTCGACACGATGCATGGTCTGGCGAAATCCGGCGTCTTGAGTCAGAAGATCAGCGTCGTGCAGCATGCCGGTACGCATGCGGATGCGCCGCGCCACGTCATGGAGCGCGACTTCGCCGGCACCCGCACGAGATACAGTCACGAACTGCCTGTGGACGCGTATGTCGGCGACGCGGTCTGCCTGGACATCAAGGTCGAAGACTGGGGCCTGATCAAGGGCGAGCACCTCGACGACGCCTGCGAGCGGGCGCACATCAAGCCTGAGGAGCTCAAGGGCATGGTGATCTGCCTGCGGACCGGCATGCACCTGAAGTACGACGACAGCAAAGACTACTACCACTACTCATGCGGCACGGGCCGGGACGCAGGCAACTGGTTCCAGAAGTACATGCCGAAATGCGTCGCCATGGACATGCAGGCGCTGGATCACCCCCTGCACACGGCCATGGGCAAGAACGGCCCCACCCAGATGAACCTGCCTGGTAACACGGGCCGGCCGATCACCGACGAGTACATCGACAAGTTCGGCATCGAGGCGTATGCCGAATTCGATCGGGAGGTGTTCATCGAGACGTTCGGCATGGACAAGTACATGGAAGCCTACGGGCAGCTGGAACGTGCGGGTCTGCAGGGGACCTGGGAGCCCTGTCACAAGCTCATGATGGGCAACGGCATCGTCGGCGTCGAGAACCTCGGTGGGGATCTCGACAAGGTCGTGGGCAAACGCTTCCGCTTCTTCGCGTTCCCTCTCCGCTGGTGGCTGGGCGACGGCTCGATGGTCCGCTGCGCTGCCGAGATCGATGAAGACGACCTGAACCCTGTCCCAGACAGGCTCTACAAGTACGGCGTAATCTGAGAGAAGGAGTGACCGTGGAAGTCACACGCTACGACGAGGCCCCACCGTACGAGGCGCCCAAGCACCACGAGTGCTTCGGCCTGCGCCTCCAGGGCCTCGAGGTCAGCAAGACGCGCAACTTCTGGATGGGCCTCTCGCACTTCCTTCCCAAGGGAGGCGCCTTCGAAGACGCCACGCCTGTGGAGAAGGTCTACTTCGTGCTCGAGGGTGAGGTCACGGTCGTCACGCCCGAGGGCGAAGCCACCCTCAAGAAGTGGGACTCGTGCTATCTCGCGCCCAACGAATCCCGCGCCATCGAGAACCGCACCAACTCACCCGCTTCGATGCTCGTCGCGATCCCCTATCCGGAGCCCCGCGAGGGCTGACTCGGGTCTTCGGGACCTCCGTCCCGGCCCCCGACGGCGATGATGCATCAGCAGGCGCTCGACAGTCGTGAAGGACGCGAGCGGCGGCTTGTCCCCTGCCGCCGCTCGTGTCCTCGCGGCGCGCGCCGCGGCGACGCGGACCCGTGTGTGCGCGGCCGTGCCGGAGGGGCTCGATGACCGCTGAGCGCGAGCGCATCTGCGTCGTCGGCGCCGGCCTCATGGGTCACGGTATCGCCCAGGTCTTCGCCTGCGCCGGCCACCCTGTGGCCGTGTATGACCCGCAGCCGGGAGCGCTGGCGACCGTGCACGAACGCGTCGCCGCCAACCTGGGGCGGCTTGGCCTGCCGGACGAGGCGCTCGCGTGCATCTGCGTGCACGAGCGCCTGGCTGAAGCTCTGGAGGGCGCCGCGTTCGTCTTCGAGGCGGCGCCCGAAAAGGTCGACCTCAAGGTGCGGCTCATCGAGGAGATCACCACGATCGCCGCGCCGGACGTCATCGTGGCCAGCAACACCTCGTCCATGCCGGTGGCCGTCTACACGCCCAGAGCGGTCGGCGCCGAGCGCGTGATCGGCACGCACTTCTGGAACCCTCCGTATCTCATCCCGCTTGTCGAGGTCGTGCAGGGCGAGCGCACGGCGGCCGCTACCGTGGAGCGCACGATGGCCGTCCTCAGCGCCGCCGGCAAGCTGCCCGTGCACGTGCGCAGGGACGTGCCCGGCTTCGTTGCCAACCGTCTGCAGCACGCCCTGTGGCGCGAAGCCATGTCGATCGTCGAGCACGGCATCGCCGACGCCGAGACTGTGGACCTCTGCGTGAAGAACAGCTTCGGGCTGCGGCTCGCGGTGATGGGTCCCCTCGAGACCGCCGACCTCGGCGGTCTCGACCAGGTCCTGAACATCCACGAGCAGATCCTGCCGTTCATCGACCGCACCCCCGGGCCCCTGCAGATCCTCCGCGACAAGGTCGTCGCCGGGGAGCTCGGCATGAAGACCGGGCAGGGTTTTCTGCCCTGGACCGACCAGACGGCCGCAGCCGCCCACGCGCGGCTCGCCGACCACCTGATCGCCGCGCTCGCGACAAAGATGGTTCCGCCCGACGCGCCGACCACGATGTAGACGACCTCAGAGGAGGCGCACATGCCGAATCCCATCATCACCGCCGCGCTCACGGGCCCCGTGGCGACGAAGGCCGACAACCCCGGCATGCCGGGCACGGTGGCCGAGATCGCCGCGGACGCCAGGGCCGCCTACGACGCCGGCGCGGCCGTCATCCACATCCATCTGCGGGACGACGACGGCAACATGACGGTCGACCTGGATGTGGCGCGCCGCACCGTCGAGGCGGTGCGCGCCACCTGCCCCGGCATCGTGCAGCTCTCGACCGGCGGGCTGGCCTTCACTTACGAAGACCGCATGAAGATGGTCGAGGCCAAGCCGGCCATGGCGACGCTCAACCCGTGCACCATGACCTTTGGCGCCGAGGAGTTCCGCAACCCGCCCAAACCGATGATGCAGCTGGCGGCCCGCATGATCGAGCTTGGGGTCAAGCCTGAGGTGGAGATCTACGACAGCGGCCATCTCGAGATGATGCTGTACCTCGTGCACAAGGGGCTGCTTCTGGCGCCGTTGCAGGTCTCGTTTGTGATGGGAGTGCGCGGCGGCATGAAGGGCGACCCGGCGCTGCTCGCCTACCTGGTGCGCGAGCTGCCGGAGGGCACGAGCTGGCAGGTGATCGGCGTCGCCGGGGCCAACCTGCCGATGACCACCATCGGCCTCGCCATGGGCGGCAATGCGCGCACCGGCATGGAGGACACGCTCACCCTGGAGAAAGGCGTGCCGGCGGCGTCAAACGCCCAGCTCGTAGAGCGCCTCGTGCGGATCGCGCGCTCGCTGCAGAGGGAGCCCGCGACGGTGGCCGAGGTCGTTGAGCGCCTCAAGCTGTCCCCGGAGCTCGTGGGCTCGGCGTGAGCCTGCGGACCGCCCTCCAGCGCTGCGCGAACGTGAGCGCACGCGGGCCGGTCGGGTCGTGGACGAACGCTTGACAGCGATGCCGGCGGCGATATGATGCCCGTATCGTGGGAGGAATGTCCGCATGGTGGATAGCATTGGAGGTGCGAAGGCGCCATAGAGACAGGATCTGACCGGGCCGGGCGGCCCGCGTCGTCGGCGCGAGCTTCCATCATGCACCGCGGTGCGCGGCAGCCCGGATCCAGCAAGGACCCAAGGGGGGTCTCGTGGGCGCGGCGGCTCGCTGTTGAGCCGCCGAGGACCGCGGGACCAAAGCAAGGAGGCGGCATGAGCTCAGACGACCGCAAGTCAAGAGTAGCATCGGCAGGCGCCGGGTTCGGCCGGACTCCGGTCACGCGGCGCGACTTCCTCAAAGTGGCCGGCGTGGCCGGCGCGGCGCTCGGCGTGGTCGGCGGCGGCGGCGTGCTGGCCGCCTGCGGCGGTACCACCACCGACGGCGGCGGCGCCTCCGCCTCCGCCGGCGCCACAGGCCGGACCATCAAGGTCGGGTTCGTGGCCCCGCTTACCGGCCCTCTCGCGGCGTTCGGCGAGGCCGACACGTTCTGCGTCGATCAGTGGAAGACGTCCGTCAAGGACGGCCTCCTGTGTGGTGACGGGCAGACGCACCCCATCGAGTTCATCATGAAAGACTCGCAGTCCGACTCGAACCGCGCCGCGACGGTGGCCGGCGACCTCATGACCAACGACGGCGTCGACGTGATGATGGTCGCCTCGACCCCCGACACGGTCAACCCGGTCGCCGACCAGGCCGAGGCCTTCGGCGTCCCCTGCGTGTCCAACGACTGCCCCTGGCAGGCGTACTACTTCGGCCGCGGCGCCACCCCCGACAAGCCGTTCACGTGGACCTACCACTTCTTCTGGGGCCTCGAGGACGTGACCGCCAACTTCGTCAGCATGTGGGACGCGCTCAAGACCAACAAGAAGATCGGCGAGATGTGGCCCAACGACGCCGACGGCGCCGCCTGGGCCGACCCGAAGACCGGCCAGCCGCCGATGCTCAAGGCGGCCGGCTACACGGTGATCGACGGCGGCCGCTACCAGAACGGCAGCGAGGACTTCACGCCGCAGATCGGCAAGTTCAAGGCCGCCGGCTGCGACATCATGAGCGGCGTCATGATCCCGCCGGACTTCACCAACTTCTGGAAGCAGTCATACCAGCAGGGCTTCAAGCCCGTGGCCACCACGGTCGGCAAGGCTCTTCTGTTCCCGTCCGCCCTCGAGGCGCTCGGCGACATCGGCTACGGCCTCACCACCGAGTGCTGGTGGTCGCCGAACCACCCGTTCAAGTCGTCCCTCAGCGGCCAGACCTGCCAGCAGTTCGCCGACGCGTTCACGGCGGCCACCACGAAGCAGTGGACGCAGCCGTTGCTGCACTACGCCGTGTTCGAGGTCGTCGCCGACGCGCTCAAGCGCACCACCAGCGTCGATGACAAGCAAGCCATCCTCGACGCCATCAAGGCGACCAACCTCGACACCATCTGCGGCAACGTCAACTGGCAGGCCGGCCCGCCGCAGAACCCCGTGCCCAACGTCAGCAAGACGCCGCTCGTCGGCGGCCAGTGGGTCAAGGGCACGAACTGGCCCTACGACCTCAAGGTCGTGACCAACGTCACCGCCTCCATGGTCCCGGTCCAGCAGGACGTCGCGGCGATCAAGTACTAGGAGCACACCATCCGACCCACTACCCAGCAGCGCCCGATCGCCCGAGGAGTCTCCGTGACGCACGGCGGTGAAGACTCATGACCGTAGTGCTCGAGACCACGGGCCTGATGAAATCCTTCGGCGGCGTGCAGGTCATCGACGACCTGAGCGTGAAGCTGACCGAAGGTGAAGCGCTGGGCATCGTCGGGCCGAACGGCGCCGGCAAGACCACGTTGTTCAACCTCATCACCGGCGTGTATCGGCCCGACGCGGGTCGAGTCAGCTTCAAGGACAAGGACATCACGCACCTGTCGCGGCAGAACCGCTGCCGCGAGGGCATCGGCCGCACCTTCCAGATCCCCAAGCCGTTCGCCGACATGAGCGTGTTTGAGAACGTGCTCGTGTGCGCCGCCTACGGGCGGGGCATGAGCGAGCGCGCCAGCTACACGCGCTGCGTGGAGACGCTGGAGCTCACCAGGCTCTCCGCCAAAGCCAACAAGCAGGCCGGCGCTCTGCCGCTGCTCGACCGCAAGCGCCTGGAGCTGGCGCGGGCGCTCGCCGGCGACCCCAGCGTCCTGCTTCTGGACGAGGTCGCCGGCGGGCTCACCGAGAGCGAGGTCGAGGCCCTCATCGTGACCATCAAAGACCTCCACCGCGAGGGCATCTCGATCATCTGGATCGAGCACATCGTGCACGCCCTGCTGGCCGTGGTCGGGCGCATCGTCGCCATCAGCTTCGGCCGCAATCTTATCGAGGGCGACCCCAACGAGGTCATGTGCAGCGAAGAGGTACAGGCCTGCTACATGGGGGGGACGCCGGTATGAGCGTCCTCGAGCTCCAGGAGGTCGACGTCTTTTACGGCGATTTCCAGGCCCTCTTCAAGGTCTCGCTCACGGTCGAAGAGGGGCAGACCTTCGCCTGCATCGGCGCCAACGGCGGCGGCAAGTCCACGCTCCTGCGCACGATCGCCGGGCTCCAGCGCCCGGCCTCGGGCCAGATCCTCTTCCGCGGCGAGCCTGTCGACAAGTACCCCGCGCACGACCGCGTCGGCATGGGCATCGCGCTCGTGCCCGAGGGCCGTCGCGTCTTTCCCAGCCTCACGGTCTTCGAGAACCTGCAGATCGGCGCCTACGGCGGCCGCAAGGGCGACTGGACCACCGACTCGGTGATGGAGCTCTTCCCGCTGCTCAAGCCCCTGGTTAAGCGTCAGGCGTCGAGTCTTTCCGGCGGCGAGCAGCAGGCCCTGGCCATCGGGCGCGCCCTGATGTCCAACCCGCAACTGCTGCTGCTCGACGAAGTCTCGCTGGGCCTCGCGCCCGTGGTCATCAAGCGCATCTACGAGGCCATGGTGCACCTTGTCGGCACGGGCACCACGATCCTGGTCGTCGAGCAGGACGTGCAGCACGTCCTCACCGTGGCCGACTACGTGGCCTGCTTCCTCGAGGGCCGCATCAGCCTCGAAGGTAAGCCGAGCGACCTCAGTTCTCAAGCGATCACGGCAGCCTACTTCGGGGTGTGACGGTATGGATTGGGTCAATGTAGCGATTCAAGGCGTTCTGCTGGGCGGGCTGTACGCTCTGTTCGCGACCGGCCTTGCTCTGGTGTTCGGCGTCATGCGCATGGTCAACCTGGCGCACGGCGACCTCGGCATCCTGGCGGCGTTCGTCGCCCTGTTCCTCTTCCAGTCTCTTCATCTGGGCGTCATGTGGTCGGGTCTCGTGACCATCGCCATCATGTTCGTGGTGGGCTATCTGCTGCAACGCGGCCTGCTCAACTTCACCCTGGGCAGCGACGACACGCGCCCCATCGTGGTCACCTTCGGCCTGTCGATCATCATCCAGAACGGCCTCATCATGTGGTTCTCGGCCGACTCGCAGGGTCTGGACGCCGGCAGGATCGAGAACATCAGCATCCGCATTAACGACCAGTTGTCCATCGGCTGGTTCCCGCTGCTCGTGTTCGTGACCTCCATCGTCGTCATCGCGCTGCTGCAGACCTTTCTCAACCGCACCAAGCTGGGGCGCGCCTTCAGAGCCACCTCCGACGACCGGGAAGCGGCCGAGCTCATGGGCATCGACAACCGTCACATCTACGGCCTGGCCATGGCCATCGCCCTGGCCATCGTCGCCCTGGCCGGGATCCTGCTCGCCGTGCGCACCACCTTCGACCCCACGCAGGGCTCGTTTCGCCTCATCTTCGCCTTTGAGGCCGTGATCATGGGCGGCATGGGGTCCATCTGGGGGACGCTCATCGGCGCCATCGTCCTCGGCCTGTCCCAGACCCTGGGCTCGCAGGCCTTCGGCTCCGGTTGGGGTCTGCTCGTCGGCCACCTGGTCTTCCTCACCGTCCTGGCCGTGCGGCCCAGCGGCTTCTTCGCGAAGACGGTGACGGCATGAGCGCACCCGCGTTTCGCATCGCGCGCTCGACGCGCATGCATCGCTACGTGCTCATCGGCGGCGTGCTCATCGTGGCCGTGCTCGCCAGCTTCCCGCTATGGGCGCAAGTGAGCTTTCTGCGGACCATGGTCACCTTTTTCACGCTGCTGGCGCTGGCCCAGATGTGGAACCTGCTGGGCGGGTACGCCGGCCTGATCTCTGTCGGTCAGCAGGCGTACATCGGTCTCGGCGCCTACGGCCTCTGGCTGATCGGCGACGTGATCGGGCTGCACCCGTTCATCGCCGTCTTCCTCGCCGGCGGCCTGGCGGTGCTGGTGGCCCTCCCTATCGCACCGCTCATCTTTCGCCTGCGCGGCGGCTACTTCGCCATCGGCACCTGGGTCGTCGCCGAGGTGGTGCGCCTGGTCGTGGCCAACATCCAGGCCACCGGCGGCGGGTCCGGCAAGACCGTCGTCTCCGCCGCGCGCCTGCCCATCGACACGCGCATCAACGGCACCTATCTGCTCGCCCTGTTCGTCGCCGTGGGCTCGATCCTGCTGGTCTACTTCCTGCTGCGCTCACGGCTTGGGCTCGCCCTCACGGCGATCCGTGACAACGAGCTGGCGGCGCAGAGCTCCGGCGTCAACGTGTTTCGCGCGAAGCTCTACGTCTACCTCATCTCCGCCTTCGGCTGCGGCGTCATCGGCGCCGTGGTGGCCATGAACCTGCTGCGTATCCAGCCGGCCGCGGCGTTCAGCATCAGCTGGACGGCCTACGCGATGTTCATCGTCGTCATCGGCGGCTTCGGGTCCATCGAGGGCCCCATCATCGGCACGGTGATCTACTTCGCTCTGCTCCAGACTCTCAGCCAGTACGGGACGACCTATATGCTGCTGCTCGGGGTGATCGCTGTGGTCATCGCGACCAAGGCTCCTCGCGGCCTCTGGGGTTTCGTCGTCAAGCGCTGGGACGTCCACCTGTTCCCGGTGCGCCGCCGGCTCGTGCTGGAAGAGCCTCCGAAGCCGGAGAGCCCGGCGGGCGCAGGCGCGTCCGCGCCCGTGGCCGAGGCGAGCTGAGCGGTGCGTGCCGGACATGGCGACCGAGGCCCGGAGACCCGGGGGCAATGGTGATGGAGGCGCGGTGAGCGGACTGGTCGAGGAGCGCGAGCAGGAACAGCGTAGTGGTGTGCAGGTGCTGGCGAGGGCGGCCACGATCCTCAGGCTGCTGGCCGCCGACTCGTCGGGAGGGCTCACCTTCAGCGAGCTGGTGGCACGCGCGGGGCTGCCGCGCACGACGGTGCACCGCATCCGCTATGCGCTCGAGGAGGAGGGCTTCGTCTGCGCCGACGCAGCCACCGGCCGGCTCCACCTGGGGCCTGGTCTCCTGCAACTGGCGGTGGCGAGCCGCCGCGACCTGCCGACGGTGGTCCGCCCGTACCTCGAGCGCCTGTCCCGGGAGCTCAACGAGACCGTCGACCTCGGCGTGCTCGACGGCATGCACGTGCTCTTCATCGCCCAGCATCCCGCGCCGCAGCGTTCGCTCATGGTGGTCTCCCGCGTCGGCGCCCGCTTCCCGGCCTTCTGCACGGCCAACGGCAAGGTGTTGCTGGCGCAGCTCACCCCCGACGAGCTCAAGAGGCGCCTGCCCAGGAAGCTCGAGACGCCTTCGCGGCACAAGCCGGTCTCGCGCGAGGATCTGCTGCGCGAGCTCGAAGAGGTCCGTCGCAGCGGCGTCGGCTACGATCGCGAAGAGCACCACGTCGGCATCTGCAGCACCGGCGTGGCCATCGCCGACATCGACGGCAGCGTGGCCTCGATCGCCGTGCCCATGCCGGCGGCGCGCTTCTACGCCGACGCGGACGCCGTCTCCGCGACCCTTCTGCGCGTGCGCGACGAGATCCAGATCGCCCTGCAGCGCGCCTGAGCCCGAGCCGCCCCTGGTCGTCGCGGTGGTGGGCAGTCCGCGGCCGCACGCCGGCCGGCGACCGACCTGGCCGGGGTGCTGCTCGCCGAGACCTGAGGCAGCCTACCGGGTGCGGATGACGCGCGTCTCGGTGACGATGGCGCCCACGGCGAGATCGTGCGGCTCGCAGGGCAGCTCGTTCACGAGCTGAGCCTCGAAGGCCAGCGCCACCCATGGGACGCCGGGACGCGTGCGCGCCAGATACGTGTCGTAGAAGCCGCCGCCGTAGCCGCAGCGCCTGCCGGCGGCGTCGAATGCGGCGCCCGGCACGACGACCACATCCATGCGTAGCGGGGGCACCTCCTCGAGCCCCTCGCGCGGCTCCGGGATGCCCCAGGCGCCGGGCACGAGGTCTGTCGCGGGATCCGCGATCAGGTAGGCGGCCATCAGTCGTGGGGCCAGGATGCGGGGTGTGCACACCGTCTTGCCCGCCTTGAGCGCCCACAACAGAAGGGCCGTCGTCTGGACCTCGCTGCGGAATGAGGCGTACAGCATGATGGTGGCGGAGGCGGCGAGCTCGGGGAGGGCGGCGGCGCGCGCGCAGACCCGGGCGCTGAGCCGGGCGCGCGCCGCCCCCGGCAGGGAGTCGCGCGCGGCCAGCGCGCGCCGCCGCAGCTCGAGCTTGGCGTCGGCGGACGCCGATCCCGGCTCCGCGTCGTTGCGTGTGTCTGTCATCGGCTCCCCTCCCTGCATGAACGGTTGCGGGTGCGCTGCGGCGGAGGCAACGCACGGCGCGAGCCGGGCGCGAGCCCGGGCGGCGCCTCCTTTCTCTATAGTATAGGCGCGCGCATAGATGCGCAGCCGTCGGGTGGGCTTGCCGGCCCCGCGCCGAGACGAGCGACGGCCGTCGGCCCCGGCCCCGCGGGCGAGAGGACAGGCATGGCGCATTACACCCACGAAGAGACGCGCTTGGCGACCGCGGTCGCGCACGCCTCTGCCGCTGGCGTCGCTTGCGTCCCCGACGCCGGCCGCATCGCTTTCTCCTCGCGCTCGCCGTGGCGCTGAGCGTCGCCACGGTGGCGACTCGCATCGAGATCCTCGCGGTGGGGTCGCTGCACCGCGATTTCAAGCCCGCGGCGCAGCACTTCATCGATCTTCTGCGGCCCCACGCCACGGTCTCGGTGCGCGAGGTCAAGGAGGTGGCGCTGCGCGGCCGCAGCGAAGCGGAGGTGCTGCGCGAGGAGGGCCGGCGCCTGCTTGCGGCGTGGCCGCAGGCGCCCGTCGTCGCGGCGCTCGCCGTGGACGGCCGCGCCCTCGACACCGAGGCGTTCGCGGACTGGCTGCAGAAGGCCTTCGAACGCGGCGGCGCGGGCTTCGTGATCGGCGGCTCGCTGGGGCTCGCCGGCGAGGTGCAGGCGCGCGCCGCGGAACGCCTCTCCCTCTCGGCGCTCACCTTGCCCCACCAGCTGGCCAGGGTGATCCTGCTGGAGCAGCTCTTCCGCGCCGGCAAGATCCTGCGCGGCGAGCCGTACCACCACTGAGCATCCGGCCGCCGGCGGGCGCCGCGTCGTGCTCGGGCGCGGCGCGAGCAGCCGCGCAGCCAGGGCGGCATCGCGGGGGCGGGTACCGCGGCACATGACGATCCCCGTCGCTCAAGTGCCCGCCATCAGCGAAGAAGGCGGAGGGCGTCGTGCAGCCGGCAGCGCTCAGAGCAGGCGCCGGCAGACGCGCGCTCAGGCCGCCCCGCCCGGCGCGCCCGTCGGCGGCACAGGCGTAGTCGTCGAGGGGGAAGACAGGAAGAGGCCGACATGGCCATCCCCCTTCGTCCGGTTGCGCGTTCAGCCTCCGGATCGACGGCCGCGAGAAGGCGGACACGCCGCGCCGCGCGCCGCAGCCGCCGCGCCTGTGGGAGCCGCCGCGGCGGGGTAGTACCGCGAGGGAAGATAAGGAATTCCGGGCGATCCTTATCTTCCCCTTCCGCACCACCCCCCCGCGGGCCGCCGAAGACGCCCGCGCCGCCCGCCCGCGAGCCTGCGGAGCCGCCGGAGCGGGGGTAGTACTGTGAGGGAAGATAAGGAATTCCCGCCGATCCTTATCTTCCCCTTCAGCGTGCGCCCAGAATGTTGGAGGTGAGGCCCTTCGGGTGAACCGACAACGACAAGCTCGTCGTCGCCTGCCTGCGTCAGTCCGGTCCGGGTAGCTGCCAGGAGGCCCGGTAGCAGGCTGGCGGCCTGACCGGGAAACGGGTCGGGTCGAAGCCCAGCGTCAAAAGCCCTTGCAGGGGGAGCGACTGTCCGTAGCGTCAAGCGCAGTCTGCCGCGTCGTCAGTGGTTCCGCAAAGGCGGGGAAAGGGAGCGCCGAGCCCGGGCGCTCGGGGTGAAGGCCATGGCAGCGGTGAAGAGCCTGGACGTGCAGCCGCGAAGGACTCCCCGGCGCAAGCGGACACGGAACGTTCAGAAGGTGTCGGCGGGAACTGGGGAGGCTTTCCCCGGCCCGGCGGTCTGCGAAGATGCGCCGCCGGAAGCGTCGCGCTCTATAACCGGTTCACGCCGGGAAGTGGGCGGGAAGCCGGAAGGGCGCCCGCGGCGGCCGTAGTACCGCTTGAGCCGGACGGACAACTCAGGCCGCCGGTGAGGGAAGGGCCGCTGCTTCGTCGATGCGCATCGAGTGCAGGGAAGGGCTGGTGAGCGCCCTCGTGGCTGGTCCCGCCGAACAAGACAAGGTCCAAGCCCCGCAGCGGGCTGCCGGGCGGCCAAGGCCGACCCCGAACGACGGTTCCCCGCGAACCGGCGGGGCAGGCCGAATGCCGGCGGTGAACGACGTCGGTGAGCCGTGTGCGGGAGAACCGCATGCACGGTTCGATGCGGCGGGCGCTGGAAACGGAGCGTCAACGACCTATGGCGACGGGTTGAGCCCCCGGCGGGAAACCGCGGGACACATGGCAGCCGGGCCTTCAGGTCGAGACGCCACCGCGCCAGCGCCCGACCCTACA
>Ga0194057_10000705_pt1 | contig 17496 bp, 15 predicted proteins | sample SepL4415m_MetaG_FD_155474 | JGI IMG/M metagenome (GOLD analysis project Ga0194057, IMG submission 155474) | Anoxic zone freshwater microbial communities from boreal shield lake in IISD Experimental Lakes Area, Ontario, Canada - Sep2016-L442-15m | ecosystem: Environmental > Aquatic > Freshwater... | reverse complement strand
ATTGCGAGCGAGTTGAGCAAGCGCACCGTCAATGTCGTTGAGAGGCTGGCCAAGCACCGCTACTTCCCTACCGGGCGCCGCGTACGCGATGACACGCATGCGCGTTCCATCACCCCCGGTGGTATCAACGGTGACAGGAATGCCGAATGCGATGGGCAGATTGAGTACTGGCTTAAGCTCGGTACCTGCATCAACGGCCAGCGTCGTGACCAACTCGCCGCCGGTTGACACCCTTCCGACGTAGAGTCCGTCGAGCGTTCGCCGCCCCCGCACGTTGCTCGGATCAGCCGGGATGGCGGCAGCCGCCGCGAGTGCTGGCTGCCGCAACGATTCCAAGCGCACATCAACTTGACCCAAGAGCGTCGCGGACTGGGCGCGGAAGACACCGAATCCCGCAACCACGAGCAGTGCCACGATCGCGCCCATTCCCAACAGAATGCGCGCTCGCAGCGACATCAGGATTCCCGGACGCTGTAGCCGACCCCGCGCACGGTGTGAATCAGCTTGGGTTCGCCGCTGTCAACCTTGCGACGCAGATTGCTGATAAACGATTCGATGATGGTCGAGTCTCCGTTGAAATCGTACTGCCACACGGTGTCGAGAATCTGAGCACGCGAAACGACGCGGCCTGCATTGGTCATCAGGTAGCGAAGCAAGTTGAATTCGGTGGGCGACAGCAACGCCTCCTGCCCACCACGCCAGACGCGATGCGAATCGAGATCGAGTTCGAGATCAGCGACCACGAGTCGCGATGACGTGGTTCCAACTCCGGTGCGACGCAGTGCCACTTGCACACGCGCCACCAGTTCTTCCAAAGCAAAAGGTTTGGTGATGTAGTCGTCACCACCGATGGTCAAGCCGCGCACACGATCTGCCGTATCGTGCCGTGCGGTCACAAACAGGATCGGCGCACGGCACCCACTGTTACGCAGTCGCGTGAGCAGCTCGAAACCGTCAAGGTCAGGCAGGTTGACGTCGAGAACGACAACATCAGGGGCAAAGCGATCCGCTTCTTCTAGGGCTTCGGCTCCGTTCGCGGCTGAGCGCGTTTCGTAGTCAGAGAGCCGCAACGCCGACGTGATCAGGAATGACAGGTTTTCTTCGTCATCAACAACAAGGACTCGGGGTCGCTGGGCCATGGCTCCATCGTGACAGTCGTTCCTGCAGCCTTACTGACCGGATCCTGAAGGTTTCCTGACCACGGTCTCCAGTCAATCCACAGGTTACCTTGCACGATGCTTCAACTGCGGTGTCAACAATGACAATGGAATCGAGACCTCGACTTCCGCACTCACCCCGAGGAGCATTTGATCATGACAACTCGAAACAGGGTGGCGTTCGCCGCCACAGGCCTCGCCGTCGCCACTGGTGCCCTGCTTTTTGGCGTCACGAGCGCCCAAGCAGCCAACACCACCCCCTCCCCCTCATCAACCACCGCTACCGAATGCCACGGTCCTGCCGCCTCCCTCTCGGCTGAACAGTGCGCGTCCTTCCAGACCGACATGAAGGCCGCACGCGACGGCGTGTTCACCAAGTACGGGCTCACGCCTCCCACTGGTGATGGCCCTCAGGGTCGAGGTCATAAGGGCGCCGGCCACGGCCCCGACCTCTCCAGCCTGAGTGCCGACCAGCAGGCAGCCTTCAAGACGGACATGGAAGCCGTACACGCACAGCGCGACGCGGTGTTGACCAAGTACGGCATCACCCCGCCGGCCGACGGACAGGGCCGCGAGGCCATCCGCGAGCAGGTTTCCAAGCTCTCAACTGAGCAGCAGGCCGCACTCAAGGCTGACATGCAGACGGTTCGCGATGCTCGTGACGCCGTTTTCGCTAAGTACGGAATCACCGTACCGGCCAAGGGCCGACCTGGCGCCTGATCGCCCACGTGACCCCCGGCCCACGCGATGTGGGTCGGGGGTCACGTGCGTCTGGGACTTTTGTCCAGATACCCCGCCGGGTATCCGTGGGACAATGGAGATAAGGAAGCCGAGATGCAACAAGAGTGATCGTTATGAAGAAGAAGGTTCTGGTTCTCGGGGGCAACTTCGGTGGTCTCACCGCCGCTCTCGCTGTGCAGTCCGAACTCGGTGGCGACGTGGACGTCACCGTGATTGCGGCGTCCGATGAGTTCCTATTCAACCCGTCGTTGATATGGGTTCCGTTCGGCAAGCGTGTCCCGAAGGACATCACCTTCCCGCTCGCCCCCACCTTCGAAGACCACGGAGTCGAGTTCGTCCACGCGACTGTCACCGCAGTCGACCCAAAGTCTCAAACAGTGAGTGCAGGCGGTCAGGACTACCCCTACGACTACCTCATCATCGCCACTGGGTACCGGAATAACTTCGATGTCGTTCCGGGGCTTGGTCCGAACGGGAACGCCTACACAATTACGACGCTTGCCGATGCGCTGGCCACGGCTGAAGGCTGGCGCACCCTTGTCGATAAGCCCGGAGACGTGGTCGTTGCCGCGACCCAAGGAGCGGGATGCTTTGGTGCCGCGTACGAATTCCTCTTCAATATCTCGCACCAGTTGAGGAAGGCCGGCATCAAGAAGCAGGTCAACCTCACATACGTCACCTCTGAGCCCTTCTTGGGTCACTTCGGCATTGGAGGACTCCCCCACGGTGACCAGATGCTGGGCATGTTCCTCAAGAAGGAAAAGATCACTGCGGTCACCGACGTCGCCACAGAGTACGTCGACACCGATCACATGAAGTTGGCCGACGGTCGCGAAATTCCCTTCGCGTTCGCCATGGTGATTCCGCCCTTCGTCGGGCAAGACGTCATTCGCGACACCGTACTCGCAGATGACAAGGGATACGTGAAGGTGCGCGACACCTACCAGAGCGAGAATTTCGACAACGTGTATGCCGTGGGTATCGCGGCGGCTGTTGCGGTGCCGTGGCAGACCGCCACTCCTGTGGGAATTCCCAAAACTGGCTTCCCCACTGAGCAAATGGCACATGTGGCTGCCAGTAACGTCGCGTCACAAATCCGAGGAGAGGCGCCGGCCAAACACAAGGAATTCGGTGACATCAAGGCCATCTGCGTGATGGACGCTGGTAACAACGGTGTCCTCATCCTCGCCGACAAGATGCTGCCGCCTCGCAAGCACGGCATCCTCATTCCCGGACCGCAGAATCACGCGATGAAGGTCGGGTTCGAGAAATACTTCATCTGGAAGATGAAGCACGGACACGTGAATCTTCCCTAAGTACGCGGACGGCAGCGCGCCCACCACGTCGGCTGGGGCGCTTCTGTCGGCCTAAGGCTTCAGCGAGGCCAGAGCGGCGCCCAGCCGCGTTGCCGCTTCCTCTGCGACTGCTTGCATTTCCGGTGCCTCCGACAGGTCGACCATCATCATCGGATCGATCGCTTCAACTACGGTTTCTTTGCCTACCTGCCGCACCACCACATTGCATGGCAAAAGCAAACCGATCGACGCATCTGCTTGTATCGCCCGATAGGCCAACGGTGGATTGCAGGCCCCCAGAATCACATAGGGCTCAAGGCCAACATCAAGTTTGGCCTTCATCGTGGCCGCGACGTCAATCTCGGTAAGCACACCGAATCCCTGCTCGGCGAGCGCGGCCCGCACTGCTTCCAGTGTCGTTGCGAATGATCCCGGCACGGTCACAGCAGATCCGTAGGTCATGACTGACTCCTTGATTGTGAGAGTAGAAGTTTCGCAACGACCTCATTCATGATTTCTGTCGTGCCACCGCCAATTGCGAGAATGCGGCTATCGCGGTAGTGACGTTCAACTTCAGCTTCGCGCATGCAGCCCATACCACCGTGAAGTTGCACCGCCATGTCGACGACGTGGTCGCATGCCGCCACCGCGGTGTTCTTGGCCATCGCAACGCGCATTAGCACGTCACGACCGGCAAGCCAGTCGTTTGTAACGGCACGAGTGTACGTGCGTGCCACGTCCACCTCGCGGGCCATCTCAGCGAGTTGATGCTGCACGAGTTGTCGGCTCACGAGCGGTCGGCCGAAGGTTTCGCGTTCGCGCACCCACGTCATGCTGAGGTCAAGGCAGCGTTGGGCCGTCGCATACGCCGACACCGCCAAACTCAGTCGCTCTGCCGCGAACTGCACCATGATCTGCAGGAAGCCCGAATTCCTCGCGCCTACAAGGCAATCAGCAGGGACACGTACCGCGTCGAACGCCACTTCTGCGGTATCGGAACACTGCCAACCCATCTTCCGCAGTGGCGGCGAAACGGCGACACCTGGCAGTGACGTATCGATGACGAGAAGCGAGATTCCACCAGCACCGTCATCACCGGTGCGTACAGCCGTCGTGATGAAATCGGCACGAGTCGCCGAGGTGATGTAGAGCTTGGAACCTGTGACGACGTAGTCATCGCCGTCGAGCACCGCTCGCGTACGCAATCCCGCAACGTCCGACCCACCACCTGGCTCGGTCACGCCCAAAGACACGATGCGTTCACCGGCAAGTACCGGACGCACGACGCGATCGATCAGCACCGAGTCACCGGAGGCCACGATGTGCGGCAGTCCGATTCCGTGGGTGAACAGTGCCGCGACCAGCCCCGACGATCCGCCAGCAAGGATGATCTCTTCGGCCACGATGAACGCGTCAATCGGCGAACCACCACTGCCGCCCACATCTTCCGGAAATCCCACGCTCAGCAGTCCAGCGTCGGCCGTCAGCCGGTGAACCTCGCGCGGGATCGCTCCCTCGTCTTCCCAACGTGGAAGGTTGGGCACGAGTTCTTTCTCAGCAAAACGACGCACACTGTCGCGCAGCATGAGACGTTCCTGCGAATCCCACTCATCGGACATACCGCCAGCCTACGGTCGGCGAGCGCGAGTCAGCAGATCATGGGTACCGAAAACTGCGCCTATGCGCGCTTACTGACCCCTCAGGCAGAAACCGGCGCGGACGAAATCGGCGGCGGCCTCGATTTCCGGAGCTTGGAAGCGGTCTGGGCCAGGACCTGCCACCGTCGTGCGGAAGGCAGCGATCACCTCACCGGTGACGGGCGCGGGGGTGAGCGGAGCACGCAAATCGACAGCCCGTGACGCGGCGATCAGTTCGATGCCCAAAATCGCAGTGAGGTTGGCAACACTGCGACGCAGTTTGCGGCCAGCGTGCCATCCCATCGAGACATGGTCCTCCTGCATCGCTGAACTAGGGATCGAGTCGACGCTGGCAGGCACGGCCAGTCGCTTGTTCTCGGAAACCAGTCCGGCCTGCGTGTACTGATCGATCATGAGTCCCGAGTCGACACCGGCATCGTCTGCGAGGAACGGCGGCAGTCCATGCGAACGATGCGTGTCGAGCATGCGGTCGGTGCGCCGCTCACTCATCGAGCCAAGGTCGGCGGATGCGATCGCGAGGAAGTCAAGCACGTAACCCACGGGCGCACCATGGAAGTTTCCGTTGCTCGTGACTTCGCCATTGGGCAAGACCACCGGATTGTCGATACGCGCAGCCAGTTCACGTTCGGCCACCATGCGCGCGTGCGTGACCGTATCGCGCACTGCTCCTGTGACCTGCGGTGCGCAGCGAAGGGAGTACGCGTCCTGAACTCGACCATCACCCTCCCGATGGGAAGCAACGATCGCCGATCCTTCGAGGGCCGCGAACATGTTGGCAGCGCTAGCCGCTTGACCTGGGTGTGGTCGCAACGGAAGGTGCAGTTCGGGCCGGAACACCTGATCGGTGCCGAGCAGACCCTCAACACTCATCGCGGCAATGACATCGGCACTGTCGCACAGCATCTCCAGATCAGCGATCGCCATGATCAGCATTCCGAGCATGCCGTCAGTTCCGTTGATGAGAGCGAGGCCTTCCTTCTCCTGCAACTCAATCGCTGTGATGCCCGCTGCGGCCAGCAACTCAGGCACCGACTTCTCGATTCCCTGCGCGTCGACCGCTCGACCCTCACCCATCAGCACCAGTGCGCAGTGCGAGAGCGGCGCGAGGTCGCCACTGCATCCGAGCGAGCCGAACTCGTGAACCACCGGAGTGATTGCGGCATTGAGAAGTGCGGCCATCGTTTCGGCTACCACCGGTCGAACGCCGGTTGATCCAGATGCCAGTGTCTTGAGCCGCAGCAACATCAATGCGCGCACGACCTCACGCTCGACCGGTTCGCCCCAACCCGCAGCATGGGAGCGAATGAGTGATCGCTGCAACTGGGTGCGCAACTCGTGCGGTATGTGACGGGTTGCAAGTGCGCCGAATCCCGTGGAAATTCCGTACACCGGCTGCGCTGCTGACGCCAGCGCTTCGATGCGTTGGCGCGAGTCTTCCATCGCGGCAAGCGACTCGGGCGAGATCTCGACCCGCGCACCTTGACGCGCCACCGCGATGACGTCGTCGGTGGTCATGCCTTCGGTGCCGATGATGACCGTGCTGCTGCTCATGCGGATTCCTTGATCTGCTGGCCGCCAACCCACACCCGGTCGACAAGATCGACGCCGGGGCGGTAAGCGAGGTGGACATGATGAGGTGCACGCAAAGAAACGAGATCGGCCCGACTACCTACACGAATGACACCTACATCATCGCGCCGCAGTGCTGCGGCTCCACCCGCGGTGGCCGACCACACTGCTTCATCCGGCGACATGCGCATCTCGCGCACGGCCAGCGCAATCATGAGCGGCATCGATGTGGTGAAACTCGACCCAGGATTGCAGTCGGTCGCCAACGCAACGGTGGCACCGGCATCAATCAGAGCCCGCGCATCGGGGTAGGGAGAGCGAGTCGAGAACTCAGCGCCTGGCAGCAGGGTTGCCACCGTCGAACTCGAGGCAAGGGCCTCGACATCCTGCGCCGACAAGTGAGTGACGTGATCGGCGGACGCGGCATTGAGCTGCACTGCCAGTTGAGCACCGGGGCCATGCTGCAGTTGATTGGCGTGCAGTCGTGGTTGCATTCCCGCAGCAATGCCGGCTTCAAGAATCGCCCGCGCCTGATCAGCATCGAAGGCACCACGATCGCAGAACACGTCAATCCAACGCGCCAACGAGGCACACGCCGGAATCATCTCGTCGATGACCAGGCGCACGTAGTCATCTGGCCGATCGGCGTACTCGGCAGGAACCACATGCGCACCGAGGAATGTCGTTTCCGGGGTGACTTCGCCAGCGATGCGCAAACTTCGCGCTTCATCGGCCCGGGTAAGCCCGTATCCGCTCTTACTTTCGAAGGTAGTGACGCCGCTGGCGGCCAACTCAGCGGCCAGACGCGCAAGATTCGCTCGCAGATCGTCGTCGGAGGCAGCGCGCGTGGCCGACACCGTGGTGCGAATTCCCCCGGCGGTGTAAGGCTCACCCGTCATGCGCGCTTCAAATTCTGGCCAGCGATCGCCCGCAAAGATCAGGTGCGCGTGCGAATCGACGAAGCCCGGAAGTACCGCCGCTCCCCCAAGATCGACGATGGAATCGGTACCTTCGGGAAGCAACGTCGCCGACCCGACCCACGCGACCGAACCGCCCTCAATCACCACAGCAGCGTCACTGAGCATGCCGAGACGGCCCTCACCCACCGTGGGGTCGTTGGTAACGAGCGAACCGATACCAGTGAGCGCTACTGACGACATGGAGTACAGCGTCTCAGTCCTGCAGCATGGGAACGCGCACATCGCGCTCCTGTGCCACCTCAACGGCTCGGTCGTACCCCGCATCCACGTGACGAATCACGCCCATTCCCGGATCGTTCGTCAGCACGCGAGCGAGTTTGGCTGCGGCGAGTGGCGTTCCGTCTGCGACACTCACTTGGCCAGAGTGAATCGACCGACCGATGCCAACTCCCCCACCATGGTGAATCGACACCCACGATGCTCCCGAGGCGACATTGACCATGGCGTTCAGGAGGGGCCAGTCGGCGATCGCGTCAGACCCGTCGAGCATCGCTTCGGTTTCGCGATACGGCGACGCCACCGAACCGCAGTCGAGGTGATCACGCCCGATGACGATCGGCGCCTTCACCTCACCACTGGCCACGAGGTCGTTAAATACCAAGCCCGCCTTGTCGCGTTCCCCGTAGCCAAGCCAACAAATGCGTGCAGGCAAACCCTGGAAGGCGACGCGTTCTTGAGCCATGGTGATCCAGCGGCGCAGGTGATCGTTGTCGGGGAAAAGGTCGAGCACCGCTTTGTCGGTTCGGGCAATGTCAGCGGGATCACCCGATAGTGCCACCCAGCGGAATGGGCCCTTGCCTTCACAAAAGAGCGGACGAATGTAGGCCGGGATGAATCCAGGGAACTCGAAGGCTCGGCCGTATCCACCCTTGCGGGCCTCGTCGCGAATCGAGTTTCCGTAGTCGAACACCTCAGCACCGGCATCCATGAAACCGACCATGGCCTCCACGTGCTTGGCCATCGACTCTTGGGCCCGGTCGGTGAACTCCTCCGGCTTCTTGTCGGCGTAGTCGCGCGCATCGCCGAGGTCGATGTCTTCGGGAATGTAGAACAGCGGGTCGTGAGCTGACGTTTGGTCAGTGACGATGTCAACGGGAACACCACGACGCAGAATCTCAGGAAGCAGGGTGGCGGCATTGCCGACGAGTCCTATTGACACTGCCTTGCGCTGCGACTTGTATCGCACCGCACGGTCGATCGCGTCATCGAGATTGTCAGCAATCTCATCGAGATAGCGCGTTTCAACTCGGCGGCGAAGTCGCGTTCCGTCGATGTCGATGATGAGGCAGGTTCCCTCGTTCATGGTGACGGCCAACGGCTGCGCGCCGCCCATACCGCCACAACCGGCGGTCAAGGTCAGGGTGCCCGACAACGTTCCGCCGAATCGCTTGGCGGCAATCGCGGCAAACGTCTCGTACGTGCCTTGCAGAATTCCCTGGGTGCCGATGTAGATCCACGAACCAGCGGTCATCTGTCCGTACATCGTCAGACCGAGTTGCTCGAGACGACGGAACTCGGGCCACGTGGCCCAGTCACCCACCAAGTTCGAATTGGCGATGAGTACACGCGGCGCCCATTCATGCGTCTGCATCACGCCGACGGGCTTGCCTGATTGAACAAGCAGGGTTTCGTCTTCGCGCAGATCGGTGAGTGTGCGCACGATGGCATCGAAGCTGGCCCAGTTGCGGGCCGCCTTGCCGGTGCCGCCGTAGACGACGAGCTCATCGGGATGCTCGGCCACGTCCGGGTCGAGGTTGTTGCTCAGCATGCGCAGCGCGGCCTCCGTGGGCCACGAACGTGCGGTGAGGGAGGTTCCGGTGGCGGCGTGCACGGGGCGGGGTCCTGAAGTCATGGGCACATTCGAACACTCACAGGCCCTTGGCGACATAGGCTGAGTGGAATTGCTGTCTCGTATCCGAGATTTGGAGTGCGATGTCGAATGTCCCTGCGGCCACCCGCACCCTCCTGGTGATGCGGGCGCTCGCCGGTGCGCCCGGGCCTCTGACAGCCGCAGGTCTCGCCCGCGACCTCGGTCTTCCGCGGTCATCGGTTTACCACCTGCTCAGTGCCATGGAGGCCGAGGGATTCGTCGTGCACTACCCCGAAGATGAGAGGTGGGGGCTAGGGCTGGCGGCTTTCGAAATCGGCACGGCCTACCTGCGCCAAGAGCCACTCGAACGTCTGGCACGCCCCCTGCTCGCTGGACTGGCGCAGCGAGCCAGCCAGACAGCACCCTGCGTCGCCCACGTCGGCGTCCTGCACGGACGAGAGACTCTCTACCTCGCTCTGCATGAACTGGCCACGAGCCCGGTCACGGTGGTCGCAGACGTCGGCGTTCGACTACCGGCCTCTCTCACGGCCTCGGGACGCGCCTTGCTCGCGGCCCTCCCGGCGGCTCAGGTACGCGCACTCTTTCCAAGCCGGGACGCGTTCGTCGATCGCACCGGACGCGGGCCGACGACACCGCGCAGCCTCACCGCACTTCTGCGCACTGAGTCAGCCCGCGGCTGGGCCGAGGAAGACGGCTTTATCACCGATGGATTCGCAAGCGTCGCTGCTGCCGCACTCGACCGCAATGAGCGCCCGGTCGCCTCCATCGGTCTGACCTTCCGCTCCCCCCTCTTTCCGCATGGGGGGACACTCAGCACGCATAGAGGCAGTTTTTCTACCCCATCAACCGATGCCGAGGCCCGCCAAGTACTTGCTGAACTCGTGCGCACCTACGCGCGGGAACTCTCGCGCCGACTGCGCTGACCGATCACAGCGATGAACGAGCAGCCAACACAGTCACGACATCGTCGATGAATCGGTCGATGTCATCGTCGGTTACCGCCAAACTGAGCGCGATAAACCCACGCAGCGCCGGGCGCCACCCGCATTCGAGCAGATCGAGGAACAGCAGTTCGCGTCGTCCCGGATCAGCATCGGCAAGATCTGCTGGCCGCGTGATCGGACCCGTCACCGGATGGAATCCGACCATCGAACCGCTGCCGCTCGCGGTCCATCCGTACGGCGCCATGAGAGACTGCAGGGTTATCCGCAACCGATCACCTCGCGCATTCAGTGCATTCAGTGCGTCGTCGGTGAGCAGGTGGGTGAGGCCGGCAATACCTGCCGCCATGGTCAACACGTTGTTATTGAAAGTGCCTGCGTGTGGGAGCGCACCGGGCTTGGACGGGTCGAACGCGGCCATCACATCAGAACGCCCGCCAAAGGCGCCGAACGTCAGCCCGCCACCGAGGTACTTTCCAAGCGTGATGAGATCGGGTTCAAGGCCAAGCTCTGGAGCAGAGCCGTGAGGACCCAGTCGCGAGGTCATCACCTCGTCAAGGATGAACAATGCGCCTGCCGCCCGGGCTTCGTCCTGAAGCATGCGCAAGTAGTCAGGATTTCCAGGAATGCAGCCGCCTGAACCCAGAGTCGACTCCACCAGGACGGCCGCGATTCTGCCGGCCGATGCTCGAAGGGCCGCACGACTCGACTCGATGTCGTTGTACGTCAACAGAACCGTCTCGTATGGCGCATTCACCGGGGAACCGACACCGCCGCCGAATGTCAAGAATCCACCGTGATACCCGCCATCAATGACCGCGATCGCGGAGCGACCGGTCGTGGCCCGGGCTAAAGACACCGCCATGAGATTGGCTTCGGTGCCAGAGTTGGTGAACCGCACCAATTCAAGCGCCGGGAATCGCTCGACAAGTAGGCGGGCAAGCACGAGTTCGCGCGTATTGTGCGCGCCAAAGCCCAAGCCATCGTCGAGTGCCTCACGAACGGCGTTGAGAATAACCGGGTCGTTGTGGCCGTAGAGTCCGGCCGTGTACTCGCCCAGCAGATCGACGTACTCGTATCCGTCGACGTCGACAATCATTGATCCGTAGGCGCGTGCGATGCGTAACGGAAAGGGCGGGTGATACAGAACCGACCGCGTATTGCCCCCTGGCATCACGTCGCGCGCTTGCTCGTCGAGAGCGGCGGCAACCGGCCGCGCAGTTCGGTATCGCTCCCGCGCCTCCGCGAGTTCGTGAGCAAGAGACGATCTATCAGTCGTCACGCTTCCCATGGTCGACAGGCTACTGGGTCTTCGATGGTTCTAGTCGCTCACACGTTGCCCAGATAGGGCCGGGATTCGCCGCTTCAAGTCGAAGCATCACCGCGTTGAGCGCGTCAGGAGACACCGTGGGCCCGATGGGAGTAAACGGGCTGGCAAATGTCGTGAGGGCCGCCATCACCGCGAGCGTCAGAACAGTCATCGACGTGATCATGGCGACGGCGAGGCGGGGTCGATCGAGCAGACTCAACGCCATCAAGAACGACAGCACCGCCGTCCCAACCCAAATCACCAGCAGGGCCACAAACGGCAGATTGCCTTTGGCGTTGAAGAGCAGGCCCTGACCTGCGGTTTCGGCCTCAGTCAGGTTGGAACTAATCGAAGATCTGGCGCTTTCTTCCAGTCCCGACGAGCCCGCAATTTTCGACAGATCTTTGACGACCCTGTGATGCCATGCCAGCACATTGGCATCGCCGGTGAGATCACCCCGCTCGGCAGCCGCCCAGAAATCGGTCGCCGTTGCCCGCATGACGCACACCAAACCTCGCTGAACTGCCACCGCGCTGGCGGGTGGAAGAACCTCGGTCTCATCAAATGCTGCGGCGTAACTGACGGCCTGTTCCTTGGCCAGCGTGGCGGTGTCGGTGTAATGCTGCACCGTAAACAGCAGAAGAAGGCCGAACAGAATGCCGATCACACCCGACACGTAGGTGAGCGCATCGGTGAATCGACTTCCGTCATCCTGAGTTGGTCCACGACTCGGCCGGATATAGAAACGGCGTACGAGGATGGCGAGGCCAACGCCCACGAGGACGCAGAGCAGGATCCACACCTGCGACTCGATCAAATCCGCCATTCCGACCTCGATTCCATTCGGCGAGGCTACTCCTTCGGTGGAAGGTAGGGTCCATCCCATGCTTCGTTTCCGGGGAGTGATCCTCGCGGCGCTCTTCATGCTGCCCGCCGTCGTGATGCGACTTTCCGGAATGCACGCCGAACCGCTGGTTTCACTCGCAATCTTCGGAAGCGCCGTTGTGGCCTCGTCATTCCTCTTGGCGTGGGCCGCCGAAGCCGCGCAAATGGATATCTCCGGCGGCCTGGCAATCGCCGTCCTCGCCTTCATCGCCGTGCTTCCCGAGTACGCAGTTGACCTCTATTTCGCCTACACGGCCGGCTCCGACTCCACGTACACCGCCTACGCCGCCGCCAACATGACCGGTTCGAACCGATTGCTGATGGGTGTGGGCTGGCCATTCGTCGTCCTACTCGGCCTCATGGTTGCTCGCCGCGAGGGCAATCCGATGAAAGCGCTCCCTGTTGAAAACGGAACGCGCGTCGAACTCGGTTTCCTTCTCTTTGCCGGAATCATCGCGTTCATCGCCCCGGCCACCGCTGTCATCTCGATGCCTCTGGCCATCGTCCTGCTTGCGTGGTTTGGCTACTACCTCTACCGCGTCACACGCCAGGAAGTTGAAGAACCGCATCTGATCGGAACGGCTGCCAGCATCGGCGCGCTGGCACCACGCGTCCGCCGCATCATGGTCACCTCAATGTTCCTCGCCGCTGCCGTCGTGATTCTGCTCAGCGCCAAACCCTTCGCTGAAAGTCTGGTGCAATCAGGCCAGACACTCGGGATCGATGAGTTCCTCCTCGTGCAATGGCTCGCACCGCTCGCATCCGAAGCACCCGAATTCATTGTTGCGATCATCTTCGCCCTTCGGGGAAATGCGCAGGACGGCATCGCCACCCTCATCTCCAGCAAGGTCAACCAGTGGACCTTGCTGGTCGGATCGATTCCGATCGCGTACTGGGTAGGAGGTGGCGGAGCTGCTGGAATTCCGCTCGACTCGCGCCAAGTCGAAGAGATGCTTCTGACGGCGACCCAAACACTGATGGGAGTCGCGATTTTGCTGGCGCTGCGATTCCCTCGATGGGGTGCGTGGGCGTTACTCGCACTGTTCGCCGTGCAATTCGCAGTCACAGGAACGGGTGGTCGCCTGACGTTGTGCGTGATCTATGCGGTCATCGCGCTTGTCATGTTCGTCATCAACCGACGACATATTCTGCCGACGCTTCGAGCGCCGTTTGTTGGAGTTGACGAAGCAAGCCAAACGCCATTAACCCCGCTCGCGCACTCATGACCACCGAGGGATTCTCGGCCGACTCTAGGTGACCGTTCGACCGGTGTCATCGGAGTCGGGCGGCGCTGCATTTCTGGCTCGAAGCGCTTCCTTCTTCGCCTGAAGGTCTTTGAAGAAGTCCGATTCGGTGATGGCGCCAGACTCCTCGGCCACCTTCTGCCGGTCAACAACCACGGTCAAGGTTCGCACCTGCTCTCGCAACTTGCGCTCACGTGAGACGACCTCGGCCCCCATGCGCTGGAAGGCGCGGGCCAAAAGCCCCACCTCATCCTTGCGAGAGGCCGCCTCGTCGAGCATTTCGGGCTCAAAGGAGTTCGCCTCCAGCGCCGCTGCCGCCTTGGTCATGGTGGCAACCGGTCGAACCAGACGACGACTGGCCGCCAGTCCGATGATCAGGCCGAGCAGCAGCACGCTGAGGCTGATCAGGCCTTGACGCAGTGCCTGGCTATTGCCCGGCGCCTGAATCTCCGACTGGGGGACCGCCGAAACGAGAGTCCAGCCGAGTTCGGGGAAGGTCGATACATCCATGACCCACGGCTCACTGGTGCCGGTGAGCGCTGCATCATGGTTTGTCAGCACGATCTCCTTCGACGACTTCGGCGCTGACGCAACCAGACTGGTCGTCAGATTCCGTCCCCAGTCGGTGGTTCCCAACTCCGAGAGGTCACGGTTCGAAGGGGAGACCACGACCTTTCCATCCTTGTCGAGCACGAAGAGCAGGCCACTCTCGGCGAGCGCCACCCGACTGAATGAGTCGCCGAGCGCCTGCTTGGTCGCTTCGAGACGGGCGGCCGCAGCCTTATCGATGTCATCGACGTAGACGCCAGTACCGATGATCCAATTCCAGGGGGCATACCGGTAGACGTAGCCGACCTTGGGCGATGGCGCCGTCTCGTTCAATTTGACCCATGAGTACTCGAGGTAGCCGCTGCCCTTTTCGTCGGCCATCTTCAGTAGTTCGCGCACAGTAAAGATGCCACTGGGGTCTTGCTGCTTCATCAAGTTTTTACCCTCGAACTGCCGGTTGGGATTGGCGATCGAGGTGCCATCTGAGTCGAAGGCGAAGAAGAAGTCGCTCTTGTTGAAGCGCACAGAGCGAATGATCGCGAGGCCAGCAAGCTTGGCTTCAGGCAGGGTCAACTCTCCCTTCGCCACTCGCGCACGCAATTCATCGAGCGCTGAGGCGATCGGGGCACCAATGTTCTTGAGTTCGGCTTTCCTAGTTTCCATGGCAGTAGTTCGTGCTCGTTGAGTGTCGGCGTACGCCTGCTCAATCAGAAGTCCCGTTGCCTTGTGTGCGTTCTCCGTGGAATCCTCAGATGCTGCCGCAGATGCGCTACGAGTTGACGTGGCCGAGTAGATCGCCGTGATCAATCCGCTCAGCACAAGCACGATGGCCATCAGCAGCGCGAGGCGAAGTGACAGCGACGACCAGCGTGACGCCTTCTGAATGGGCGCCAGATCAGCCGTCGGGGTGGGAGGAGACTGGGGAGTACGTGAAGTAGCGATGCGCCATCATCGCATGCGACACCTGCACACGATGGGCAGATGTACCTCCAGCGCAACCTGCCGAGTTCATGCCTCATTGCGCTCACTAGTGTGTAGCGGGTGCCCTTACCTACCACGATTGACGGTTTCCACAGGGCGTTCGCGCTTGTACAGCCCGAAGGACTCGTGGGCTACATCAATGGCGGCGCTAGCGAGGGTCTCACCGTCGGACGCAATGCCGACGCATGGCAAAGCATCTCGGTGCGCCCTCGAATGCTTGCCAATGCAGGAGCAGTCGACACATCAGTAACGGTGCTCGGCCGACCGCTGGCTCACCCCATCATGATCGCGCCGATGGGATTTCAGGAACTGCTCCATCCCGGGGGTGGGCGACTCGTCGCGCAGGCCGCGGCAGCAACGCAGACGCTTTACTGCCACTCAACCTTCGCCTCCGCCAGCTTCGCCGAACTCGAATCCGTTGACGGCTTGAACTGGTGGTTCCAGTTGTACGCCTTCGCCGACTGGGGACTTACTTTGGCGCTCGTCGACCGAGCCATCGCGGCCGGTGCCGGTGCGATCGTCCTCACCGTCGACCTCGCGACGCTGGGTCTACGTCAGCGTGACGTAGACACCGGATTCACCCTTCGCGGAAAGCAAGTGGTCCCGTGTCTTGCCGAGGCCGGTGCATCCGATCCCCGGCTGGCACCGATGTGGGCCTCGCTGCATCATGACCTCACGTGGGACTCATTGGCCCAAATCGTCGCGCACTCAACCGTGCCGGTCGTCGTCAAAGGTCTGCTCCGCGGAGACGACGCCTTGCTCGCAGTTGAGCACGGCGCATCGGGCATCATCGTCTCCAATCACGGGGGTCGCCAGTTGGATACCGCGGTGCCCACCGCGTACGCGCTTCCTGAGATTGTTGAGGCCGTCAACGGCACCGCGTCAGTGATGGTCGATAGCGGAATCCGCTCTGGGCTCGATGTGGTCAAGGCCATCGCCCTCGGTGCCGACGCCGCATTCATCGGGCGACCGGTGCAGTGGGGTCTGAGCCTCGCCGGAGCCGAAGGTGTTCAGCGGGTAATGTCGCTGCTCCTCGATGACTTCACCAGATCGCTCGTGCTCGTAGGTGCGCGGAAAGTAAGTCGACTCGATCGCTCAATCGTCGCAATGCCTGACCGAGCCACACTCCGGAACTAGGGGGACCTCGAACCAACTCGAGGTCTAGGACGTCTGCGGCTTTCGCGGCGCATCAAGTAACTCGATCCAGGTACGACCAGGCTTCACGCCCACTTTTGCGCCGGAAGCATCCGTGAGTACGAACGGGTCATCGACGGTCGGCCGACTCCAAGCCACTTTAATGCCAGTGCCATCGCGGTAGAGCCACGCCGTGCCGGTACCCGTAGTCGTGGGGAGCGGAGTTGGCGTGCCCAGCACATCGTGAATCGACGAGTCGTAGCGCACCGGCACCGAGATCACCAGAACCGTATCGGCGTTGAGTTGGCCCTTTTCCGCATCGTCGTGCTCGCGCCCGTTCTGCGAGCGCAGCCATACACCCGCCTTCGAATCCCAGTCCCACCGAACCCGAGTGTCACCGAAGTCAAGTGAGACTTCCTTGACCGGAGTGGCCCCGGGCGCAACGGCCGGCGTGAACGTCAGTGGTGCGTTCGGCGGGCCGGTCTTCGCACCGTGCGCAAGTCCAAACTTCCACGCCTTCGCGGTGTCTCCGTAGAGGTTGTGTTCACCGGACTTATCTGAATGCCGTTCGAAAGCACCGGGGGCGGTCGACCAGTCGTCGGCGATGAGCAGCGCATGACTGTCGGCCTTGACCGGAGCAATCTCGTAGGGACTGGCACCCGAGAACAGCAGAATGGTCGGACCCAACATTCGCGTGATCTGCGCGTCTACCGGTCTGGCTGAACGAATTGGCCCGACGATGCCGGGTTCTTGTGATTGGAAGATCGCCATGAATCGGGTGAGCCCGCCTTCCATCGGTTGCTCAACCACGATGTCGGCCTTCGGAAGGCCGGTCTGCGGAAGTGCGCCGCCCACATCATCGATCTTCACCATCAGCGCCGGTCGATTCGACACCACACCACCCGCAGGGGGAAGTCCGGTGAGGGGATTGACCACAACCAGCGTGGGTGTAGGGGTGGGTGTGGGCGTCGGGGTGGGCGTCGCAGTCGGCGAAGCCGATGTGGGAGTAGGCGACGGCACGACGGGAGTAGGTGGTGCGGCTTGCGAGCACGCGGCCAGACCCACGGTGAGCACAACAGTTCCGAGCAGCAGGCGGCGCATCCCCACAGCATGCCACGCAAACGCAACCTTCAATGCCATGCCAGACACGTCGTTGACGAGGCCTCAGTGGTTGCCGTCACACACCTTTGCGTCCGAGAGCGAGATAGGCGATCGGCCCCAC
>Ga0194057_10000704_pt1 | contig 17500 bp, 14 predicted proteins | sample SepL4415m_MetaG_FD_155474 | JGI IMG/M metagenome (GOLD analysis project Ga0194057, IMG submission 155474) | Anoxic zone freshwater microbial communities from boreal shield lake in IISD Experimental Lakes Area, Ontario, Canada - Sep2016-L442-15m | ecosystem: Environmental > Aquatic > Freshwater... | reverse complement strand
TCTGCAAGCTCCTCAGGCGTCACGCGAGCCTGCTTGAGAATGCCGCGCAGCGTGCCGAGGGCCAGCTCGCGGTGGAGCGGCACGACGCAGCCGATCTCGCCCTCGGGCGTCTGCCTCTTCAGTATGACGTGACTGCCCTTCTGTCTGACCTGGACGAAGCCCGGCCGCTCCAGCGAATGGCCTCCTGTCCTGACACTCGCCGCGGGTCAGGCATTGACGGCGACCTCAAAGGTGGTCAGGAGGGGCCGGGTGACGTGGACCGGAGCGAGCTCCTCGAGATAGAGCTCCGTCGCCTCCTTGAGATTGGCGACGGCCTCCTCGACAGAGTAGCCCTGACTGACGGTTCCGACCTCGGGACATTCTGCGACATAGAGGTCGTCCTCCTTGTGCAGGACCGCGGTCAGGACTTCTGTCTTCATGTCGCCGCCTCCGATCGTACCTGGCTGCGTCGCTCGGCTGGGCGGGGAGTCAGTCCGTGCCGGCGGATCGCGCGTTCATCCCGACGGCTCGCTCGCGGCCGCGCCCACAGAGGGGCGCGGCAGGAAACGACCGCCCTCATCTTACCTCCCAGCCTCTCAGACGTCTGCGGGATCAGGTCCGCTCCCCGGCTCGAGAGTGTTCGGCTTGGCGGCGGAATCCGTGTTCGGCATACACCGGAATGTGTGTTCGGCTTGCGGCGGAATCGGTGTTCGGTTTGGAGCGGAATACGCATCGTCCGGCTCTTGATCGCCGACGTCGAACCGGCGCGCCGGCGCCTCCACCGTGAAGGCCCGCCGGTCGTCAGCGGTCCACGTCCGCATCCGGCGTTCACGCACGTTCGTGTCCGGTTCCGCCGAGAGGTAGACATGTATGTCGAAGTGTGTTACATATTGTCATGCACTTGCCCAGATCAGTGTAGTACGTGAGGAGGGTCAGCGATGTCCGCCGTGACCGTGCGCCTGCCCGAGCCTCTGTCGGAGTATCTCAACCGACGCGCCCGGGAGGGCAACGAGACCAAGACGCAGGTCGTCATCAGTGCCCTCGAGTGTCTGCGCCGGCATGAGCGCGACGGGTTGATGGAAGAGGGCTACCGAGCGATGGGCGAGCTCGACCGCGCTCTCGCGGAGGCCGACATGGGAGCAGGCGCTGAGAGCGTCCCCGAATGGTAGACCGTCCCCGAAGAGGCGAGGTCTACATGGTCGGCTTCGACCCGGTTCAGGGGAGCGAGCAGGGCGGGCGCCGGCCCGCCCTCGTCATACAGAACGATCTGGGCAACCTGGCGTCGACCGTCACCGTTGTCGCCGCAATCACCTCGAACGTGCCCTCCCGACGGTATCCGTTTCACGTGCGCGTCCCTGAAGACCTCCTTCCTCGACCATCCGTCGTGCTCTGCAATCAGATGCGGACCGTCGCCAAGGAACGCCTCGAGGGACCACCGCTGGCGGAGCTGCCCGCGGACGTGATGGGAGAAGTCGACGCGGCGCTCGTGTCCCAGCTTGGTCTGCCCACCGCGGGCTGACTGATCACCGGACGGCGAGACCGTGCCGCGGGCCACGCGGTGGCCATCGTCGCCGTCGGCGTGCTGTCGGACGTGTGGCCGCGGCGACGGGAGCCGAAGGGCGGGCACCCGCCCAAGTGCGCGCCCGCGGGCCGGGCGGCGGCAGCTTGTGAACCCACGGCGCGCGCATTGTCACCGCCGCCGAGTGCCCGGACGTCTGCCCTTGGGGTCCCGCGGAGGTATGCTGGGGTTCTACTCACGAGCGGAGGCAGAGCTTGACCAGACGGTACCGCAACGCACCCCTCGTCGAGGCGGTGTGCGAGCTGCGGCTCGACGCGAGCGCTTCGTGGGATTCCGCGACGCCGGGCCTTCTATGGAACTCGCTTCGGGCAAGCTACCCACTGCGTAGCGAGGACTTGGTCATGGAGTCGTGCCCGAGGGACGCCACGCGCGAGATGCTCGGGCCGGTGAATGAATGAGCGCGCTCGTGCGGCATCGCGAAGACGTCTCTCTCGTGGGCTACGCGGAGTCGGGAACGGCGTATGTCTCCGCGCCCTCCTCGCGCGAGCTCGCCGCCATCGCCGCATGGTGTGAGGAGGCCTACGACATCGAGGACAACGCGCTCGTCTTCGCCTATCTGAGGCGCTGTCCGAGCCTCTTGCTCCCGCTCAGACTGATCCCCGATCGAACGGGAGCACTGCTCGCCCCACAGAGTCGCCCACGACTCCGCGTGGTCGTGGAAGACGAGCCTGCCCGCGACGGCTTCCTGGTCGCAGCCGTGCCCACGGCGCTCGACGTTCCAGAGGCCTCCCGCATTCTCGACGCGCTCGATGAGGCCTGGTGGCTGGAGCAGTCGCGGTCGCTGGGCGGCCGGCTGGCGCTGACGGTCGACTACCTCTGACGACTTCGACTGGGCCGACTACCTGGCCTTCGCCCAGGATCTCAGGCACGCATGACCGGGTCTGGACGTGGCTCGGCGGTCGCAAGGAGCGTCGACTCGCCCCTGTTGGCCGCTCCGTCAGGCGTGGCCTGGAACTGCCGGCGCGAGCTCCCCGGCTGCCTCGCCCTCCTCCCCCAAAGGTCGGCCGGTCGCGCGGGTGGCGACCGTGTACGCAGGCTGTATCTGGCGCGCTGATCGATCATGCCGGCGTTGAACGCACCGGACATCGATACCTCGGCTCCCGACAGCCTCCCTCACCCATGTACCTGCCCGCCGCCGCGCGCCCCGAGCTGTGGGACGAGCGCGCCCAGCGAACCGCCGGGGTGGACGAGCTCTCCCACCAGCGCCTCTCCGCCCCGGTCAAGCCCTTGGCAGAGGCCGTCGTGCCGCGACTGCAAGGCTCCTGGCGCTCAATCCGGACTCGCTGGAGGTCCTCATCCGGGAGCCTCGCCGGCGCGGGGCGCTGGTGGGGGCGCTGGTGGAGGCCGAGTCGAAGCCGGGGCGGCACGCCGCCCTCCAACGTGAACCTCTGGCCCCGGCGAACGTGACCCGCGCGGGGGAGGGGCGCTTGAGCGCCTCCGCCTCACCGCGCGCGCCTACGGCGTCGTCACTCTCGCGACCGCCGACCTCACCGCGTGCCGTGAACACCGGTCTGGTGGAACGGCGAAGCGTTGTTGTCGGAGGTTGTCGATGATGGTACCGTTCAACGAGTCAGTTGACGACGCGCTCGTCACGAGGCCGCCCATGACGCAGGTGACGCTCTCCACCAAGTACCAGATCGTGATCCCGGAAGACGTGCGCAAGAAGCTTCCCATCAGCCCCGGTCAGCGTTTCGACGTGTTCGTGCTCGGCGGCGAGTTGCGCGTGGTCCCCGTCATGGATCTCAAAGACGCCTTCGGGTCGGCGCCCGGCATCGACACCAGCGATCCACGCGATCATCAGGACCGGGTGTGATCGTCCAGGGTCGGTCGCGATCGTCCTGGATCCCCGGCCGGCTGGAGGTGTTCGCGCGCTCCGCGCACGGGGCGGAGGTGTGGACCCACGACGAGCACTTCCGCGAGCTGCCCGGCGTGCGCTTCGTCCAGACGCCGGCCCCGACAGACTGACGCCGTCAAGGTGAGACCGGCCGGGTCGCCATGTGTGATCCGTGTGGTGCTACGAGACCTCGGCACGCGATCCGCGTCCGACGCGGACCCCATCCTCGAGCTCGCCGCACGCACGCCGCCGACCTCGTCGAACCCGGTGCGCAGTCGTCCTCCGAGCTCGCGGGTGAAGCCCTTGCCGGCATCGGGGCGGCGCCGCCGAATCAGCGGACCGTAAACCTCCGGCGCGTCGGGTCGATGCGCCTGTTCGCCTCACTCGCGATGCGCCTGTTCGCCTCACTCGTAGAGCATGCACATCCTCAGCACCTTGACCACGCGCTCCTCGGCGAGGATCTGGTACACCAGGCGGTGGTGGATGTTGATGCGCCGCGAGCAGGCGCCGTTGAGGTCGCCGACCAGCTTCTCGAACGGCGGCGACCGGAACGGGTCGGCTTCGAGGACGGCGAGCAACTCCTGCGCCTTCGGCTTCAGCCCGGCCCCAGGAAGCTTCTTCGCGTCCTTGCGCGCCTGCTTCGCGACGAGCAGCCGCCAGCTCACCAGCCGGGCTCGTCCTCGAGCTCAGTGGCCGGCGTCGCCATGCCCTCGAGGATCGATTCGCGCAAGCCGGGGATCGAGACCAGGTAGAGCGTCTCCTGCACGGCGCGCCAGTCGTCCTCCGAGACGAGCACGGCGTTGCCGCGCTTGCCGGTGATCTGCACGGGCTCGTGCGACTGCGAAACCTCGTCGAGAAGCTTGTAGAGCCGCTTGCGCGCTTCGGTGGCGCTCATGGTCGTCATCGCTGACCTCCCTATACGTACGGGAAAGCGTACCACAATGGACGCTGAAAGTCCAGTGCCGGCAGTTCGACGATCGTGCGTGTCCAGAGGGGGCTCCGCCAAACCGAGTCAGGTTGCCACCGAGTCCTTCGGCCACCTCGGCTTCCCCCAGCCCACGGACGGCGCCCGCCTCGTGCTCACCGACTCGGGCGGTGTCCTGGAGGCGGCCACCGCCCTCGGCGTGACCTGCCTCACGCTGCGCACCACCGCCGAGCGGCCGGTCACCGGGGCCGCAGACGCCAACGCAGGGCAGAGCCGAAGACGTCGAGTGGCGCCATCCCGAAACGAGCGCATGCCCGGGCAATGGTTGCGCGCTTGTTCTCGAGTGCCTGGACCATGTCGCACTCCAGCGAGCATGGCGCCGCGCGCAGCAGCGGCGCCGGCGGCGAGAGCCCAAGCGGAGTCGGGCAACATGTTTCAGAGAACGCGCAAGCACGGCTCGTGTTGCGACACGCTGGCGCGCCGCGGGTCTTCCCCCAGAGGCCGCGGACTCTCGCAGCCCTTCGTCAAGCTGCCGGCGGCACCCGAGCCACAGGCTCTCCGCGAGCTCCTCGAGTGCCTCCCTCTTCGGCACGACGTGACCGCCCTTCTGCCTGGCCTGGGCGACGCCGAGCCGTTCCGGCGCGCGAATGACCTCGAGTCCCGACACGCGACGCGAGTCAGGCATCGACCGCGACCTCGAAGGTGGTCAGGAAGGGTCGCGCCACCTGAGCCTGATGGAATTTCCTCCAGATAGAGCTCGGTCGCCTCCTTGAGATCGGCGACGGCCTCCTCGACCGAGGAGCCCTGACTGACGGTTCCCACCTCAGGGCATTCGGCGACGTAGAGGTCCTCTTCCTTGTGCAGGACCGCGGTCGGGACCTCCGTCTTCATGTCGGCGCCTCCAGCCGTATCCGGCCTTGTCGGTCGGCTCGATCTCCGAGGGCGGGAACCAGATGGATCCCGCGTACACATCGGTTCGGGCCGCCGCGGATCCCGCTCGGCGCCCGTGCTCCCCGCCGCATTTGCGGAGAGGCAACAGAGGACTCGTCGCGTTCCCATCTCGTGACCATCCCGTCGCTCAGGCGCCGGTGAGCCACGAATGGGGCGCCCGGTGGACGCACAGCCGGCGGCGGGCGCGGCGGCTGCGGCGGCTGCGCTGCGGCGGCCAGCGGCCGCGCCGGCGGCCGCGGCGAGCGCGGCGACCCCGGCGGGCGCTTCCGGCGGGCGCTTCCGGCGGGCGCGGCGGCTGCGGCCGCGCCGACGACCCCGGCGGCCGCGGCGCGGGGTAGTACGAAAAGGGAAGACAAGGATTCCTTAACTGTCGGGTCGCGTACGGCCTTCCGCAGGCTCGCTCGCCGGGGGGAAGATAAGGATTCGCCGGAATTCCCTATCTTCCCTCACAGTACTACCCCGCCGCGGCGCGCGCTCGCCGCAGGCGGGCCGCCGGGGGTGACAGCCGCGGCGCGCGCGGCGCGCCATGTTCGCCTTCTCGCCGCTCGTCGATCCGGAGGCTGAACGCGCAACCGGGGGGAAGGGGATGGTCATGCCCGTCCTACCTCTGTCCGCCGCGCGGCCGCCCACGCGATCGCGCATCGCCCTGCCCGCTGCCGGCGGCGTGAGGGGCGGTCCGGCGTCGGCCTGGCTCCCGGGCCGGGTCACTCCTGGTCGTCGATCTCGTTGTGCCAGGTCTTGCGCGTGCCGACGCGAGCGCGCAGGCGCCAGCCCAGGCTCTTCGGCGCGCCGTCGATGGCGGCGATCAGCCGGGCGATGCCGTGACGCACGCGCGCCACCTGCGCCTCGCCGAGGTCGAACGTGGACGCGCGTTCACAGGCGCGATGCAGGTTCATGGCGACGTCGTAGAAGAGGCCCCAGTCGGCGCCGCACAGCTCGCCGATGTAGCGCGCGTTGATCAGCCCGGGCGCGTCCTCATCGCCCACCTCACCATCGCCGAGCAGGGTGACGATGTCGCGCAGATCCTTTTCCTCCAGGCGGAAGATCTGCAGCTTGGTGAGCAGTAGGTCGCTCAGCGAGACGGTGTAGGGCTCGATCTCGAGGCGCCCCGCAAGGGCGATGTCGTGGTCCATGCGAAAGGCGCCGTGGAAGACGTCGATGTGGTCGTCGGCGTGGGCGCGGCCGCCTCCCACGCCGCCGGCGTGCGCGCAGGTGCGCACGAACTGCAGCTCGGCGTTGGCCGGCGCCGTGCTCACGGCGAAGTTCTCGGCGTAGCCGAAGCCGGCGAACACCGGCACAAGCCTGCGCGCATGCTTTGCCGGCGCGACCATGTCGAGGTCGGAGTGGTCACGCTCGCAGAACTCCGCGCTCCGGCAGTGCTCGCGCACGGCCAGGCCCCCAAGCAGCCTCAAGGTGAGGCCCTTGGAGCGCGCCGCGTCGACCAGCCGACGGCCCTCGTCCAGCATGTCGTGACGCACGCGCTCCCCGGCCAGCGCCGCGGCTGTCGGTTCGATGCCCATGCCCTGTTATCGCCTGTGGGGACCGGCGACAAACGACACGCCGTCACTCCGCCTGACGGATGCGGCGCTCCGCGACACTCACGATGAGTCGCAGCGCCCGGAGCGCGTCACGGGCGTCTGTCTTCGGTCCTCGGACTCTGTGGGGCGTCGCGGTGTAGGCTTGCAGGGCGGGCGGCGCGCCCGGTCGGGCCGCCTTGCTTGCCCGACCGCGTCGCCGCCCTCCGCCTTGAGGGCACGTCGCCGGCCGCGGCGACAGGAGCGGTCCACGGGAGAAGCATCGGACACGGAGGGGCAATGAGACGGCGCATCTTCATCCTCGTCACGGCGCTGGCGCTGGTGGTCACACTCGCGGTGGGAGTGTTGTACGCCGTGGCGGCGACCCCGGTCGCGGAGCCGACAATGAAGGTCATCGTTGTCTACAAGAGCCGCGGCGACGCCAAGGCGCTGGTCCGCGAGCTGGCGGCCCGCGACTCCACCGGCATCTACCGCTTCCGCCTCATCCCCGCGGTCGCGGCGACGGTCTCAAAGAGCACGCTCGAAGCTCTGCGCGCGGACGCGAGCGTCGCCGGCGTCTACCCCGACAAGAAGATCGCGCCGCCCGTGGGCCCGCCCGGGGCGGACGGCGCCACGGGCGCGGGCGCGGCGTCGGACGCCGCCGCCGCGTCGGCCGCCGCCGCAGCCTCCGCGCCGCTCGAGTCGGAGGCATTGCAGCTCACGCATGCGGAGGACGCCTGGAAGATAACGGTCAAGATAACGGTCAAGGGCCAGCCGGTGATGGGACAGGGGATCCGCGTCGGCATCACCGACACGGGCACCGACCCCACGCACCCGGACCTCGCGGCGGCGATCGAGGACTATCGCGACTTCACCGGCAGCGGCCTGCAGGACCGCAGCGGTCACGGCACCGCGTGCTCGAGCTGCGTCGCCGCGCAGGGGCTGCCCGTCTTCAACCCCCAGACGGGCACGACGATGCGCTACGCCGGCATGGCGCCCAAGGCCAGGATCCTCATGGCCAAGGTCGGCGACCTCGGGGGCGGAACCGACTCGCAGTTCATCCGCGGCATCGAGTGGCTCGTGGACGAGCAGGTCGACATCATCTCCGACAGCTGGGCCGGCTTCGCGATCCCCCAGGACGGCAACGACCCCGTCTCCATGGTGGTCAAGGCCGCCATCGACGCCGGCATCGCCTACTGCGCCTCCGCGGGCAACGATGGACCCGGCCAGGGCACGCTCGGGACGCCCAGCGTCGTCCACGGCGTCTTGACCGTCGGCGCCAGCACGGGCAACCGCGAGTACTCGCAGATCCGCTTCCTCACCCGTCCGGGCGCCTACAAGGGCGACCAGGTGATCTGCTGGTCGAGCCGCGGCCCCACGTCGCAGGGCTACGTCAAGCCCGACATCATGGCGTTCGGCGCCTACGGCTGGGCGCTGGCGCCGATGGCCGGCGACGCCTCCGGCAACGTCGGCATCCGGGGGTTCGGCGGCACCAGCATGGCGGCGCCGGTGTGCGCCGGCGACCTCGCCCTGGCGCAGTGCGCCTGGAAGCTCGCGCACCCCGGTCGGGAGCTGCCCTCGCCGTCCTACTGGAAGAAGCTGCTCGCGAGCACGGCCACCGACCTCGGCTATCCGGCGCTCGACCAGAGCAGCGGCCTGGTCAACGCCGAGGCCGCGGTCAAGGCGGTCCTCGGGCAGGGCAAGTCGATGCTCGTCTCGGTCGCCGGCGACAAGGCGAGCCCCAGCAGCTGGTCCGTGCGGCTGGGCGGCGGCGCCACGGCGTCCACGACCGTCTCCGTCGCCAACACCGGCGACTCCACGGAGCGGATCTCCTTCACGTCGCGGGCGTTCGTCGCCGACGAGGCGGAGACCATCACCGAGGACATCACGCTGCAGAAGGCCGACGGCTTTCTGCACACCGCGACGATCGACGTCCCCAGCGGCGCGCAGTTCATCGAGACCCGCCTCACCTGGCCTTCGGGTCCGGACGTGGCGATGCGCACGGCGATCTACGACTCGGACGGCAGCTTCATCACGTACTCTCCGACCAGCGGCGGCTACGGTCACCTTGCCCTCGCGCAGGTCTCGCTCACCGGCCCAGCCGACCAGCGTCCCGTGGTGACCGCCGGCGCGCCGTGGGAGCTGGACATCTTCCCGCGCGCCTCGATGCCGCCGACCGGCGAGACCCAGGTCGTGCACCTGCAGGTGAAGTTTTTGCACAAGACCACGTGGCCGGCGCTGAAGACCTCGCGGTCGCGGGTCACGCTCAGGCCCGGGCAGACCGCCAGGGTCGGCGCGACGGTTCGGGCTCCGGCCGCCGCCGGCACTTCGTTCGGCGGCCTCGTGGTGAGCAACGGCGCCACGCGGACCACGATCCCCGTGGCCATCAGGACGCCGGTCGCGCTCACCGACGGCCGGGGCGCGTTCGGCGGCGCCATCACGGGCTCGACGCGCCAGTACCGGGGCGGCGAGAACTACTTTTTCGACTTCACCGTCCCGGAGGGGACCGGCTCGGTCTCGGCCTCGCTGACGTGGCCCGACCAGGGCAACCTCGTCAACCTGTACCTCGTCGATCCCGGAGGCGCCGTGCGCAACGCCAAGGGCGGCGACCTCGATCTTTTTCAGATCGTGCAAGGGCTCGTGCCGGCCGCGGCCTTCACCCACACGGCCGAGCAGATGATCTGGGACTCCCCCGAGCCCGGCGCCTGGCAGCTCGTCGTTTGGGCTCCCGGCTACTCAGGCGACGCGTTCGCCGAGTCGTTCAGCGGCGCCATCGACCTCGGCGGGGATCCCTTCGCCGGCGTGACCTGGACGACGGTCGCGGGGCCCGGCGCCACGCTCACCCGCGACTTCACCGTCGGCGACCCGGGTCCGACTTCCCTCGACGTGTACGCGGAGAGCCAAGCGATCTGGAACGGGATGCGCCAGTCCGCGCTCGTCACCCTCGACCCCTTCACGGGCACTCTGAAGGCCGGCGCGGACGACTACGGGGCCAGGTACTCCTTCGACGTGCCGCAGAACGTCTCGCTGCTCACCTGCTCCGCGACGTGGCTGAGCGCTCCCGGCACGCTCGTCGACCTGAGCCTCTACGGCCCCGGGGGGAACGCCAGGGCGACAGCCCTGGCGACCACCGACGCGGGCAACTACGCCATCGTCGGCGATCCCATGGCGGGCGCCTGGCTGGCGGTCATCGGCTACGGCGATCCCAGCCTGCCGGCGCCGACCGCCGACTTCACGCTGACCGTCGAGTACGCGGCGCCAACCCCTGTGGTCGGCTTCTCCTCATCCGCCGTCTTCGACGACCCGCTGACGCTCGATGCCGGCGGGTCGGGCACGATCAACGCCACGATCCGCGTGCCCGCGGACGCCCAGCCCGGCGCCGTGATCGAGGGCAGGGTCGATTTCTACACCGTCGCCGATGGGATCGAGGTGGCCGGCGGCGACCGTCTGGGCTCCGTGCCGATCTCGATCACCGTGCGGTAGACGCGCACGACTCGAGCCCGGCGACGCAGGCACGGCCGCCGAGCCCGGCGCTCCGGCTGCCCGCCGGCGGGCAGGTCTGGCGCGGCTCAAGAACGGCGCCTCGCGTGCCGATACATGAGCTGCCGACCAGATGCTGGTGACCTTCGCGCGCGCGTACCTCACGGACGGTGCCCAGCTCGCGCCCTCGATTACGCCGTTGACTTCGTCGACGGACCAGGAGTGATGAAAGGAATCGCCATGAGATGCACCCGTGCCGCCCTGTTTGTTGTCGTGTGCGTGCTTGCGATCGTCGCACTCGCCGCGCCCGCCGCGCCCGCCGCGCCGGTGGCCGGCGGCACGCTCGCCTACCAGCTGAGCAGTCAACCCGCCGGCATCGACCCGCTGTACGCGGTCGACTCTCAGGCGGCCGTCGTCGTCGACGCCCTCTTCGACGGTCTCACCAGTTGGGACGCCCAGACCTCGGCCGTGCTGCCGGCGGCCGCCTCCTCCTGGGACGCGAGCGCGAAGGTCACGGTCTGGACCTTCCACCTGCGCGCCGACGCGCAGTTCAGCAACGGCACGCCGGTCACCGCGCAGGACTTCAAGTTCGCCTGGGAGCGGCTCTTCGCGGGCCCCGTCGATGGCTGGGCCGGCTACCTGCTGGGCGACGTGAAGGGCGCCGCGGCGATGGCCGCCGGCAAGGCCAAGCACCTGAGCGGCGTGGTCGCCAAGAACAAGACCACCCTGGTGGTCAAGCTCAGGACGCCGTTCGCCGACTTTCCCTCGACGGTGGCCAACCCGAACCTGGCGCCGGTGCCGCGTGGCCTGCTGAGCACGGCCAAGAAGGCCGCCCAGTTCCGCAACGCCCCGGTCGGCAACGGGCCGTTCATGCTCGCCGAGCCGTGGAACCGGCAGAGCACGGTCAGCCTGGCGCCCAACCCCGGTTACTACGGGACAAAGCCTCACATCGCCGGCATCACCTTCACCGTGATCGAAGATCCCGCCAGCGCCTACGCGCAGTTCCAGGCCGGCACGCTCGACGTGGCCAGTTTCCCGGCCGCCTCGCTGGCGGAGGCCGAGACCGCCTACGGCACGAGCGCCGACGGCTTTACGGCGGAGCCGGGCCATCAAGTCGTCAGCGGGCCGATCGCCAGTGTCCTCTTCTGGGTCTTCAACACGAAGATGGCGCCGCTGGACGACGTGCTGGTGCGGCGCGCCTTCTCCCTGGCTCTCGACCGGACGAAGCTGGCCGCCGCCGTCTCCACGACGGGGGTGCAGGCTCCGGCCACCGACATGCTCTCACCCGGCGTGCCGGGGTACGTGCCCGGCCAGTGGCTCTTCGCGAAGCTCGACCTGGCGCAGGCGGCGGCGCTTCTGACCGAAGCCGGCTTCCCCGGCGGCGTGGGCCTGCCCGAGATCACCTGCCTATACACAGACCTGACCACCGAGTCCGAGTTCACTACGGACCTCGCGGCCATCGGCGTGACGGTGAAGCTTGTCAAAGTGAGCCAGGCTCAGTTCTGGGGGAAGTGGTATAGCGGCAAGTTCATGACGTTCCAAGGCGGATGGATCGACGACGCCCCGACCGCCGACAACGTCCTCTACAACCTCTTCTACGGCCCGCTCAACCAGTCGGGCTCGTTCTACGACGATCCGGCCGTCAACGCCTCGTTGCGCAAGGCGCGCGAGACGCTCGACACCGCGGCCCGGGTGGCGGCCTTCCGGAGCATGGACGCCACGATCGCCGACGACGTGCCGGTGACACCGATCGCCCACCTCGGCCGTACCGCGGTCTGCTCCGCCCGGCTGCACGAGGCGGTGCTCAGCCCGATGAACCTGTTCGACTTCACGAGGGTCTGGATCGAGTAGCCGACTGCCGATCCCTTGACTGGCGCCGCGCCGGGACGGCTGACGAGGAGCGCCATGACAGAGGAGCCGACCAACGAGGCCGGGGAGGAGACGCTCGACCCGCATGACTGGGCGTCCATGCGCGCGCTGGGCCATCGCGCGCCCGGCCTCGACGACGCCGAGCGAGCTCAGGCAGATGCGCGCCCTGCGGCGGGTCCCACGGCCGCGGCGCGCCATGCCCGCCCGAGGCCCTGCTCAGAACGGCCCCTGCCTCCGCGCCACCACGAGACCGGCGCCCCATCCGGGCGCCCGCCCGCCACCCGACATGCTGACCGCCTTCTCATCCAGGCCACTCTTCACGAGGAGCCAGGAGATGATCGGGTTCGAGCTCCACATCTCGCCGGCTCTGAGCGCGTTGCACCCCCACACGGGCGTCGGCGCTTGCGGCGCCAGACGAAGCGTCGCCGAGCGCAACCCTCGTCCTCGCTCGGGCGCTGAGGGTGTCGACCGCCTCGCCGAGGTCGGGGATGCCTCAGTCCCTCCGGCACGTGTACCACAAGCGCCGAGAGATAGAGGTCGAGGGGGCGCCGGCCTGCGAGCAGGGCCGACACGGCCTCGAAGACCTTACCGTTGAGTCGCACCGAGCGACCTCCGGCACGGGCGCGTGGCGGCGCGGAGCGTCTCTTCAGGCAGAGGCGCCGGCCCGTCGTGCGAAGCACTCGGGGCGGGCCGGCGCCTGGTCTGCACGCTCTACTTCACCCACACGGAGAGGCGCCCCTCTCCGAGATCCTTGAGCTTGCTCAGGTCGGCGCTGTCCAGCAACATCACGCGCTCATCCGCCGTACCCGTGTCGGCGTGGAGAGAGTCGGCCACCAGCCTCCCGTCGTCCGACCAGGCCAGGCCCACGATCCAGCCGGCGGAGGCGCCGGTCAGCAGAGCGGCCGGCGTCCTCGCGAGCGTCCCCGCGGCGACGTCCGCCACGTAGACGCAAGCCAGATCGTCGCCGGGGCCGACAGGAGCGCCGGCGAAGGCGACTCTGCCGCCGCCCGGCGCCCAGGCTGCCGCCTGGGGAGTGGGCTGCCCCATCGTGATCCACGTCTCCAGGTAGTCGTTGATAGCGTAGTACACGTTGTACGTGACGCTCACGTCGCTGCCCGTCTGCCCAGCGATGATCCAGTTCCCCCCGGGCGCGAGCTGGGGCGCCGAGAAGGCGCGGTAGTCGGACGTACGCCGGTAGTCTTCGGAGTCCAGGGTCCGGCCGGCGCCGCTGCCGCCGACGGTCGTCAGCATGAGGCTCTCCCGATACTTCGCGGCGTGACCGTTCTGCGCGCTGCCGTTGTCGAGCTTCTTGAACCGCACGTAGGAGATCCCGCCGGTGGTGACGTCGGCGCTCGGCTCCATGCCGCTGAGGCCGCGGAACGGCGCTACGGCGCCGGTCGTCACGTTGACGGTGTACAGGCGGCTTGCGTACCCGCCATTATCCTGCGCCTTCGTGGAACCCGAGACCAGCAGCGTGTCCGCCGCGATCCACGTCATGCTGCCCAGGGTCTTGATGCCGGCGGACTGCAGCGGGATCGTCTTGGGCGCGAGCGCGCCGTGACCGAGCCACACCTCGGGCTTGCCGTTGTTCGGCAGGTAGGCGACGGTGGCGCCGTCCGGCGAGACGGCAGCGGCCGCGGCGAGGCCGGGCAGGGCGCCGGCGGCCGTGGCGGCCCCGCCGTTGGGCGGCACGAGCCACAGGGCGTCGTGGTCGCCGGCGGTGCGCAGCGTGAGCACCGACTGGGAGGCGGCGTTGCGTCCCGCCGCCGCCGGCCCGCCTCCGGCGAGCAGCGCCAGGCAGGCGGCGATCAGCGTCAAGGCGACCGTCACAATGAAGATGCGCCCCACAGCGGCGCGCCGCACGTACTGGTGACCGTTCATTCGTCCTCCCACTTCAGACTGCGACTATGCCGCGTGCTCCGCACGGCCCGCGTCGCCCGTCGCAGCCGCTCACGGATGCAAGGCTGGCTGAACCGTAGACCAGCGAGGCCGCCATGACAAGGTTCAGGCCGGCGGCGACGCTCCCCAGACCGTGATATCGAAGCGCCCTTCCCGAGATCCACGCAGTCGCGTCCCGCAATCGCGTGGTCGGCGTAGTCGCGTCCCGCGATGGCGTGGTCGGCATGCCGAGCGTCTCGAATCGCACCTTCGACTATGCTGGATGGAAAGCGCTGGTGGTGTGGTGCTATGTCGCCGGCTGGACCTTGTTCGGTTCGCAGATGGGGGGCGGCCTTTGCCGCGGAATACCGCGACGCGAAACGAGAGGCGCCGAGGATCCTGCTCTCGAGCACGGTCTTCCTGATGCTCGTCCACGGCGCCACACCGTTTGCGGCTACCGCGGAGCCGGGCCAGAAGTCGATCGCCGAGAACCTCCCCGACCTACGGCCTTTGGGCGGCCACGCACGTCTTGGGTGGTGGCAGCGGCATCTTCACGCTCCTCCTCACGGCTGCCCTTGCCGTCGTGATCCTTCTGTTCACGGCCGACTCCGGTCGTCCCACCGCGGGCAAGGTCGACTTCTACTCCGTCAGCCATGGGATCGAGGTGGCCGGCGGCGACCGTCTGGGCTCCGTGCCGATCTCAGTCTCCCTGGCGGCTTCGCCACCCGCGGCGGGTGAAAACGTAGGGGCGGAGGGCTACCTTCCCCTCAGACGGTCGTGTCAACGTTGACGCTCGCGCCCAGCGCACGCGGCCCGCCGGCGGGGGCATAGTCGAAAGCGGCCGAAGCCGTTGACGGGACTTCCAACGATACCGTTGGAAGTCCCGTTGGCGGTACCGCCAACGGCATTCGCTCGCACAGCGCCCATGCCGTGGGCGGCGACCGCCCGCGCGGTCTTCTGCAGCCGCGGCTGCCGGAAGATCAGGCCGCGGCTGCCGGAACCGCGCCGGTCGATGCGCGAGACGACGCGTGCGGGCCAGCGACTCGCGGCCGGTGAAAGCGTGGGGACGGGGGGCTATTCTCCCATCACCGTGCGGTAGACACGTAAGACTCGAGCCCGGCGACGCAGGCACGGCCGCCGAGCCCGGCGACGCAGGCACGGCCGCCGAGCCCGGCGACGCAGGCACGGCCGCCGAGCCCGGCGCTCCGGCTGCCCGCCGGCGGGCACGTCAGGCGCGGCTCAAGAGCGGCGCCTCACCTGCCGATAGCACACTGGACGGCTGCCGGGGACGCTTGTCGCTGTCTCAGCGACATGGTCGCCCGCAGCCTGCACCGTTCTGGGCGATCACGCAGTCTCAGGCTGCGCAACTGGAGGAGGACGCACGTGACCATCGAAACCCGGCATCCTATCGCGCGCCGCGGCGAGCCGCGTTCCCTGCGCTCGCGTCCGTCAGTCCTCGTGCTCGCCCTCATCGCGCTGGCGGCCGCGGCCTGGCTTGCGCCCGCCGCCATGGCGCAGCCACGCGGCGTGGCCTCAGACCCGCTGGCTCTGCTCGCCGTCCAGCAGGCGGAGCTGACCGCGGGCGACGGCGCCGTCGTCGATGGGTTCGGCCACGCGGTCGCGCTCTCCGGCGACACCGCCCTGGTCGGGGCGGCCGGCAAGCAGGTCGGCGCCAACGAGATGCAGGGCGCCGCCTACGTCTTCCCCCCCAACACGAGCCTCGACCTCGCCTACCAGCTGAGCAGCAAGCCCGCCGGCATCGACCCGCGGTTCGCGTCCTACTATGATGCGGCCACGGTCGCCGACGCTCTCTTCGACGGTCTCACCAGCCTGGACGCCCAGACCTCGGCTCTGCTGCCGGCGGTCGCCTCCTCCTGGGACGCCAACGCGAACGTCACGGTCTGGACCTTCCACCTGCGCGCCGACGCGCGCTTCAGCAACGGCGCGCCGGTCACCGCTCAGGACTTCAAGTTCACCTGGGAGCGGCTCTTCACCAGTGTCAGCGCGGGCTGGGCCGGCGTCTTGCTCCGCGACGTGAAGGGGACCGCGGCGCTGGCCGCCGGCAAGGCCGAGCACCTGAGCGGCGTGGTCGCCCGGAACAGGACCACCCTTGTGGTCAAGCTCACGGCGCCGTTCGCCGACTTTCCCTCGATGGTGGCCGACCCCTGCCTGGCCCCGCTGCCGCGTGGCCTGCTGAGCACGGCCAGGAAGGCCCGCCAGTTCCGCAGCGCCCCGGTCGGCAACGGACCGTTCATGCTCGCCGGGCCGTGGAACCGCAAGGGCACGTTCAGCCTGATGCCCGCTCCCGGCTACTACGGGACCAGGCCGCGCATCGCCGGCATCACCTTCACCGCGATCACCGATCCCGCCGCCGCCTACGCGCAGTTCCAGGCCGGCAAGCTCGACGTGGCCGATTTCCCGGCCGCCTCGCTGGCGGAGGTCGAGGCCGCCTACGGCGTGAGCGCCGACGGCTTCACGGCGGAGCCCGGCCATCAAGTGGTCCCCGGGCCGACCGCGGGTGTCGTCTACTGTACCTTCAACACGAAGAAGGCGCCGCTGAACGACGTGCGCGTGCGGCGCGCCTTCTCCCTGGCTCTCGACCGCACGAAGCTCAGCGCGACCGTCCCGCCCCCGAGCATGGTCCTGACTCCGGCCACCGACATGCTCTCGCCGGGCGTGCCGGGGTACGTGCCCGGCCAGTGGCTCTACGCGCGGCTCGACCAGGCGCAGGCGGCGGCGCTGCTGACCGAAGCCGGCTTCCCCGGCGGCGCCGGTCTGCCCGAGATCACCTTCCTGACCACCGGCGAGGCCTCCTTCTCCGAGTACAAGACAGACCTCGCGGCCATCGGCGTGAAGCTGAGGTTCGTCAAGGTGAGCGGAGCCCGGTGGTCGACCAGGTGGGACAGTGGCAGGTTCATGATGACCCAGATGTGGGCGGGCTTCCCCGCCCCGAACCCGAGCGTCCTTTACGACCTCTTCTACGGCCCGCTCGGTACGGGCTCGTTCTACGATGACCCAACCGTCAACGCCTCGCTGCGCCGGGCGCGCAGGACGCTCGACACCACGGCCCGGGTGGCGGCCTTCCAGAGCATCGACGCCACCGTCGCCGCCGACGCGCCGGTGACGCCGATCGCCTACTGGTCCCGCACCACGGTCTGCTCGGCCAGGCTGGACGAGGCGGTGCTCAGCCAGATGAGGCTGTTCGACTTCGCGAGGGTCGGGATCGAGTAGCCGGCCGCCGGGACGTGTGAAGAGGAGCACCATGACCGAGGAGCAGACCGGCACGCCATCGGCGCCCGGCGCTTCGGCAACACCGACGTGACCCATTGGCCGGCCCTCAGAGTCCGCCGCTCGGCGGACCGGGGCCTCATGAAAGGAAGCGCCATGAGATGCACCCGTGTCGCACTGCTTGTCGTCGTGTGCGCGCTCGCGATCGGCGCACTCGCCGCGCCGGCCGCGTCCGCGGCGCCGGCCGCGCCGGCGGCCGGCGC
>Ga0194057_10000700_pt1 | contig 17520 bp, 12 predicted proteins | sample SepL4415m_MetaG_FD_155474 | JGI IMG/M metagenome (GOLD analysis project Ga0194057, IMG submission 155474) | Anoxic zone freshwater microbial communities from boreal shield lake in IISD Experimental Lakes Area, Ontario, Canada - Sep2016-L442-15m | ecosystem: Environmental > Aquatic > Freshwater... | reverse complement strand
ATGCCAGGCTTGTCGGCACCGAATACCCCTTGAAGGCTTACCCATCCCAGCACCGCTGCCAGCCCGATTACCCAAATCCATGTTCGTTTCATATTTCACTTTCATCTAAGGATCAGCGAACCAATAACTGTCATGTTTTGTGCATTCGCTGAGATGGGGCGGACGGCACACGGAGTGTGCCTGCTACTTTTCTTGCGACACTTATTGATCTGCCGATATTAACTTCGATACCAGCCCCGCCAATGTCCGGCCAGTGCTGCTCAGGGGATAGTGCTCCAACTCGGCAGGCCGAACCCACTTTTGCACCAGATTTTCCGTCCCGCCACCGTTGTGCGATACATACTCGGCATCGTAGCAATCGAGCGTGATGCGAAAACGTGTAACGCTGTGACGTAACGTCTTGCGATGTTTACCGGGCGAGATGGTTACTCCGGTCAAACGCAACACATGGCCAATAATCTCGCGATGAATCTCAGCTTCTTTTTCGCCTTGGACGGCAAAGCGGGGGAAATCCCACAACCCTGCCCAGCGGCGGCCTTCGGGCCATCGAATCAAGAGTACACGCCCACGGCGACGGACGAGTACGACCGCCTCGGCAACCTTTTCAAATTGCGGCCGCGGTTTGGGACAAGGAATTTCGTGCTGTAGCCCGCGTTGCTGCGAATAACACAACCCCAAGGCCGGGCAGACCTCGCAGCCTAGCTCGCGGGGACGGCAGACTTTGCTGCCCAATTCCATTAGGGCTTGGTTGAAACGGCCGACATCGCGTGACGGCAGCACGGCCTCGGCTGCCGCCCAAAGTAGCTTCTGGCCGGCCGATGACGTGGTTTGGCCGTTGTATGCCAGCAGCCGAGCAAAAACCCGCACGGTGTTGGCTTCCAGGATCGGCCGCCGCTGATCGAAGGCGATGGAGAGGATTGCTCCCGCTGTGTAGCGGCCGATGCCGGGCAGCCCTTCGACGGACTGGGGATCGCAAGGGAAGCAGCCGTCGTAGTCGGCGACGATTCGTCGCGCTGCCTGGTGAAGCTGCCGCGCGCGGCGATAGTACCCCAATCCTTCCCAAAGACGCAGGACCACCTGCTCATCCGCTTGGGCCAACGCGAGAATCGTGGGCAAGGCGGTCAGAAATCGCTGGAAGTACGGCTTGACCGTTTCCACCTGCGTCTGCTGGAGCATGATTTCGCTCAGCCAAACCGCATAAGGGTCGCGTGTGCCGCGCCAAGGCAGCTCGCGAGCGTGTTGGTCATACCATGCACGTAGTTTGCGGCGAAAATTCCGCAGCCATGCTGAGTCAAAAGGTAATGCTTCCTCGGTCGCCGTCATGGCAGCTTATCGTAGGGATAAGGGTGGGAGTGAATAATCCTGGTTAAAGTCTGAGTCGCGGCAAGACGATAAGCTAGGTGCCGATTGTATCGAGTATAACGCCTGTGAGCACAATGCGGAAGCAGGCAATTGGATAAGATGTGCGATCTAAACAGGATTACATGATTTGTGGAGTCTCGTCCTCAAATCGCGAAAGTCCGTTGGAAAACAGACGGGGGTGGCCCATGACGGTCTCGAATACTGGTCGCCGCAGTTGGCGAGTTTGTTTACTTGGCCTGGGATTGATTTCGATCCTTGGACTGACCGGCTGCCAGATGGACATCGGCGGCCAAACTCTGCCCAGTCCCTACTATTTACAAGACGACGTACAGTACTTCCCGCCGGGAACCCAGTTCCCGCTCAGTAGGGAGGCGGCTGCCCAAAAGGCGGTGTCGCAGGAAGAGATCCAGCGACGGTAGTGCCCGTCCAAAAATAATTTGTGGTGCAGGCGTCTCGCCTGCCCAAGATGTTGTGGTTGAACCAGGCAGGCGAGACGCCCGCACCACAAACTTGGCGGAGAGCCGAAATAACGATTTACTGCCGAGCGCTGCGAGGGAACGTCGGTACGTGGCTGCGTCGTTGGGGACGATGTGGAGCGTGCAGCCGATCCTAAGCAGCGGGGGGACGGCACGCGTGCGCGGCTGGCATCCATGACCGAACATCCCAGTTGAAAGTTCGGGCAGGATGTCAGCAGCGCACGCGATTTTTTTTGGAGCGTAGGCTTCCAGCCTACGAAAGGGGCCGCCATGCCGGAACTTTCACCTGTTGCCCAGATTTGGGTACAAGTCGCGTTGATCTGGGTTGGCTTCGGTAGCTTGGCAGGCTTGGTTGCTCGCGCGATCCTTCCGCACAAGGAACCGTCGGGATCCCTGCCCACGCTGACCTTGGGCATCACCGGCAGCGCGATCGGCCTGGGGCTGCTATCCTGGTTTCAAGGCGGTGGCCCTTCAAATCCTATCAGTCCCCTCGGTTTCTTGGCCGCCGTGGCCGGGGCTTTTGGGCTGTTGCTTGTCTTTCACTTTCTCCGCATTGTCGTTCATCGCGCGCCGCCGGCGGAGGAAAAGGGAGAGGAAAAGGGAGAGGAAAAGGGAGAGGGATTGGGGATTAGGGATTAGGGATTGGCTGGACCCTTTTGCGTTGGATATTGCGGCATTCATTCCGCAGGGCTGAGGCGAATTGATTCCAGGCTTGCCTTGTTGCGTTTTCCATCTACAAGCACTACGGTGATGGTGTGCTTGCCGGGTTGGTTAAATGTCAGCAAACCGAAGGGGTAGGCGTGATAGACCGGCGATGAGTTCTGCTGGTTTTGAAGTTTGACGCCCTCATCGGTCTCGATTCCCCATACGAGACGGCCTTCGCCTTTGTAGATGAGTTCCAGCCGGTAGTCGCCCGGTTCGGCCACATCCACGGTCCACACGGCTTTGCCGGCAGATTTCCAGTCGCTGACCTGCGTGGCATGTTTCCATTCCCCGAACTTTTCCATCCAATCGATGCTTTTCTTGGTGGCGTTCTTCACCTCGGCAAACTCGACCAGCAAGGTGGCCGGGATGTTTGGATAGACGCCCAGCGTTGCGTCGACCTTGGGCGCGGCCTGCAATTTGACGGCGACCACCGCAGCGGGGCGATCCGGCGGCGCGGCCGGTACTCGCAGTTCCGTCCAGGTGCCCCGTTTCGTCCCTTGAACCGGAACCAACTTCCCATTGACAATGACACCGGCCTCCGCGATTTCCGTCTGTAGGCCAGGCAGGAGCAGCCGACCATCGGCAGGCCAATCGAAAACGACAAGATTGAGCGTGTTCCCCACCGTCGTGACATCACCCCACGGCAGGGCGTGACCCCACGGTGAGGGACCGGCGGAGTAAACGACCTGCGGGTAACGCTTGATCCACTCGCCGGCTTTCACCAGATACTTGGCGACCTGGGCCGGCACTCGACCTTTGCCGTCCGGGCCGATGTTGAGAAGATAGGTTCCGCCACGGCCAACGGTCGAAACCAGCCGATGCAGAATCTCCTTTGAATCTTTCCAGTTTTGGTCGTACCATGCGTAGGACCACGAATCATTGGTGGTATCGCAAGCTTCCCAAAGTCCCTCGATGTTGCGCGGCGGCACTTCCATGTCGCCCTTGCTTTCGTAGTCGCCCATGCCGTGGCCGATGCGACTGCACAGCAGCGCGTTGGGCTGCGTCTTGCGGGCGAGGTCGGCCAATTCCACGACGAGTTCCTTCGGCATGTCGCCGGGCGTGTCGAACCAGATGAAATTCAGCGAGCCGTATTGCGTGCAGATTTCTTTCACCTGCGGGTAACATTTCTCTCGGAAATATTGTTTGAACGTGGCACGTGAGCCGTCGGGATTCTTTGACGGGCCGCCGTTGCCGCCGGGCGCGGTCCAGTCCTGGTTGTGCGAGTAGTAGAAGCCGAACCCGAGCCCGGCTTCCTTGCAGGCGGCAGCGAGTTCCTTCATCGGATCGCGATTGAATGGCGTGGCATCCACGATATTGAACGGATGCGCCGACTTGAACATGGCAAAACCCTCGTGATGTTTTGAGGTAATGATGATCCACTTCATCCCGGCTGCCTTCGCGACGCGCGCGATCTCACGGGCGTCAAACGATGTCGGGTTGAAATCTTTTGCCAGTGCCTTGTAATCGGCGTCGGAGATTCCCATCTGTCGTTTGATCCATTCGCCGATGCCGTAAAAGGTCTCGTCATGCCACTGCCCGCCGAGATGGGAGAACAATCCCCAGTGGATGAACATTCCGTAATTGCCATCCCGGAAGAGCGCGACCCGGTCGGTCTTTTCGATACCGGCTTTCACCGTGGGATCGCCCCACATTTTGTTCATGGGCTCTTCGGCGCGTGCCAGGGTGATAGTCGTTGAAAGAAGTGCAAGGAGGTAGATGATTTTTTTCATGATCTGGTTCTTGGGATTATTTAGGATAGTACCGGCCTTTTGGCCATCCTACTTTGCCTCGATCCACAAACTCTCGGAGTGGCTGTTAAACTCCGGCGCGTACATGCACTGGATGGCGGCAAAACCGCTCTGATACTTGCCGCGATGAACGACGCGGGTGGAATACTCAAAAACATAGGTGCCCTTGGGCAGATAGTCGATGAAGAAATGGCTCGCCGTGTCGCGGGTCGTCTCGTAATAGCCCAGGCCGTCCTGATACTTATAGTGCGAGAGGACATTGACCGGCTCGGTGCCCGCGCCGCGATGGTCTTTCAAGTGGATGTACTCCATGTCGCGGTCGGTCCGGAGCACGATCCGCACCACAAGCTCATCGCCCACCTTGACCGGCCCTTGGACGAGTTCGAGTACAGGCCCCTTCTTCGTGTCCTGCCGGGTGTAGAGTGTCTTGGTTAGCTTCAACGGCGTGCCTTCATAGGCCGTGACCTTGCTCATATCTTCCAGGTATTGCCAATGGACGCTACCCCAAGCGACGCCCTGGTCAATCTTCTTCACGGTGATCTGCCCCATCTCGGGCTTGATCTCGCCGCGAACGAACTTCTGCTCGTAGAAACCGGTGCCGGCCTCGACCTTCTCGGGCTGGATCACGTTGCCGCCGAGGCTGACTTCGACCAGTTCGTCGGACGCGAGCACGTTGCTGCCGCGGAGCAGCAGGGCATAGACGGCGTCGGCCGTGGCCTTGGTCGTCTTCCAATCCTGCGTCTGCTTTTGTTTGAGCAGCCAGACCTTGCAATCCTCGACCGCTTTCTGGTCGTCCATCACTTCGTCGAATGCCTCGATCATCATGGCCTGGGTCTCGATCGGGGCGCGATACCACCAGAACGATAGCTCGGTGTCGCGCCAGAACATGCCCAGCTCTTCGTCGCTGACGCTCCGCTCCTTGATCGAGCGCATGATCCCCTGGGCGGCTGGCTTGTCGGCAAAACGCTTCAACGCCACGGCCAGATGGGCCTGCGACTGCCGGTCGGCCAACGCCAGCCAATGCTTGCGGGCCTGGCCAAGGAAGTAATCGACCGCCTCCTTGGCCTGTGGGGCAATTGGCTGGTCTTCGAGGAAGAAGCTGCGGCCATAGAGATAGAATGCGATCGTTTGGCTAAGGTGATTGTCGTCCTTGTGGCCATGGCGGAGGATTTCACGGTAGATCTCGTCAATCCAGCCGTCGAGCCGGGCCAGCGATTTGACCGCCGGCTGCATGTCGAGTTTCACGCCCAGGTGCCGGATGCGGCCGAAGCCGGTAGTGATATAGAGCGTGATGTATTCGTTCGGCGGGCCGCCGGGGAACCAGGGCCAAGCCCCATTCTGATACTGACCTTCGGCCAGTTTCTTCATCGCTCGGGCCGTCTCGTCGTTGAGCCGATTGTCTTCAAAGAGGATGCCCACGTTCCGCCGGGCCTGGCTCTCGGACTGGGCCTGGCGAACCCAGGGCGTTTCTTCCAGCAGGACCGACTTGAGGTCTTGGTTCTTCTCCAGCGGACTGTCCAAGGCGGGCGTGCCGCGCCATTGCTCGAAGACGCGATGGATTTTTGGATCGCTGTTGGCGATGTGCCGGGCCAAGGCGTTGGCATAGAGCCGATTAAACGTCTGCTCGTAACACTCGTGGGGATACTCCATAAGGTAGGGCAAGGCCATGACCGCGTACCACGATGGGTTCGAGACCATTTGCACCGTCAAGCTCTGGCTCTGCAAGGTTTTGGATTCGCCCGATTTCAACAGTCGGTCAAACTTAAAGTTCTTCGTTTGCGGGCCGCGAATGGGCAGCGGCAGCGATTCGGTGACCAGCGTGCGGCGGACCAGCACCGGCAGCAGGCCCTCCTCGCCGTCGGAGATGCGGCCGGTTGAGCCGACGGCCTTGTAGCTGATCGCCCCGCCGGACGAAGAATCGGGAATCGTTAGCTTCCACGAGAAGCTGCGAGACTCCTTAGCCGCCAACTCGAAGCCCTGATCGGTCGTCGTGTTGCCGAGGTAGGCATCGATCGATTTTGCGGTGCGGGCGTTGGCAAAGCTCAGCCGCACGGTGCCGTTCTGCCGGGTCGCCGACTGGTTGGTGACCTTGACGGTGAATTCCAGCACGTCACCTTCGCGCAGGAACCGCGGCGGATTGGGTTGGACCATGAGATCCTTGGCAGTCACCGTTGTGTCCGTCAGCAGGCCGCCGCGCAACTCGGCATCGTGGGCGAAACCGAGAAGTTTCCACTTGGTCAAAGCCTCGGGCATGGTGAATTCGAGCTTCACCTTGCCTTCGGAGTCGGAGAGCAAATGCGGGAAGAAGAAAGCCGTTTCGTTGAGGTTCTTTCTTGCCGCGACCTGGCTCAAATCAGGCCCCGGCCCGGGCCGACCTCCGCCGCCCTTGCCCTCGCCAGCCTGCTTGTCCTGCTGATCGCCTTCTCGTTTTTCTGCCAGTTTCGGTTCCGCCATGCCATTGGTAGCCATTCCGACGCGATCTAAATCTGCCGGGGCGTCGGCCTTCGCGGACTCTTCCATCGCCTGGCCGCGTCGCATCGGGGCAGCCGCGGCCATAGGGGCCATCACTGCGCCGCGAGCCATCATTGAACCGTGTCCATTCTTCGCCATCCCAAGACCACGATCGCCAAAGTAACCATAGCCCCATAGATCGACCGTGATGCTCGACGGCAGCGAACGGTAGGTAATTTGCACATTTCTCTGGTCCAAGGGCCAGCCGCCCTGGAGTTGGTTGAGGTACTTAGCCATATTCTCGAACTGGTAGCTGATACGGCTCCAGTCCTGGCGGAAGACGCCGAAGCCGGACTGCCAGTTGTGCGGCAGGTAGGCATCCAGCGACTGGTCGTAAAGGGCAGCAACCATTTCGGCCACCGCTTTCTTGGCGTCGGGGCCGCTGATCACGGCGGTCCAGGTTTCTTTTTGCCCCGGCTCCAGCTTGGAGACGAAATGTTCCCATTTCACGGTCAGATTCTTGTTGGACCAGGGCACATCGACGTGGCGGGATTCGAGATAGCCGCGGTTCTCGCGAACCATCGTCACGCGGAGCGTGAAACCGCCTCGCATGGCCTCCGTCACCGCTTGCTTGACGGGCTGCTGGGTAGCTCCCGATTCGGTCCAGAAGCTTTGCAACAGCTTGCCGCGATGTTCAATCTCGATGAACGCCCTGGCATGATCGTAACCGCTTCCCCAAAGGGCCATGAACTCATCGCCCGGCTCCAGCGACCATTTCGGTCCGGCCACGAGGTTCGGGATCTTGATGGGGAATGCCTTGGCCTCGGGGGCCAGGATACTCAAGGGGAGCAGGGCAACGATTTTCTTGCCAAAACGGTCCTGCGTTTCAAACTTGGCGCGATAGGCCCCAGCGTCGAGCGTGGTCGTCCAGCTTGTGCGGCCTGTAGCGTCGGTCGTGAGGCCCTGTTCCGCGACGAGTTCACCTAGTTCCCATGTGTTCGGATTGGCCGCATCCGGTGCTTGCGTATTGGCTCCCCTCGCCTGCGGATTCGCTTGCGGTTTCGCAGTTCTTGCAGGTCTCACCATGCCGCGAAACCTCGGCTGATAAATTGGCCGCACGCCTAGAATATCAGGTCGCACGACCTTTTCCGGCTGCTTGAGGCGATATATCTTGAGTGCGCCTTCGGCCTTTTGCGGCTCGCCGTCGAGCGTGGTCGTGACCAGTGCGATCTCGACCGCTTTGCCGGACGTAAGCCAATCGCCTGCGCTGAGCGAAGCCCGCAGGGCCGTGTAGCCAGCCTGCACCATGCGCTGTGAAGAACGGGTTTCGCCGTTGGTATCGGTCACGTCGGCGAAGACTTCGTACTGGAAGATCGGCTCGTCTTTCTCGGCGATCGAAAGGTCCGGCTTGGCGATGAACTGAATCTTGAACGAGCCGTCGGCCTGGGTTTCGGCCGTGCCGTGGGTGATCTCCTGCGAGCCTGATTGCGGCATCCGCCAAGCAAAGCACCAATACCACCAGTCGGGATAGCGGACCTGACGCACGACGCGATAGCGAATTTTTGCCCCGCCGACCGCCGCGCCGGTGTAGGCGATGGCCTTGCCTTCAAGCTGGACCTCGCCGCCGAGTCGGGCGGCGGTCTTTGGCACGTCAAGCGTGACCTGGAACTTGGGCCGCTTGTATTCTTCAACACTCACCCAAGTATTGCCGGGCATACCGGCTGAGCTGATCATCATACGGCCCATCAGCCGGTCCCGTGGGGCGGTAAAATTGCCGCTGAAGGAACCGTAGTCGTTCGTGCCGGGCGACTGCCGGGCGATTTCCTTGCCGTTGACGTCGGTGAAGACGACGTTGACCTTCTCGTTCGGCAGAACCTTGTAGTTGTCGCCCTCTTGATCGACAAGAATGACGATCCCTTTGTAATAGATCGTTTGGCCGGGGCGGTAGAGCGACCGGTCGGTGAAGAAGATGACCTGCTTCTGCGGAATCTGCCGGAAGTCACTGACATTGGGATAGAGGTTGTTGGCCGTGGCAAGTTCCTGGCCCGCGTGAGTGACGTAGAGCAGGTTATTGTGGTTGAGGATGCCTTCAACCGAAAACTGGCCGTTACGGTCGGTCTTGGTTTTTGCACCGGTGGTGAAGTGGCCGTTCCAATCCCAGGCGTAGTTCTGTACTTCGGCCCCTTCGATCGGCTCGCCGGAGGCCGCATCGAGTACAAAACCGCCGAAATGACCGTCCGTGTTTTGCTGCCGGACAATCAGGGCCAGCTTGCTCACCCAGAGGTCCGTGTACGAAACCACATTGTTCGACGCACTGAAACTTGGATCGTGGCTGGCCAGCAGGTAATAGGAGCCGGACTTCAGATCCTTCGGTGCGGGAAGATCCTCGACCCGCTGCTGGTAATCTTCGGTCGCCGGCAGGTCGGCTGACCAGGCCAGATCGGGCTTCGCGGCCAAAAGGGCCTTTCGCCGGGCGTCGTCGAGCCATTCACCACGATACTGACCGCCCTTGAATTTCGCAAGCCAGTTCTCGTGAACCAGACGGAAGTAAACCTTCGTCAGATTGCGATAGGTGACGCGGATCGAAGGCGACGGATCGTTCCATACCCGTTCCGTCGTAATGCTGGCCGACTTCGACTCGATCTGCTTCATGAGGTTGTAACAAAGATTGCCGCCGGGCGTGTTTGCAAATGCCTGAGCACCCTGCTCGGCCAAGTCATGGGCCTCGACCAACGAGCCTTCCTGCTGCAAGACGCTGGCCCAGCGGAAACGGGCGATGGCCGAGATCGGATGGTCGCCCCATTGCTTCACAAAACGCTGCAAAGAGGCTTTGTAGAGCGTGGCCTTCTCCTCGCCCACGGCCTTGTTGTTGCCGAAGGTCAGCCGCTCAAGGTCGGCATCCAGCAGGGCTGATTTGTCCTCGTCGTTCTCATGGAAGCGGAGCAGTTGCTGGTAAAGCCGGATCGCCTTGAGCGTGGTCGAATCGCTATCGCTGCCCCCAATCTTCCAAGCAACAAACTCCCCGACGGGCCGGAAGATAGGACTGTCGGCCAAAAGCTCAAAAGCGTCTTCGGCCTTGGTTGCCGCCTGTTCACCCGAGTTGTAGAACTCCAATGCCTGATGGGCCACGAAGTCGTAGAGTGTCGGCCGGTAACTATCGGGCATGGTGCCTTTGCTCAAAAGATCGTCAAATGCCTGCACGGGAATCTTCTTGAGCTGCTCCTCGGCGGCAAGGGCTTTTTGAAAATGCTTGTCGATCTCGGCGAAGAGCCGCGGCAGATCCCATGTGGTAAAATCCTTGCCCGGCGCGGCCGCCGTGGCCGAACGCTGCATGAACCGCCAGCGGTTGTGCTGGAAGTATTGCCAGTACCAGTCGGCCTGAACGACCTCCAGCATCGGCTGCATCTCGACGGGGGCCTTGGTGATTTCGGCATCCAGGCGGATGATTTTTTCTTCCGGCTTGTTCCCCTGGATGGTCCCTTCCAGGGCGATCTTGCGGCCGATGGCCTTGATGGCGACGGGGTAGTTCTTTTCGGCCATCGCCCCGGCGAGGATCGGCTGAAGCTGCTCGATGGCCGTCTTCGGCAAGCCCTGCTGCACGGCCTCATCGACTTTTTTCCATTGGGCATCCCACTTATCCGCGGGAGCAATCTGGGGGGCCATCAAAACCGCGCTGAGAAAAAGAGTGGCTGAAAGGGTTTTCATCGTAGGTTCCTTGCCGAATTTGGGGGGATTGTGGGGGTATGTATACTGCTCGCGGTTGAGACTGACACTAACCCGAAGCGCGAGCGAGGTTGCTAAGTCGTTGCCTCGCTTGCGCTTCGGGCTGGTATGGATTGGGACAATCTCAACCGCGGACAGTATAGTATCCGCAGCCAATAGACGCACCACGGACAGGGAAAGTTCCATACCGTCTCAAACAAAATGGTCAGCCCATGATTTTAGCCGATGGGAAGGACACAAGGCAATCGGCCTCATTTGGATTGCGGGAATTTATTCCCGTTTTTCACCCCCGGCCGCGAAGCGGCCCTACGTAGAACGGAATTCATTCCGTTTGCCAAAATAGGTAAGGCAATGGAATAAATTCCATCTTCCTGTCTTTGCCCTTTTCGTGTCTTTCGTGTCTTTCGTGGTCCCCTCCCCTTCTTTCTCCCATCCGTGCCCATCTGCGTTATCCGTGGTCAATCTTCCCCCGTTTTCAAGGAGAATTTACCGCAGAGGAACGCAGAGAATAGAATCTTTCTTTTGCGCTCCCTTGCGGTGAATCCTAATAAATTCTTTCGGCAGAAATATAGGGGGAAAAAGATAGAAAGCAACGAACCCCAGATGACACAAATGGGCGCGGATGAGGGAAGATAAATTTTCCGTACTCCAAATTGAAATTGGCGAGCGAATGAACTATGATGCAAGGAACTGAATTTCTAACCGCAGGAGCCTTCCCGTGCAAAACACTTTGCCTTTCCGTCGTGCCTGGTGCATCCTGGCCCTCTTATACGTTCTCACCGCGACCGCCGCGCTGCCCGCCGTTGCCGGTGAACCGCCCCACCGCGATTATACAGCACTTTTCAACGGCAAAGACCTCGCCGGCTGGCACGGCATGACGCACTTCGATCCATACACCCTGGCCGCCATGCCCGAGGAGAAGCGAAAGCAGGCCATTGCCGACTGGACCGCCGATGCCAAGCGACATTGGCGCGTGGAAAACGAGGAACTGGTGAACGACGGCAAGGGCGCGTACCTGACGACCGACCAAGACTTTGGCGACATTGAATTGCTTTTGGAATACAAGACGGTGCCGTTGGCCGATAGCGGCATTTACCTCCGCGCCACGCCGCAGGTGCAGATTTGGGACTACACCAAGGAAGGCGGCAAATGGAACCTCGGTGCCGACAAAGGGAGCGGCGGACTCTGGAACAACAGCCCCGGATCGCCGGGCAAAGATCCGCTGGTCCTGGCCGACAAACCGTTCGGCCAATGGAACAAGTTCCGCATCCTCCAGGTGGGCGAGCGGGTGACCGTTTATCTCAACGACAAGCTGGTCGTCGATCATGCCCAGTTGCAGAACTTCTGGCGTGGCAGTGTGAAGCCGCCGAAGTACAACCTTGCCACGCCTCTGCCAAAGAAGGCACCAATCCAGCTTCAAACCCACGGCGGCGAGATCCGCTGGCGGAACGTATTCATCCGCGAAATTCCAGCCGACGAGGCCAATGTAATCCTTCGCAAGCATGACACCGAGGGCTTTGTCGATGTATTCAACGGCCAGGACCTCACCGGTTGGGCCGGGCCTGTGGACCAGTATCAAGTCAAGGAGGGCGCGATTGTCTGCCGGCCAAAAAAGGGCGGGACGATCTACACCAAGGACGAGTATTCAGACTTCATCGCCCGTGTCGAGTTCCGGCTCCCCCCGGCCGGCAACAACGGTCTGGCGATCCGTTATCCGGGCAGCGGTGACGGGGCCTACGTCGGCACGTGTGAGTGCCAGATCCTCGACGACAGCGACCCGGTCTATGCGAAGCTTGACCCACGACAGTACTGTGCCTCGGCCTACGGCATGACGGCCGTCCATCGCGGCTATCTCCGTCCCGTGGGCCAATGGAACTTCCTTGAGGTCACGGCCATCGGTCCGAAGTTGACGATGGAACTCAACGGCACGCGGGTTGTCGAGACCGACCTCAGTCAAGTGACCGAGACCATGCACAATTCGGCCCATCCCGGCAAGCTGCTGACCCGCGGCCATTTTGGTTTTTGCGGCCACAACGACCCGGTTGCATTCCGCGGCGTGCAGATCAAGACGCTGAAGAAGTAGGAAGAGCCAGATTAACTTGCTCGTGTCGAATTTATATGCTAGGGTTGCTTAAACACATTTGTTGTGTGGCGCATTGCTCAACGGAGAACTTCTTGGCCAGATCTTGGGAGTCCTTCCAAGACCCATGGCCTGACTGCAGCAACCCAATTCTCGGCGATAGTCATGACGAGAACACTCCTAATTACCGACGACGCCGTTATCGTTCGAGAAATAATCAGGGACATGGTCGCCCAGGCCGGTTGGACGGTCGTGGGCGAGGCCGGCAATGGCCAGGAGGCCATCGAGCGTTACGCCGAATTGAGACCTGACGCAGTCACCCTGGATCTCGTCATGCCGGAGTACAACGGGCTACATGCGCTTCACGGCATTATGCAAATAAATCCCAAGGCCAAGGTTATGGTGGTCAGTGCCTTGGAGCAGAACAGCATCGTCAAGGAGGCGTTCAAGGCTGGTGCCACCGATTTCCTCGCGAAACCATTCAACCGGCAGACGCTGCTCGGCACCCTGGAACAGTTGGTGCCCACTTAGGAGCGTTCGATGACCAGTGACCACGGGAAAAGCACATGAACCATCGTCTGGAAGAACTGATTCAGGAACGTACGGTCGAACTTACCACCGCCAACAACGAACTCAATGCGGAACTGGATAGGCTTATGTTGGCGCTGGAGGATATCACGGCCTCAAAACAGGCCGAGCAAGCGTTTCGCGGAAGTGAGGAAACAATCCGAACCATCGGTACCTCGGCCCATGATGCGATTATCACCATGGATCACGCGTCCCAAATCACATTTTGGAATCCAGCCGCGGAAAGGATGTTCGGGTATCGTGCGACGGAGGCATTGGGCAAGAAACTCCACACCTTGCTCGCTCCGCCAAGATTTCACCCCGCGTTTCAGGAGAGCATTGGACATTTTCAAAGGAACGGTGAGGGCGCGCATGTCGGCAAGACAGTGGAACTTGTAGGGATGAGAAAGGATGGACACGAATTCCCCTTTGAGTTATCCCTGGCCCCCGTCAAGATTCACGAACAATGGCATGCCGTGGGGATTGTACGGGACATTACCGAGCGTCGCGAAGCGCAATCGCGCCTGGAAGAACACGCCGTCGCTTTGGAGTTAGCCAACAAAGCCCTGGAGCAACTAACCGCGTCGGCCCAGGCTGCCGTGGAGGCGAAAAGCGAATTCCTGGCCAATATGAGCCATGAGATCCGCACGCCTTTGAACGGCGTGATCGGAATGACCGGACTGCTGCTGGACACCAGACTCACGCCGGAACAGCGCCAATACACGGAAATCGTCCGATCCAGTGGCGAGAGCCTGCTGACGGTCATCAACGACATTTTGGATTTTTCCAAGATCGAGGCGCGGAAATTGGACCTGGAAATCCTCGACTTCGACCTGCTCGCCATGCTGGAGGACACCGTCGAGATGCTGGCGCCCAGGGCCTATCAGAAAGGCTTGGAACTAGCCTGCGTTGTTACCCCGGAAGTGCCTTCGCTCGTGCAAGGCGACCCTGGCCGTTTGCGACAGGCCCTCTTTAATCTGGTCGGCAACGCCATCAAGTTCACCCACCATGGCGAAGTGATCATTCGCGTGAGCCTCGATGCCCAAGACGACCGCACGGCACGGGTGCGACTAGCGATCACCGACACAGGCATCGGCATACCGCCCGACCGTCTCAGTGCCCTCTTCGCTCCCTTTACGCAGGTGGACGGCTCCACGACGCGCAAATACGGCGGTACTGGCCTGGGGCTGGCCATCTCCAAGCAATTGGTCGACCTCATGGGCGGACAGATTGGAGTTGAAAGCGAGCCGGGCAAGGGCTCCACGTTCTGGTTTACTGCCACTCTCGTAAAACAACTCAACGGGGGATTGTCGGCGGAAGAGCCTCACGCCGACTTTAACGGCGTAAATGTGCTTGTGGTGGACGATCATCCAACGAACCGGCTGTTGCTGACCACTCTGCTGGGGTCTTGGGGCTGTCGTTTTGCCGAAGCCGATAGCGGCGCGGCCGGACTGACACAACTCGACAAGGCCGCTCGCTGCGATGACCCGTTCCACATCGTACTAGTCGACATGATGATGCCCGGCATGGATGGCGAAGAGTTCGGCCGCACTGTCAAGTGCGATCCGCAATACCAGAAAACGCGCCTGATCATGCTGACGTCCCTGGGACAATGCAGTGACACGGCGCGTCTGCGTCAATTGGGCTTCTTCGGGTATCTATTGAAACCGATCCGCCGGTCAGCACTGCGCAACTGCATGGCGGCAGCCATTGATAGCAAGCCCGCGGTCAACGGCGAAGTGCCCGCGGTTTTCGCCCCCCCCCACTGCCCTGTCGCGCCGTCCACGCGCCGAGCGAGGATCCTGCTAGCCGAAGACAATCCTACGAACCAGACCGTGGCCGTCGCCATTCTGATGAAACTCGGACATGCGGTTGATGCGGTGGCCAACGGCGGAGAAGCCATCCGAGCCTTACGCGAGATTCCCTACGACCTGGTCCTGATGGACTGCCAGATGCCGGAAATGGACGGCTACGAAGCCACCCGCTGGATCCGCAGTTCAGACTCGGGCGTCCGCAACCCGCACATTCCCGTCATCGCCATGACCGCCCATGCCATGAAGGGCGACCGGGAGCAATGCCTGGCGGCGGGGATGAACGATTACTTATGCAAGCCGGTTCAACCCAAGGAATTGGCTGAGACCCTGGCTCGCTGGCTCGCGGAACCTGCGGCCGAAAGTCCATCGGAGCTATCAACCGGGGTCAATCGTTCGCCCTCCTTGCCGACGCCGGAAGAGAACAAGGCCGTCTTCAACGAAGAAGAACTCCTCAAACGGCTCATGGGCGACAGGAGCTTGGGCCAAACCATTCTTCACGGATTTCTGGAAGACATTCCCCAGCAGATCCGCGCGCTAAAAGATCGCCTCGGCGAAGGCGATGTGCCCCTCGTCGAACGCCAGTCGCACACGATCAAGGGCGCGGCGGCCACCGTCGGCGCCGGCAGCTTGCGTGAGGTCGCTTTTGCGGTGGAACAGGCAAGCAAAGCCGGCGAGTTGGGCCGTGCAGCCGAACTGGTCCCCCGGCTTGAGGAGGAATTCGAGCGTCTCAAGGTCGTGATCGAGCAATTGAAATGGATTTAAGGACGGGAAAACACAATGAAAACACTTATTGTCGAAGACGATTTCACCAGCCGGTTGTTGTTGCAGGCTATTCTCTCGCCCTACGGAGAATGCCATATTGCCGTCAACGGTCGCGAGGCGCTCCAAGCCTTTCACCTAGCAAACGAGAAAGGGCATCCCTACGACCTCATTTGCCTGGACATCATGATGCCGGAATTGGACGGCCACGCGGTACTCAATGCTCTCCGCGCCGCTGAAGAGGCGAAAGGGATCCATTTCGGCGATGGCGCAAAGGTCATCATGACGACCGCGCTGGCGGATAGTAGCAATGTTTTTTCTGCATTTCGTGAAACGTGCGATGGCTACCAGTTCAAACCCATCGACAAGGCCAAACTGTTGGAAAATCTGGCATCTCTTGGACTCGTGTAACCGATAGAAAATTTGATTTCGGAGCCTAGGGCACCGCATCACCACTCGACGCTCCCCCGATTTCGGAAGATTTACCCGAACCGGAAGAGCCATGAAAAGAGACCCGCGGAACGTCTCCCGCGAGTCTCTCGGCCCCCCCCAATGATTTTGCGATTCCTTAGCGATCGTAGTTCGAGACTGGAGTACGTCGCGTTGCCTTCGTGGGTGCTTTCACGGCTGGCGTGGGTTCCATCACGGGATCATCCTGAACCGGCGACATATCGCCACTTTCGTGCATGCCGCCGTGATTGCAACTCGAACACCCGCCGCGACCAGTCTGCTGGCCGCCACGGCTACACGATTCGCAACTATCAGACGATTCACCGCAGCTTGGTCCGCACCAAGTACCCCAATTGAACAGCCGTCCGATCGACCGCAACGGACGGAAGCAGAAGTTGCGCTGACAGCAACTGCTGCATTCATCGCCACTCTCACTACAACTACCACGCGCGCCGCACTCACCGCAAGCATCACTGTAGATGCGCTGGCGGCTCGGACGACGAACCGGTCCGCAAGTCGGACCGCAATCGTCCTCACGCGGACCGCAGCTTTCGTAGCCGCAACCTCTTCCATTACCTCCATCACGCAAAAATCCGCTGCACCCGGACGACGACAATAGAATTCCACAGCCCAGGGCCGTTAGCCACATTGTTCCACGCATTGGTTATTCTCCTTCTTTGCTCCCTTGAAGTCGAGACAATCCCTCAAAAAGGCCAGTTTCCGGTTGGGCCTCATACCGTTCACCAACCCGCTCTGGACTAGATGATACGGAGGCCCTTTAGGACAGTCGCGGCTGCACTTTTCTGCTGACCGACAAACGAGTGTCCTTTGTATACAATTCGTTATCGGCAGAATAATCCGAAAAATCGAGCCAACTACTACAATCCGCAGTCTCGGAAGAGTCGCCCTAGCTTTTCGCGTCCATCACAAAATACCCAGAGTTCGCCAGTTAGGAAGAAGTGTCCGAGAAGTTGACCGCGATAAGATCGTGCTTGTCGGCCTTGATCCTAACCTTGCCAACTGCTAGCAGTGACGGCAGGCCGTAGGGTGCGTGGAGCGAACCGGCCGGGAAATGGTGGGTTGCGCACGAAGTCGAGACGCTGACAGCACTTACCGCTGTTCCAGATCAGTTCGCGTAACGCACCATTCGATGCTTCACCCACCCTACGTAGAGCTAGCAGTGACAGCAGTTGGCAAGGTTATGATCAAGGCCTGCTTGTCGCCCAGTGCTTGGTAAACTATACTGTCCGCGGTTGAGGGAAGCGTCCCATTGATTGTTAAAAGTTGACGATGGTCTCCGCCCCGACGAAAATGTCGGGGGTAAACGGAAAACCCGAAAGATCGGCCATACGAGCCGACAGAAAGGAAACCATCGTCGTGAATCA
>Ga0194057_10000693_pt1 | contig 17616 bp, 17 predicted proteins | sample SepL4415m_MetaG_FD_155474 | JGI IMG/M metagenome (GOLD analysis project Ga0194057, IMG submission 155474) | Anoxic zone freshwater microbial communities from boreal shield lake in IISD Experimental Lakes Area, Ontario, Canada - Sep2016-L442-15m | ecosystem: Environmental > Aquatic > Freshwater... | reverse complement strand
GACGCGATGAGCGGCCTCGGTCTTGAACTCGAGGGTGAACTTCCTTCTGGTAGCTCCCATGGAGACATCCTTCCACCCGACCCGTGAGTCGGATTGTTGGGTGTCCACTTTCCTTGGGGAACCTCATGTTACGGTGGCAGTGGGATTCCAATTCCCCGCTGGGAGGCGTTTGAGATGCCGGTGACGTCGCGATGGACGATGTTGGCGACGGTCCTGGTTGGTGTGACGCTCGCCACGGGCGGATGTGCCTCCCCGCAGAGCGGGTCTTCCACTCCGCCGAGTTCATCAGTCACTGTGACGTCGTCCGGTGGAACGAGGCAGCCGGTCAAGTTCATCGCTGAGGTGTGGGTTGACAACTGGTTCTCGCTCTCGGTCAACGGCCAAGTCGTGGGTGAGGATGTTGAGCCGATCACCCAAGAACGGTCCTTCAACTCTCAGACATTGGAGTTCACCGCGACCTACCCGCTCACGCTTGCTGTTGTCAGCAAGGACTACATGGAGAATCGGAGCGGACTGGAGTACATCGGCACGTCGAAGCAGCAGATCGGCGACGGGGGGCTGATCATGCAAGTTCGTGAGAAGGCGTCGGGTCGAGTTGTTGCAGCGACTTCAAAGAAGTGGCGAGGATTGGTGATTCAGCAGGCACCCCTCAACCCCGACTGTGTTGGGTCGTCGCAGCCGCTCGTCGATTGCCAGACGTCGATTCAGGACGAGCCGGCTGGATGGACCGGGACGCAATTCGACGATTCCCAGTGGCCCACGGCGACCGTGTACACGCCCGAGCAGGTGGGCGTGAAAGAGGGGTACGAAGCAATCTCATGGGTTGGTTCCGCTGAACTCATTTGGGGTCCAGATCTCAAACTCGACAACACCATTCTGTGGCGATTTACAGTAACTGGTTAAGTGAACCACACCGGGTTTCCAGAACACTCTAAGAAACCCGGTGTGGTTCAGGCCCCGGCCCAGTGGGAGACGTGTGATGACTGGCCCATCGCCCTGCGAGTTCCATTGAGTGGAACCCGCAGGGCGTGAAGTCGGACTGAGGTTCCCCAGAAATAGTGGACACGGTTTATGCAGCGGTGGTGACTTCGTCCAACGTTAGTTCGTGTGCGATGGGACTGACCATGCCGATCTTCGAGAATCGACGATCGTTGTTGTAGAAGTCGATGTAGCCCTCAATGCCGGCACGCAGTTCATCCATGGTGGCGAAGACGTGTCGGTAGAAGTACTCGTGTTTGAAGATCGACCAAAAGCTTTCAGCGCTCGCATGGTCGAAGCAGCTACCGGTCCTACCCATCGAGCGGGTGATCTCGGCCTGGGTGCAGAACTCGACGACTCGGCGATCGTTGAACTGGCTGCCTCGGTCGGTGTGGAAGATGGTGCCGACGCAGTTGCCGTTGCGGGTGCGCACGGCATCGGCGAGTGCTTCGAGGACCAGGTCGGTCCGCATGTGGTTCGCCACCGCCCAGCCGAGGACTCGTCCGCTGCAGGCGTCACGGATGGCACACAGGTAGGCCTCACCCGAACCGATGGTCATGTAGGTGATGTCGCTCGTCCACACCAGGTCGAGGGCGACCTGGTGGAACTCACGGTTGACCAGATCTACCGGGTAGTTGGCATCGCGGCTCGAGACGGTCGTGACCTTGAACGTCCTCGGGCTGATGCCGGCGATCCCCAGTGACTGCATGCGTGCAGCGACGGTGTTCTCACTCACTGGGTCGCCAGCTTCGACCAAATCGGCCGTGATGCGCGGAGACCCGTAGGTGCCGTGTGACGCCTTGTGCGAAGCCACGATCCGCTCGTCTCGTTCGTTGCGCCGTTTCTGGCTCACCAACGGCTGACGCTCCTGGGCGTCCTTCCAGCGGTAGTAGCCGGAGGTGGAAACCTCGAGGAGTCGGGCCATGCGGGTGATCTCGAAGTTCGCTTTACTCCGCGCCCATCAACGCAAATCTCTCTGCTTTGGTGGATTCGAAGCGAAGTACGCGGCAGCTTTTCCCAAGAAGGCCAGATCCTTGTCCTTCTCAGCCACCTCACGGCGGAGCCGCAATAGCTCTCCGCGCTCGGCGATGCTCAGCGGCACGTTGCTGGTGGCCTCGAGGGCCTCCATCCGGCGGCGTTCATCTCTCACCCAAACACTCAGCGAACTCTCCAGCACCGACAGCTCGTTGGCGACATCACGCACCGATTTACCGGTGTCGATGACGCGATGAGCGGCCTCGGTCTTGAACTCGAGGGTGAACTTCCTTCTGGTAGCTCCCATGGAGACATCCTTCCACCCGACCCGTGAGTCGGATTGTTGGGTGTCCACTTTCCTTGGGGAACCTCATTCTTCCAGTCTTGAATGCGACAAAAGGAGAATCGGTATGAAGAACTTCCTGAAGGTCGCCGTAGCGGCAACATTGACGCTCGGCCTCGCCACCACCGTCGGCACCGGTGTTGCTTCGGCACGCGGCAAGCCTCCCGCCGTCACCGCCACGGGAACGACGACGTGTAACTTCCACGGCCAACTGGTGCTCAACACTGATGGATCGTTGTCGCTGTCTGGAAACATCACTCCGAGCCACGGCGTTGCTGCCTGCACGAGCAAGGGTGGGTCGTTGCTGAGGACGGGCCACATCAACCAGACACTGCCGACCAGTGCCGTGCCGGGAGTCGTCGCCACAGACCTGTGCCCTGCTGTGGCTGCTGCCGTCACCTCGCCCCAGACCCTGGCCGATCTGGCTGGCGGAGCAGTTGCGTGGTCTCCCGGACCCAAGGTGGCCGCTTCGGTTGGCGTTGGCCTGACCGGTGGATCCCTGTCGGTGGCCAGCACGAGCCTCTCGGTGACCTACACGGGCAGTTCGGTCACCTCGGGCTCGTTCACGGGATCGAGCACGGGTCTGTCGGCGTCGACCGACCTCGCCTCGGTGCAGGCTTCGTGCCTGGGCGGAGCAGTGACCTCCATCCCAGTCCGAGGCACGCTGTCGCTGTAATCGCTGTCCAGGGTTGTCGCTGCGGGACGGGGCGTTGCCCCGTCCCGCAGCGCGTCCGGAACATCGCACCATGGCGTCGGTAGCGCACGCAGTCTGCGCCCGCCTGAGGTGCTGTCAACGGGAGGGTACGCCAAGAGGGCCGACTCTGAGGCTGTCCAACTCCAGCCAGATTCGGCAGCCAGTCCGAGAAGCGGGTTCGGTGCCACGCCTCAGTTGCGTCCCAGCCTGAGTTCCCCAGTATCGGGTGCACGTTGCTTTGGCCGTCATCGGAGCGACTGGGGCACAATGACTGTCCGAACCGGGGTGTTTGCACCCCTGACAACGAAGGGGGACCCATGTCCGCAGAGGAGACCCGCAACGTGGTGGATCGGCACATGGCCGCACTGCAGGCTGGCGAGATCGATCGTGTGATGGAGGACTACACCGACGATTCCGTCTTCATCATCAACCTCGGGGGCGTGTTTAAGGGCAAGGATGCCATCCGCCCGTTCTTCGAGGCCTCCGGCACGATGCCAGGATTCCTTGAGACCGCCGCGTACACCGAGGGCGACACGCACTTCGTCACCTGGACGGCCGACGGGATCGAACTCGGTAGCGACACCTTGGTCGTGCGCGACGGCAAAATCATCGTGCAGACGGTGGTTGTCGTCCTCGCCTCGTAAGGGGCCGCCTCGGTTGGGTGTGACCGACGTCCTCGGAATAGCCCGGCCGCACCCGGTGTTCTCTCAAGGACACCCACCCGTTGCAGAAAGCACTCATGTCAGCACCAGCCATACCTGCAACGGACGACAAACTCAGCCCTGAAATAAAGCGGGTTGGGGTCGTCGTCGTGATGGGCACGATCATGGCCATCCTGGACACGACCATCGTGGCCGTGGCCCTACCGACCCTGGCCCGTGACTTCCACACCACGATCAACACCATCTCGTGGGTGACGACGGGCTACCTCCTTGCTCTGGCCATCGTCATTCCGCTGAGTGGATGGAGTGTGCACCGCTTCGGGGCGAAGCCGGTCTACATCACGTCGTTGGCCCTCTTCATCGGAGGATCCATCCTGTGCGGGTTGGCCTGGTCGGCCACGACACTGATCGCCTTCCGCTTCCTGCAGGGCTTCGGTGGCGGACTGATCATGCCGGTTGGCCAGGCGATCATGGCGAGGAGCGCCGGTCCCGAGAAGATGAACAAGGTCATGGCCCTCATCGGGGTGCCCACCCTGCTCGGACCCATCCTCGGCCCGGTCATCGGCGGCATCATCGTGACCAACTTTTCGTGGCGGTGGATCTTCTTCGTCAACATCCCGATCGGCATGGTGGCGCTCTACTTCGCCATGAAGTTCCTGCCCGGCAGCGGCCGGGACAAGGACCACAAGCTCGACATTCTGGGGTTCTCGTTCCTGGCCCCGGGACTGGCGCTGGTCGTCTACGGCCTGTCCGAAGTGGGCAACGAAGGCGGATTCTCGGCTCGGAGTGTCCAGATCAGCCTGGTCCTCGGCGTCCTGCTCATCGTGGCTTTCATCCTGCGATCGCTCCGAGCCGTAGAGCCCCTGTTGGACCTGCGGCTGTTCAAACGGTGGAACTTCTCCATTGCCACGATCTGCATCTTCCTCACCGGCGCCACCTTGTACGGAACGATGTTTCTACTGCCGCTCTACTACCAAATCGTCCGAGGCGAGTCTCCGTGGATGGCCGGGCTGCTGATGGCGCCCCAGGGCATCGGGGCGGCGCTGGTCATGCGGCCAGCCGCCAACCTGTCCGATCGCTATGGCACCAGGATCACCGTGCCCATCGGCATGGCCCTGCTGGCCATCGGCACCTTGGCCTACACCCAGGTGTCTGGCACCACGAGTTACATCTTCTTGGCCATCGCCCTGTTCGTCCGGGGCATCGGCCTTGGCTTCGGCATGATGCCGGTGTTCGCCGCGTCCTATCGAGGCCTTACTCATGAGGAGATCCCTCGGGCCACCACGGCGACCAACATCATCCGCCAAGTGGGCGGCTCCATCGGCGTGGCACTCTTCGCCGTCGTGCTCCAGCAGTCGATCTCCAAGCAGTTCCCCGGGACGGATACCTCGCTCAGCACCCTCAGCACAGGACACCTGAGCAACACCGTGGTCGATCGTCTGGCCTCGGCGTTCGGTACGTCGTTCTGGTGGTCGTTCGGAGTGTGTGCCCTCGCTGTTCTGCCCGCCATGCTCCTGCCCGGTCGGCTGCAGGCCGAGCTCGGGGTCAGGGCCGAACTCGAGGAAGTCGAACGAGCCAACCTCGACGAAGTGGCCAGCGTCAGCCCCGACTGATGGTCATCGGGACGGACTTTGGGTGTCACCTCGGACCGATGCGGGGCCAGTCGCCGACGTCGCTCAGAGGGGCCCTTCGATGATGTGTGGAGGATTGTGGATGTACTGGGCCACCCTGTCATGCACGTAGCCACCGGCCAGGAATGTCGACGCCTCGGCTGACTCTTTGGAGTCGAATATGGCCATGGATGCACCCTCGCCGTCGCCGGTATCGATCCAGTGGTACTCGTGGAAGCCTTCTTGTGCTTCAACGAGAGGGAGGAACTCCTCGCGGTTGATCTTGGCCAGCAGTGCGCCGTCCTTGCGGTCGTAGGTATAGGTGCGGATGACTCCGTACATGAGGCTCCTTCGAGGTACAGGGGGTGCCGTGGGCTTGTGGAACTGTAGTTCGCTACTCGAGACGTCGGTCTGGCGAGCGGGTCCGACCTCAGGCACCCATGGTGAAGAAGGCGATGGATTCGGCCCAGATTCCTGAGTTCGGCATCGCCCACGTGGTTAGGAGCGAAGTCGATCGGCTGTAGAGCCGATAGGAGCCGTATCCCCGGTAGTAGGTATCGCTGCCGGCCTGCTCCATCAGATTGGTCGGTCCGTTGGTCGCCGCCGGCTGGGTGGTATTTCCACCCGCGGCATAGGCCGTGGCGATGACCAGCTCGCCGGCGTGTGACGGCGTCACGATGCACGCAGACGGGCAGATCGGGACCCCACTAGTGCTGGTGGTCCCAGTCTTGGTGGAACGGGAGTTGACTGAGGGATCGAGTCCGGACACGCCGCCGTACTCGCTGACCGTCGCCATCCGGACATCGGTGGCACCGGTGAGCGTGATGGCGATGACTGGGCTGGCCCCCGACCCCGAGGGGCTGGTTCCGTACCAGATCTCCGCATCTCCACCGGCTGAGGTGCACGAGGTGGAGACTTCTGCCGGAGACCAGGTGGTCACTCCACCGCCAGCCACCCCCGAGACATGGGCCCCACCGGTGCAGGTGCCCGCCAACGTCAGGATCAGGGTATTTCCACCAGCCACGGCGTTGGGGAGAGTGACGGACACCGAGGAGACCGCAGACCCGATCGTGCCGGCTTGCTGAACGGGCAGGGTCACGACGGTGAGGGAAAACGATCGAGTGGCAGTAGCGCCGTTGCCATCGGACACCGCAACAGTAACGGTGGTGCTGGTGGCCGAGGAGCCGACCGCCCCCGAAATGATTCCGGTCGCACTGGCTAGCGACAGCCCGGACGGCAGGGATCCGGTGGAGATGCTCCACGTCAGGCTGCCAGACCCGCCGGATGCTGCCAGGGTTTGTGAGTAGGCCGACTCCGTCTGGGTAGCGTTGGCCAGAGAGGACGTGGTGATGGATGGGGCAGCAGCCACGGTGATGGTGAGCGTGGCCGTGGCGGTGGCACCAAAGGCATCAGTGGCCTGCACGGTGAAGGTCTGGGTGGTAGCGGCCAGGTCGACCGTTCCGGTGATCGAACCCGCCGACGTATCGAGGGTCAGACCGGCCGGCAGGGATCCGCCGATGATGGCCCAGGTGAACGGCGTGCTCCCGCCCACTGCACGCAGACTCTGGGAGTAGCCCGTCTCCGTCCGGGTGGCACCGGCCAGCGACGCTGTCGTCACCGTCGGCGTGGTCACCACCGTGAGCCCGGGGGATGCGGTGGCCAGTGAGGATGCAGCCAGGTTGGCGTCGCCCCCATAGGTAGCCGTGACGGCATAGGGACTCGCCGACACAGCCAAGGCCGTGTTGGCGATGGTGCACGAGCCGCTGGCGCCATGGCCGCCAGGAGTCAAGGTGGCCGTGCATGACGTGGAGCCGACGGTGATGGAGATCTGCTCGCCAGTGACGGGGATGACCTCGTGATGGCTGGTGGCCACGGTGACCGACACGGTGACGGCGTGCTCGTAGCCGTAGGTGACCGTGCTCGGGGCGACACTGACGACAGCCGTGGTCGAGTCGGTGGTCACCGTCAGGCTGCTCGAGGTCGATGCCGATCCGAGGAAGGTGGCGTCTCCCGAGTAGGAGGCGATGATCGGATAGCTCGACGCCGCCGCGGCCAGCGCTACCGCCGCCGTGGTGCAGGTGGTGGCGGGCAGGGTGATGGTGCATACCGGAGTGGAGCTGGTGGTGATGGCGATGGTGCCCGTCGGGGTCCCGGTGAACTGGGGGAGGACTGACGAGGTGACGGTCACGGCGTCTTCGTTGCCGTAGGCGACCGAGGTAGTGGCCAGCGAGAGACTGGTCGTTGTCTGCGCGCGGCCGACGATCACGGGAGCGCTGGGGCCACTGGTGGCTGTCCACGTTGCATAGGACGCCGTTACCGCGTAGGTGTAGGTACCAGCGGAGCTGACATCGTCAGTGCAGGAGAGCGGCCCGGCAGGCAGCAGAGCGGTAGGCGAACTATCGCAGGCCGCGCTGGGGGTACCAGAAGGAGTAGGGGTCCGTGTGACGAAGTAGCCGAGCGACCCGAGGGCGGGCGCACCGACCCCGGTCCAGGTGACAGCAACGGCATGGCCGGTGGCGTTGGCGGCCACGCTCGAGGGGGAGGCCAACCTGGCGACAGTGCCCGAACCGTGACCGGAGGCAGGAGCGGTCAGGTATGCCCATGCCGCAGTCGACGTGATGACCAAGGCGATGGTGACCAAGCCGGACATGAGCAAGGATCGGCGCTTCATCGGGCTGCTACTCCTTGGTAGACGAACTCCAGTACCACCTGTTTGCAGCCGTCTTGGTTGGTGGCGGTGTCGCGCATGGTCACCTCTGGCCAGTCACTGCGGTCTACCCCGAGAGACGACAGCGTCGCGGTGGTGTCGGCCCCCACCGTCACCGGTCGGGTGAACCCTTGGGCCACGATGAAGTTGGAGGGGTCACAGCTCCGGCTCGACGTGGCGAGTGTCGTGGTCAGGTTCGTGATGGTGATGGGGCTCGAGGTGGGGTTGGTGATCTGGACATTGATCCGGTGGCTCCGACCGGGGAGGAGTGGGCCCTCGAGGGCGCCGGCGATAGTGAAGGACTGACTGGTGTCGGGTGTCGGCGTCTGCGCCACGGCCATGCCGACGATGGGTCCCTTGAGGTCGAGGCCTGCAGCAGAGCCGAACCACGGCGCAGTGCCGAACGTGGTGACTGCCCCGGCGGCAGTGGTGAGCCAGTACCCACCCCCCTGAGGCACCGCGGCCATGTCGACGGTCGGGGAGGTTGCCCCTAGCGCAGTGGCTGATCCGTAGAACGGGGCAGTACCGAAGCTGTAGATACCGCCGTCACCTGCCGCCATCCAGTATCCGCCGCCATCAGGACTAGAGGTGATGGTGGTCACCGCACTGTTGCGGGCCATCCCCGCGGCTGACCCATGGAACTGCGCATCGCCGTAGCTGAACACCCCGCCGTCGGAAGCCACCATCCAGTACCCCTTGCCGTCTGGTGTGGCGCTCATGTCCTGCATCGGAGCCGCCGGGTGGGCGGCTCCGGTCGATCCATAGAACGCGGCGTCGCCGAAGGCGAAGATCCCGCCGTCGGAAGCCACCATCCAGTACCCCTTGCCATCCGGGGTAGAGGCCATGGCCACGACCGGTCGGTTGAGGTGGATGTCGCCGGTGGACCCATAGAACTGGGCATCGCCGTAGCTGAAGACTCCACCGTCGGCGGCCACCATCCAGTAGCCGAGACCATCCGGAGTCGAGGCCATGCCGACCACTGGCTGGTTGAGCACGAGAGCACCGGTGGACCCGTAGAACTGCGCACCGCCGAAGGCGAAGATGCCTCCGTCGGAACCAACCTGCCAGTAGCCATCGATGCTCGGCAGATGGGCTGATCGGGCCGACGTCCCGATCAAGGTAGCGGAGGAGCCGGGCCGGTGGGTGGCTGTTGCGGGCATGGCGGCCATGGCGGCCACGGCGGCGATGGCGGCGATGAGGATGAGGACGAGGACGAGGACGAAGTGCATACGCCGAGTTGGATCGACAGGAGTCGACTGCGAGGTCAAATGTGGTGAGGTGGTCATCCCTGATCCCTTCGGTATGTCGGTATGTCGGTATGTCGGTATGTCGGCATGTCGGTATGTCGGTGGACTGTGGAGTGTGGAGTGTGAAATGCAGAGTGCGTCGGGGAACTATTCCGAGCCTGCGAAACATGGGGTGGAGCCCCCGCCCGATCGTCAAGGGACGACCGTGCGGGGGCTCACCGTGTGCATGCGATTCAGCCGGGAGGCGTGGTGGTGTAGTTGATTCCGACGGTGGCGCCCTGACAGAGGTCCTGGCTGCCACTGGAGTTGCTCAAGACCAGCGTGAGTCCCGACGTCTCGTCGTAGTGATCCGACGGGGCGATGTCGTGGTTCACGGCGACGGTCCCATTCCCGGTGGCCGTACCATCGATGGAGAACCACGAGGCCAAGCATCCGCTGACGTCGCTCTCGGTATCACCCGGGGTCGACTCCACGTAGCCGTTGCTGGAGTCGGTGGCGACCGAGGCGTAGACGTTGCCCACGTACTGGTGTCCTGAGCCCGGATTGGACACGGTGAAGGCGAGGGTCTGGGTCGATCCCCCTGGGGTCACCGAACCGGAGGGAGTGTCGCCAGCGATGGTGAACGCCGTCGAACCCCCGACCGTTCCCGAACCTGTCCCGGAGCCGTCTGCAGTGAAGTAGGCAAAGGCGACGCCCCCTCCGCTCAGCACCAGGCCGGTGGTGAGTGCCACGGCCATGATCTTCTTGTTGATGGACTGCTTCATTTGATTCCCCTGTCTGTGGTTGGTTGGTGGTGTTGCTTCAAGAACAGTGCTTTCGGACGCCATGGACGGCACCTTGATAGGTGCGCGGCGAGTTGGGACCTAAGGCCCTGAAGATCGGTGGTAGATCGCACCGAGCGCGCGAATTCCTGGTCGACTCAGCCACGGTGCGTGGCCTTCGCTGGGGCGCCTTGCGAGCCTTTGCTCGCCGACCAACCGGCAAATCGAGCCCTCCGCACCACACTGGGGTCCAGGTTGGCTACCCTCGATGGAAGCGCGATTCCGAAACAGTCGACAAGCGCCAGTGGTAGTCGTCGTTTCGCCGTCCCGACCATCCGACAGTGACCGTCCTACATGAGGAGTGACCCATGAGTTTCGAGCAGAGCCCCCGCGGTGTCGACCTACGCCAGCGGGTGACCGAGTTTTTGGATGCCGAGGTGATCCCGGCCGAAGAGGTCTATGAGTCCCAGATGCGGGCTTCGGGCGATCCTCACTTCCATCCCCAGATCATCGAAGACCTCAAGGTCAAGGCGAAGGAGCGGGGGCTGTGGAACCTGTTCATGCCCCACACCACCCCGTGGACACCCGATCCGGTGTCCAACCTGGACTACGCCTACTTGGCCGAGTTGGCCGGGCGCAGCCACCTGGCCTCGGAGGCCATGAACTGCTCGGCACCAGACACCGGCAACATGGAGGTCCTGGCCCTGTTCGGCACGGACCGCCAAAAGGAGGAGTGGCTGATTCCGCTCCTCGACGGCCAGATCCGATCGGCCTTCGCCATGACCGAGCCCGATGTCGCTTCGTCGGATGCCACCAACATCCAGCTGTCGATCCGCCGAGACGGGGACGAGTATGTCCTCAACGGACGCAAGTGGTGGACCTCCGGGGCGGCATCCGAGCGCTGCAAGATCTTCATCGTGATGGGCAAGACCGACCCCGAGGCCGCCCGTCACCAGCAGCAGTCGATGATCCTGGTGCCGCGGGGCACTCCAGGACTCACGATTGTCCGGAACCTGCCGGTCTTCGGCTACACCGACCGGGAGGGCCACTGCGAGGTCAAGTTCGAGGATGTTCGGGTGCCGGTGGCCAACCTGGTCGGCGAGGAGGGTAGAGGCTTCGCTATCGCCCAGGCCCGCCTCGGCCCTGGGCGCATCCACCACTGCATGCGCTGCATCGGAAACGCCGAGCGGGCCCTGGAGCTGATGTGCCGGCGGGTCCTCGGGCGTGAGGCGTTCGGGAAGCGCCTGGCCGACCAGGGAGTGATCCGTGAGTGGATCGCCGACTCCCGGATCGAGATCGAGCAGGCCCGCCTCCTGACGCTCAAGGCTGCCTACCTGATGGACACCGTGGGACACAAGGGAGCGGCCACCGAGATCTCGGCCATCAAGGTGGTGGCGCCCAACATGGCCTTGCGTGTCGTTGACCGGGCCATCCAGGCCCACGGTGGTGCCGGGGTGTCGGACGACTTCCCGTTGGCCCGCATGTACGCCGGTCTGCGCACCCTCCGGTTTGCCGACGGCCCTGACGAGGTCCATCGTCGCCAACTGGCCCGAGCCGAGCTCGGCAAGTACGCATCCTGACGCGGTCCGTCCACAGCCCATGTCTGCCCTTCGGGGCAGGCGTGGGTCCTAGCGGAGCGAATCAGTCGGTGAGCGCGGCGAACGTCGGTCCCCAGTAGGTGGAAGGCCAGAACTGCGCGGCCTCACCCAGCCTGCCGGTGTCGCCGAAGGCGTCCATGGACAAGAACGTGCACGTGGCCATCATCTCGGGGCCGACTTCGGTGAAGACGGCTCCTTGGGAGTGGGCGATCACGGCGGAGACCGATGCATAGGCCTCTACCAACCGGGCATCCCCGGTCTCCTCGTTGAGGAACCAGTCGTAGTGGATGGTTCCTGGCTCGTCACGGCTGATGGCCACGGCCTTGGCCACGGCGTCCTTGAACCCGGGGATGTCGTGGACCTGCATCTGGAGGAAGAATCGTATGGCGGGGGATGGCTGCATGGGTCTCCTGGTGGGTATCGGGATCTGTGGGTTGGGCTGGCGGGCTGGCGGGCTGCTTTGTTGGCTGGTCAGTCGTTGATCGAGGCACCCAGTCGGTTGATCAGGGGCCGCATCATCATCGTGTAGGTGTCGGCGATGGCCGGCTCGCGGTTGTCGGCCTGGGCGGCCAGCCGATCGGGATCCATGGCTACGGCCATGAAGGCCGCCTGCGAGGGAAACACGTTGAAGCGAATCTGGTCCCAGCTCCGACCGTCGCCGACGATGGTGCCCTCGACCTCGAGCCACGCATCGATGCGCACCCCGTGCGGCAGAGCGATTCGCGCGGCAGCGTTCTGATAGATGTCCATGTCCTCGCTGCCCCCGCCCTCATTGAACTTGAGCACGTGCATGATGACCACTGGGCCGTCATCGGGAGTGGAGGGGTGAGGAACCGAGTCGAGCGACGGTGCCTCCGCCGGTAACTCGGGCCAGGTCATGGGCTGACAGCCGATCACGAACGTGGAGGCCATGCCGGCGTCCTTGTGGGCATGGAGTTCCACGTAGTCCGGCAGATTCTGCATGTCGAGGAAGGATTGGCGGGTCGGATAGCGCACCACGGCGATCCGTTCCCACACCTGGTCGTCGCCGGCCAACTGCTCCTCGACGTCGGCCAGGAAGACCAGTTCGGCGCCGACGGTGCGGAACTGGCGGAACGGCGAGTAGGCATCGTCGGCTTGGCGTCCGGTGAGATCGCTTTCTCGGCCATCGACGTAGACCGCCTTGTCTCGGTAGCGCATGAGGTTGACCATCCAGAAGGGCTGGTCGTCCTCGGGGGCGAAGGAGCCCAGGTGAGCTGCGTACTCCTGGTCGATAGTCCCATAGGTGATGTCGGGCAGATCCTGGTTATGCATGGTGGTCCTCTCGGGGTCGATCGGTCGTCGGGTCGTCGGGTCGCACGGTCGCCCGGTCGCACGGTCGTCGGGTCGTCGGGTCGAAGGGGCAGGGTGCTGAGCGCGCACCGCAGCAGGTGCTACCGACAGTTTGGCCCATGGGGCTCATCGGGTGCGACGGGCTGCTTCTCGCCCGTGTGTTCGAGGTCGCAGTAGCGTGCCTGCGTGGAGCCAACCCCATGAGCACGCCGATCGAGTTGACCCCAAAGCGCCCAGTTGTGGGGTTGTCGGCACCCCAGGGCCCGCCCAGCACGATGCGGGTCCCGTTCCACGTCTTGGCCAAGCCGACTGGACCCATCTGTAACCTCGACTGCGAGTACTGCTTCTTCCTGTCCAAGGAATCGCTCTACCCCGGTGACCGGTTCCGCATGGCTGATGCACTGCTCGAGGAGTATCTGCGTCAGTTCATCGGGTCCCAGCCCGATGGTGAGGTCACTGTGGCGTGGCAGGGTGGAGAGCCCACCTTGATGGGGGTCGACTTCTTCCGTCGGGCCGTCGAGATGGCCGAAGGCATCCGCCGACCGGGTCAGCGACTCCAGCACACCATCCAGACCAACGGAACCTTGTTGACCGATGAGTGGTGCGAGTTACTGGCCCGTCACCGGTTCCTGGTCGGCATCAGCATCGATGGCCCTCCCGAACTCCACGACCGCTATCGAGTGGACAAACGGGGCGGCCCTACGTCGGACAAGGTGCTGCGGGGGCTGCGACTGCTGCAGGCGCACGGGGTCGATGTCAACGTGCTGTGCACGGTGCACGCCGCCAATCAGGACCGGCCGCTCGATGTCTACCGCTACTTCCGCGATGAGCTCGGGATCACATTCATCCAGTTCATCCCGATTGTGGAGCGCGAGAACGAAACTGGGTTCCAAGAGGGGGACACCGTGACCGACCGTTCTGTCGATCCGGTGGCGTGGGGCACATTCCTTGGAGCCGTGTTTGACGAGTGGGTGGTCCGTGACGTCGGCACCGTGTTCGTGCAGATGTTCGATGGCGCCCTCGCCTCGTGGTGCGGCCTTCCGTCGTCGATGTGCATCTTCAGAGAGACGTGCGGTGATGCGCTCGCCCTCGAGCACAACGGCGACCTCTACTCGTGCGACCACTTCGTCGAGCCCGACCACCTGCTCGGGAACATCACCACTACGACCATGGTCGAGTTGGTGGCCTCACCGAAGCAGAAGGCGTTCGGACAGGCCAAAGCGGACACGCTGCCCGCCATGTGCCGATCGTGTGACGTCCGGTTCGCCTGCAACGGTGAGTGCCCTCGCAACCGGTTCACCTTGACGCCCGATGGCGAGCCAGGACTCAACTATCTGTGTGCTGGCTACCTGTCGTTCTTCACTCATGTAGATGGACCGATGAAGCTCATGGCTGGCCTGCTGAGGGAAGGGCGGTATGCAGACGAGATTCGTGGCGTGTTTGCTGGCGCGGGACGCAACGAGCCGTGTCCGTGCGGCAGCGGCAAAAAGGCCAAGGCCTGCCACGGACAGCGCTAGGCGAGTGGAACGTTGGCGCCGCCGGCCCTGAAGGATTCGATCAGGCGATCACGTAGCGGGCACTGAGAGCGGCCAGCGTCGCCTCGCAGCCCTCGGCGCAGTCGCGGATGATGTCGGCCACCGGCCGCCTCCCTTGGATCCGTCCGGCCACCTGGCCGGACAGCGCGATCCCGGATTCGAGGTCGCCACCGAAGTAGAGGTCCTGGACGTTTCCGAAGTCGGCCATGGCATTGCGCGCATTGTCGAACTGAAGGGCAGCGGTCCGTTCGGTGCGCAAGGCCCGCAGCCCCGGTGACGTGTGGCTGTTGAGGAATACGGTGTCCGTCTCGGCCGCGTCGTAAATGGCCTGCTTCCAGTTGTCGTGGACCGGCGATTCGGCAGAGGCGACCATGGCCGTGCCGAGCTGTACGCCCTCAGCTCCTAGGGCCAGGGCTGCAGCCATAGTGGGCCCGTCGAGGAATCCTCCAGCGGCGATGACTGGCAGGTCGAACTCCTGGGTCACCAGGGGGAGGAGCACCATGGAGGACACCGGCCGGGGGTTCTTGAACCCGCCGCCTTCGCCTCCCTCGACGATCAAGCCATCGACCCCGGCCTCCACTGCTTTGGCTGCAGCCTTGAGCGTGGGCACCACGTGGAAGACGGTGAGCCCAGCGTCCTTCAGTCGTGCGGTGTACTTGACAGGACTGCCGGCCGAAGTGGACACGAAGTTGACGCCTTGAGCGATGACGAAGTCGATGATCACCGTCGGATCAGCCACGAAGGCCTGAGCGATGTTCACTCCGAAGGGCTTGTCGGTCAGGTCCTTCATCTTGGCGATCTCATCGCGGACGTTGTCGAGTTCGCCCGATGAGGTCTCGATGATGCCCATGGCGCCAGCGTTGGAGACAGCCGAGGCCAGCGCCGATCGGGCGATCCAGCCCATGGGGGCCTGCACGATGGGGATGTCGACGCCGAGGAGTTCGGTGACTCGGTTGGTGAGCATCGGAGAATCTTGGCATGGTTGGATCAGGGGCACCCAGACCTATGCATCCGGGGCGATCGGCCTCATCCCATCACTCGCCGTCGCTGGCGTCGATGGTCGAAGCGTCGACGGTCTGGCCTGAGGTCTGGTCCGTGGCTGCACCGTCTCTGCTCCGCGTGGCCGCGCCGAGGATGAGACGGACAACGACAGCGATGACGGCCAGGTCGGCCAGCATCTGGAACATGACGAGGATCCGGGCCAGGTCCGTGCGGGCGGTGATGTCCCCGAAGCCGACCGTCGAGAACACGGTGACGGTGAAGTAGAGCGCGGTGGTCCGGTCCAGGGTGTGCCCGAACGTGGCCGGGTTCGAGGCCGACATCGTCAGGTAGGTCCAAGCGAAGAAGAGCAAGAAAAGGGGGATGACCACAGCCATGGCCACCCCGGCCCGCACCATGGGGTGCTTGGATCTGGTGATGGCCCGAATCTCGAGGGTCAGCACGACGATGAAGATGGCGAAGGCCACACCCAACCGGAGCATGGCTCCGATGTCGTAGAGGATCCCGTGACTACCGGGGTGGCGGACGTTCACCGGGACGAGGTAGTAGGCCAGGATCAGCACCCCGGTGCTGCAGGCGGCCCGGACCCCGTTGCCGATCAGTGTGCGTCGTTCGACCTCACCGATGCCGGCGATGGTGGAGGTGGCCATGGACTCAGACTGCCAGGCTGCGACGGCAGAGTGACGGACCCCTCGTCGACCACGACGAAGTCACGGTCGACGACCCTACGGTTGCAGGTCCACGGTCGAGACGTAGTCGGGGCTCAACCGAGGAGCGGGTCGGACAGGTAGGCGACCAGCTTGTCCCGGCGGCGGACGATGAGCTTGAGCGAGTACCGATGCCCAAGGACGAGGGCTCCGATGGAGACAGCGCAGGCCAGGGCGATGCCCTTGCCCAGGTCGTTGTCGGGCAGCTGCGCCGATAGTCCGGCCGCCGAGGTCAGCCCCCACACCAGGAGTGTCGGGACCAAGAACAGTCCGGTCAGGAGCGGAACCAGTCCGTAGGGCATCAGCACCAAGATGCTCCATCGCAGCAGCATCGGCTTCCAATCGCCGCGCTTGCTCCACCGGTAGCGGATCGGAACCGGATGGTACGGGTAGAGGATGCCCAACCAGGCCGAGATCGACAGCACGCCGAACGGAATGATGCCGATGCCGACGGCTGAGTAGACCTCGGCCAGCGGATCGTGAGCCCGCATTCCGCTGATGAAGGCGATGACCAGACAGAACGGAGCCACGATGCACCACAAAATGACGCTCTTGGCCATGATCATCCGACGAAGTACCACCGGCTGGTCGATGGCGGCCAGTACCCGAACGGCGTCCGGACCCAAGATATTGGTAGCTGGGACATCGGAGTACATCCAACTCGAGAGCACGAATGCGAAGGCCAGGCTCCCGTGGAGCGAAAACACTTGGTTGACCAGGGTGGTAGGCAGGAAGAACCACGCCGAGCTCATGATGGCTGCGTTGAGGGCCACGGTGATAAGAGTGTCGAAGGGTAGGTGGAAGACCCGTGCGGCCTCGGCCCGCAGCGCCTGGCGCATGTTCTCGGGAAGGAGCGGGTCCCCGGTCAAGGCTTGGAGCATCTCGGGGCTAGGGGGAGTCGATGCCATTTCCGCGACCCTACAAGGTCGGCACTGGGCCGAGGCTCTTTTGCCGTCGTGGCGACGGTTCGCAGCCGCGGCCAGCAGATGTTCCCCCACTCCGAGCTGGTGGTATCGGTAAGGTCGGAGCATGCCTCGGGTCGTGATCGCACCGGACAAGTTCCGAGGAACTGCCGATGCCAGCGCAGTGGCAGCCGCCATGGCCCGGGCTGCTGCCTCGCTTGGATGGGACGCCACCGTGCTTGCGATGTCCGATGGGGGCGAAGGCATGCTCGATACGTGCGTCGGAGTCTGCCCCGAGCAGATGACCACGGAGGTGGCGGGCCCTGACGGAACACCAGTGCTCGCCGAATGGCGGCTAGGGCCGGGCAGGGCGGTCGTGGAGATGGCCCGAGCATCGGGACTGAGCCTGGTCGGCGGTCCGACCGTGAACGACCCGATGTCGGCTTCGACACAGGGTACCGGCGAGCTCTTGGTGGCCGCGGCCCGTGCGGTTGGTCCTGGTGGAACTGTCGTGCTCGGCATGGGTGGCTCGGCCACCACTGATGGCGGGCGGGGCGCACTCGAAGCCGTGGCGCGGGCCGGGGGAC
>Ga0194057_10000687_pt1 | contig 17676 bp, 15 predicted proteins | sample SepL4415m_MetaG_FD_155474 | JGI IMG/M metagenome (GOLD analysis project Ga0194057, IMG submission 155474) | Anoxic zone freshwater microbial communities from boreal shield lake in IISD Experimental Lakes Area, Ontario, Canada - Sep2016-L442-15m | ecosystem: Environmental > Aquatic > Freshwater... | reverse complement strand
TGAAGAAGCTGTGAATACCGTACTAATTGACTCTACCTCAGAAAATAATACCTATCTACCTAAACAAGGACTTGTTGCCCGCATCAAGGGCTTAAACTGGCTATTTCTTCTCACGGTCGTTGTACCCACATTAATATCTGCATTTTATTTTGGCATGACCGCCTCTGATGTTTACACGTCAGAATCGCGCTTTATCATCCGCAGTCCGGAGCGACAATCCGCATCCCCTTTTAGCGCACTTCTTAAAGGCACCGGTTTTTCCAGTTCGCAGGGCGACACCTTCACCGTGCAGGATTTCATGTTGTCACGCGACGCCCTTAAATCGCTTAATGACAAACTAAACATAGGCAAGGCTTTTGCCAGCAAAGACGTGGACATCTTTAGCCGCTTTGCCGGTCTGGACTGGGATGACAGTTTTGAAGCCCTATATCTCTATTACCTTAAAAAAGTGGACATCCGGATTGACTCAGCGTCTTCCATCACTACCCTGACGGTAAAAAGCTTTACTGCCGAAGATGCTTTTCGGATTAACGAACAATTAATGGAAATGGGCGAAGCACTGGTCAACCAGCTTAACGATCTCGGGCGACAAGACATGATACGCTTTGCCAACGGTGAAGTGAGTAAAGCGGAAGACAAGGCCAAAGCTGCCGCCGTGGCCTTATCCTCCTACCGTGACAAGAAAGGCGTGATCGACCCCGAACAGCAAACCACAATGGAGCTGGAACAAGTCGCCAGGCTGCAAGGTGAATTGATCGCCACACAGGCACTGCTTGTGCAACTGCAAAACTTCGCCAAGAACAACCCCCAGATACCCTCATTGCAACTTCGCGTAAAAAACCTGCGCCAACAAATTGACGTAGAAACCACGCAGGTGGCTGGCGGAGCTCGCTCTCTGGCCAACAAGGCCGCCGAATACCAACGCCTGGCTCTGGATCGCGAGTTTGCCCATACACAACTCGGTAGCGCACTGGCCTCACTGGAGCTGGCGCGAGCCGAAGCCCAGCGCAAGCAGCTTTACCTGGAACGCATTGTCCATCCCAGTAAACCGGACAGGGCAATGGAGCCACGGCGAATTCGCGGCGTACTCTCTACGCTGGTACTCGGGCTGATTGTTTGGGGCGTCCTCACATTGCTTATTGCCGGTGTCAAAGAGCATCAGGATTGATATGGCAACAAGTACCACTACCTTACAGCAATCGCTAACAATTCAGTTACGCGTCATTGGCGCTTTACTGATGCGTGAAGTGCTGACACGTTATGGTCGCGACAACATAGGCTTCCTTTGGTTGTTTGTCGAACCCATGCTCTTTACGATGGGCGTGACCACGCTGTGGATTGCGACCCGGGGGATGCACATGAGCAGCCTGCCTATTATTCCCTTTGCAGTCACCGGCTATTCCTCTGTGTTAATGTGGCGAAATGCGGCAGGCCGCTGCTCTAAAGCGATTGTACCCAATCTTTCCCTGCTTTATCACCGTAACGTGACGGTACTTGACCTTTTTTTAGCACGCCTGATTCTTGAGATTGCAGGGGCCACAACCGCACTGGTTACACTTTCGTTAATACTTGTGGCAACGGACTGGATGGAACCCCCGGTCGATATGCTGACTATGGCGGGTGGCTGGTTGCTGCTGGCATGGTTTGCCGCCGGACTGGGCTTGATTGTGGGTGCGTTGACAGAGCTGTCAGATGCCTTCGAGAGAATCTGGCACATACTGACCTATCTGGCCTTCCCTGTTTCGGGTGCCTTTTTCATGGTCGAATGGTTACCTCAAGATGCTCAAGAAATGGCATTATGGGTACCCATGATTAATGGCGTTGAAATGATGCGCGAGGGTTACTATGGCGATGCTGTCAAAGCGCACTACAGCATTCCTTATTTGGTACTGGTCAATTTTGCGATGCTATTGATCGGGCTAATGCTGGTGCATAAATCGAAAAACCTGGTGGGTTCTGAATGATCCAACTTGTTAATATAGGTAAAGCCTATCATACCCGCCAAGGTGCCAGAGAAGTGCTGCAGGACATCAACTTGTCTATCGAACCGGGACAGAAAGTAGGCATACTGGGCAGAAACGGCTCAGGAAAATCAACGCTGATCCGCATTATTGGAGGGGTTGAATTCCCCACGACAGGAAATGTCTCCCGTAACATGAGCGTATCCTGGCCGCTGGCCTTTGCGGGTGGCTTTCAAGGCAGCTTAACCGGCCTGGATAACTTACGCTTTATTTGTCGTGTCTATGGTGCCGATATTAATCGTGCCATCCCCTTTGTTGAAGAGTTTACCGAATTGGGTGTTTATTTCCGTGAACCCGTTAAAGCTTATTCAGCGGGTATGCGTGCCCGGTTGGCTTTTGCGCTATCCATGGCAATTGAATTTGATTGTTACCTGATAGACGAAGTGATGGCCGTGGGTGATACCCGGTTTCATGACAAATGTACTCACGAACTTTATGAAAAACGTAAAGACCGCTCTATTATTTTAGTCTCGCACATGCCAACCCAGATTCGTGCCCATTGCAACGTCTTTTATGTGTTACACGCCGGACGCATCGAACGCTTTGATGATGTAGACGAAGCCTATAACTATTATTCGGAGCAAGGATGATCCGCGCTAAAATTCTTCTTGACCTTAAGCCGGCCTTGGATGGTTACGCGGGTATTCCACAGGAAACCCGCTTGTTGTTTGCCGGCATGTTAAGTCTTGATAATCATTACATCAGCGAGGGACTGTTACAGCATGGAGGTAGTGCGCTAATTTCTGACGTATCGGCGGGTGATGTTACGCTAACGCCGGCTGAGCGCTGGCTGCGTCATTCACGCAGTGTTATCTCGTTTTACGGGAGCAGCAAGAAAGGTTTTCCGGCGGTCGTAATTAAAGAAATTAATAAATATATACAGCTCAAACAGTTACGTTGGCAAGCGCACAAAAATAAAACGCTTGAATTAGGTGTGTTTGAAGGTAATCTTTTTAATGACTTTATTTGGTCCAGATTATTTAGCAAAACGCTTAAGGCCGCACAAAAACCAGTAGTTACCGCAGCCAATCACCGCGTACTCAGGCTGTCACGCCGTATCATGCACGAAGTGGGTTTAAAAAGTCTGAGTCGCTTTCACCGGCCACATTACTTATCGGTCAATACCCGTGGTTACGATTTTTTTATAGCGCAAACCCCCTTTCCGGGCAGGGTTTCCCCCGGAACCCGGCTGGTCATTCGTTATCATGATGCAGTGCCGGTATTAATGCCGCATACCATTGGTGATAAAGGCTTTCATCAGGCATCGCATTTTTATGCCCTACAAGACAATGTTGCTTCAGGGGCTTGGTTTTCCTGCATTTCTGAAGCCAGTCGGCGTGATCTTTTAACGCTTTTTCCGGAAGCAGAGCCACGAACCGTGGTTATACCCAACATTGTTTCCGAGGACTATTATCAAGATGATTCAAAAAAAGCGCATGCCTTAAAAATTATTTATAACCGTTGTCATCGGGATATGGACGTGGCAACAACTGTTATCCCAAGTAATCCTATGGTGCCACCGGTTATTAACACGAGTTTTGATTATCTATTGATGGTCTCAACCCTGGAGCCAAGAAAAAACCATCAACTGCTGCTGGCTGCCTGGGAAAGTCTCAAATACACCAGCCTGCCCGACCTCAAGTTGGTCATTGTTGGTGGGTTGGGCTGGAACTATCAACCCATACTCCAGCAATTTCGGCCTTGGCTAGAACAAGGTGAATTGTTTCATTTGAGTAATGTCCCGGCAAATGAATTACGTGTTTTGTACCGGCATGCGGCCGCCACTATTTGCCCCAGTATTGCAGAAGGTTTTGATTACTCCGGTATAGAAGCCATGTGTTGTGGTGGCTTGGTACTGGCTTCCGATATACCGGTACACCGTGAAGTCTATGGCGATGCCTCGGTTTATTTTGACCCTTATGACGCAGAACAAGCAGCAACAAAAATAAGCCGTCTCCTGAGCGCCGAAGGGCAACAAGACGTATTAATGCTGAAGCAGGCGGCAACGACCGTTGCTAAAAAATATACTTCTCAAAATATTCTTCCTTTGTGGGAAGCCTTTTTTAATCATTGCACGAACCCGTAAAGATGAACAAACTCAACAGTAAGGAATTTTAACTATGAAAGTCGTTCTGACCTGCGGACACCCCTACTCCGGGTTTAATCTGGTACATCAAGCCCTGCTTAACGCCGGGTTAAAGTCAGCCAAGGTATTTAAGGAGGCGATGTTTTCACCTGAAGACATCCAGAAAAAAATAGGTGAAGCTAGTGAAGTTGATTTGTCACTCACTCTTAAACCTGCTCAGTTGGTGCCCGGAAAGATATGGCAAGGCCTATCCACGGATCTCTTCATTGCCAACCTTGAGCAAGAAGCGTGGGGCTGGGCCGACCCACAGAGCCTTTATTTACTCAACTACTGGCGTGATTTTGACTCGCAAACCCGCTTTGTATTGGTTTACGCTTCGCCAACCTATGCGCTTGCCCAATTATTGAGGGACGAAGAGGCCACGCCTGTTCTTGTAGAAAATTTGTGTTCCTCGTGGGCGAGAGTTAATGAAGAGTTGCTTGGTTTTTATAACCGAAATCAAGAGCGTTGTCTGTTGGTTAATGTTGAAGCGCTGTCATTACCACGGGCGGATAATCTTATTACCGATTCACGGAACCGGTTGGGGCTTAACCTTTTTGCCCCTGCTGAGGAGTGTGGTGCCTCCCCTATAAATGATGCCGTGTTTAAGCTGTTGGCAACTTCTTTGTTACAAGCGTATCCCGCTGTACAAGAGCTGTATCAGGAACTGGAAAGCGTTGCCGACATTATTTGTGACAGCTCAGAACCGCCAAAAGATTTACTGGCACAAGCCTATCATCAGTATCGCGATTTTACCCTTCTGCACGACGATGTTGTTGTTGAATCAACTCAATTAAGTGAGCAAGTTACCAAACTCCAGGCTCAACTGACACAGCTTCAACAAGAATTGGCCATCGAAAAGAAAAAGCCCGAATTAAATAACCAGTTGGCTGCGCTAGAAAAAGAAAACGAACTACTGCTTCTGCAATTGCACCAGGTACAAGAAGAATTGGAGCACGTTTTTCTTGCTGGCGAGAAACAAAAGCTGGATTCAAAAGACCAGCTTCTAAAACTTGACAGTCAATTAGTAAAGACCCAGCAAGAACTGGCCACTGAAAAGAAAAAACCTGATCTAAGCAGCCAGCTCCAAAAACTTCAGAGTCAACTGGCAGAGACCCAGCAAGAACTGGCCACTGAAAAGAAAAAACCCAACTTAAGTAACCAGTTGGCTGCGCAAGAAAAAGAAAATGAATTGCTACTTTTGCAATTGCATCAGGTACAAGAAGAATTGGAGCATTACTTTCTTGAATATCAAAAAGCCCTTCAGGGACAAGCCACACGGCCATTAGTTGACCAGGCAGAAATTGACTTTCGTCAATTTGTCGATGGGGATAATTGGTATGATGCCGAGCACGATGGCCGCTGGGCCGGACCAGGCTTAACCAGCAACCTTAGATTGCCAAACGTTAAGCCAGGTAATTATCAGATAAAACTGGAAATTGTCGATGCCATAACACCCGAGATCCTAAAAAAGACGCTATTTAGCTTGAATAACCAACCTTTAGATTTTGTTGATATTAAGCCCCTGTCACTGTTTCAGCGACTCATAGGCAAGAAAAAGAAATACCCAATTACGTTGGTTGCCCGTGCCGATCTTGACCAAGCGAGTGCCGGGTCGTTATTGGAGTTTACATTTCCCAATGTTGTTTCACCGGCAAGTCGTGGCTCCCAAGATATGCGTAATCTTGCCTTGCGTATAAAGACCGTTGAGCTTAAATTGCTTTCATAAGTTTGGCTACCCACTTAAGGCGGGACATTTTTTTGTAGGGGGCAGGCTTTACGCCTGCCCTTTAATGCCACGATGTTAGCAGGGCAACCGCAAGGGATTGCCCCTACAGGACACGGATATCGTTACGTAAAATGGCCATCCACGTAAGCCGGGGCAAGCCGCAAGGCTTTTAATGCTTTATCATTAAGCTAGCTGTATTAGCCTAGGAATGTGCATGAAATAACTTCGGCATCTTGCTCCCTCTCCCTCTGGGAGAGGGCTGGGGTGAGGGAATATAAATGGTCAAGTTATTTCATGCACGATCCCTAGTTCCCACGCTCCGGCGTGGGAATTCATACGGCAACGCTCCAGCGTTGCGTGACGCGGGAGCGTCACTGGCGGCATTCCTACGCCGGAGTGTGGGAACGATAGGGTGGGGTTATTTATTGCTGCCATTAACTTAAGCATTGTAGGAGCGGGCCACGCCCGCGATGAAGAAGCTAAAGCTAAGCATTGCAGCCAAAATATCGCGGGCATGGCCCGCTCCTACGGTGTTATTGCACTTAACTGTGGGCAGTTGTACATCTTGTTTTTGGACAGGTCGTAAGTATAGAGACCTTCGTTGATTAAGCGACATTATTTTCTGTAGGGCGTTCCGGGATGACGGCTTGGGCGTTTTTAGCTAATGTTAGGATAAGTGGTCATTGATATGTTTTTGGTTGCTTGCTTGAATTTTAAAATTGAATTAAAGTTTCTCGACTTAATATAGTCGCGTAGGTCGGGTTAGCGATAGCGTAACCCGACAAATCGACGTATCTGTGTCGGGTTACGGCTAGCGCCTAACCCGACCTACAGAGATTATTAGCATTTTTTGTGATAAAAAATATAGTAAGTATTCACCTCCCCCTTTGAAAAAGGGGGATTGAGGGGGATTTATCTAATAAAATCTCCCCTAACCCTTCTTTGTTAAAGAGGGGGGGGGGACTGAATAATTACAAAATATATTAATTCACCACGAAAACACGAAGTTCACGAAGAATAACCAAAGCAAAATCTTCGTGTTCTTCGTGTCTTCGTGGTGAAATGTCTTAACTTGATGTCTATGGGGTTAGCGATAGCCTAACCCGACCTTATTTTTTTGAAACACCGGATTATAAAAATCCGTTAAAACCAGGCTTACCATGCACTCGAATGTCACTTTTCAAAACTGGATTGATCACCTGCGTTATCTTATGCCACCCCAAGGTATCGTGCATATTGGTGCCGGAACCGGTGCTTTTGCAACGCGCTATGCCAACGAGTCCGTTAATACCCGTGTACTGATTGAAGCCGATGAAAACTATTATCAAAAGCTGACACAAGTAGTGAGTGGGCATAAGGGGTGGTCTGCTCATACCGCATTAGTGAGCGACAAGATAGACGAGGCTGTTTATTACAAAGCGTCCAATCACGGTGAAAGCAGCTTGCTGCCCACGGAAGTCATGGCGAAACTCTGGCGAAATTTAAAAACCGTCGAAGAGCGCCGGTTAACAACCACGACAGTTGAACAACTGCTTACCTCAGCAGATATTCTTCTTGATGGCTTAAATTGGCTAGTCATTGAATGTCTCCCGGCACTGCCAATACTTCAGGGATCCGGAAAATACATGGCCGGATGGGACGTAATCATTGCCAGGGTTCTTCTTGACGAAAACATCTGCACCGGTAATGGCGCGACAAAAACTGAAGTCGACTCTTACTTAAGTGCACTGGGTTATCGGTGCGTTGCCATAGAAGAAGAGCGCCAACCCGCCCTGGCGAATGCAATATATATTCGGGACTGGCGGGCCAGTCACAATAAATCCTTGGCAAGTGAAAGTGAAATTAAGCAGTTAACGCAGGTGCTTGATGAACAGGCCAAGCTGGCCGCAGAGCTACAAGCACAAATCCAGCAGTTAACCCTGGGAAGGGACGAACAAGCCAAGTTGGCCGCTGAGCTACAAGCACAAAACCAACAGTTAACCCTGGCAAGGGACGAACAAGCCAAGCTGGCAACTGAACAGCAAAAGCAAATACAGCAACTGACACAAGCAAGGGATGAACAAACCAAGCTGGCCGCTGAACGGCAATTACAAATCCAGCAATTGACCATGGCAAGGGACGAACAAGCCAAGCTGGCGGCAGAGCGGCAAGCACAAAACCAACAGTTAACCCTGGCAAAGGACGAACAAGCCAAGCTGGCGGCAGAGCGGCAAGCACAAAACCAACAGTTAACCCTGGCAAAGGACGAACAAGCCAAGCTGGCCGCAGAACGGCAAGCACAAAACCAACAGTTAACCCTTGCAAAGGACGAACAAGCCAAGCTGGCCGCAGAACGGCAAGCACAAAACCAACAGTTAACCCTAGCAAAGGACGAACAAGCCAAGCTGGCCGCAGAACGGCAAGCACAAAACCAACAGTTAACCCTGGCAAAAGACGAACAAGCCAAGCTGGCCACTGAACGGCAGCGACAACTTGAGGAGATGCAAAAACGTATTCAGCAGCTTGAAGGCCAGAACGCCGAATTTGCTCTACGTCAATCCCTGCTCCAGGAAGAAATTGTCCGAGCAGAAGCTCAAATTGACTTGATTAAAGATGTATTGCTTCGGGAGCCTGGGTTGTGAAAAAAAAGAAATCCCGTGCCGTTCGCCGTAAACGTGCAAAGCATCCGTCAGGTGTCAATATATCGGCTCAAGCGAAGCAGAGTCCATTAACGCCACCTTCCTCAAAAGGCGATCAAATTGAGAATGCATCCATTAATCTGGGAGAATTTGTTGCCTATGATGAAAATTTGCTTGAGCGTTCACGTACACAATGGCAGTTCGGTGATTGGGAAAGTTTGGCAAAGCTGGAACGAAATACGCTTCAGCATCACCCCGACCGCGCAAAGCTGGCGCTTTTAGCCGCAGCCGGACATATACAATTGGGCGACTCCAACGCGGCTCGGCAATTTACCCGCTTGGCGCAAGATTGGGGCTGTAGTAAAAAACTCATTAGCCAATTATTAATTTCCGGCCTACATAACAGCCTTGGGCGTGCAGCTGCAATTAGTAACCAAGAGCAACGAGCCATCAAACATTTTGAGTGCTCTGTTGCAGTCGTAATGCCGCAAGCTGATATTCGATTACTAGGCCAAAACCGCATTATTCGCGAAACGGCAAAACTGGGTTTGTTACCTCAAGCGGCTCGTTTGATGGCAGAAGAGCTATCAGCAATGAAACGCGAAGCCAATTTGGATTCATCCAGGCTTTCAATATTTCAAACTGAACTTGAATTATTACATCATGAACTATCGCTTGCGCAACAACGGCAACAGTTATATGGCACTACAAATAAAGAAGCTTTGCCTGGAGTTACTATTAATCAAGATAATCCACTATGGCTTGAAGCGCTTAAGAAAAGATCAGTCTCACAATTGGGTCAAGATATTTGGGTATTACAAAAAACAGGCTTCAAAAATAATGGCTATTTTGTAGAATTTGGTGCGACTGACGGAGTCCTCCTAAGTAATAGCTGGTTGTTGGAAAAAGAATTCGGCTGGCAAGGTATTTGCGCTGAACCTAATCCCAAGTTTTTTGAGCAATTGAAAATAAACCGCAATTGTCATGTGTCTCCTGCATGTATCACGGGCCAATCGGGTAAAAAGATAGAATTTATTCTTGCTGATGCTTATGGTGGCAGCCAGGAATATGCCGATGATGATCAACACAGTGATAAACGGTCGGCTTATCGTGCCGCTGGGCATGTAGTGTCATTGACAGGCATTTCTCTTAATGACTTTTTAGAACATCATAAGGCACCACGAGAAATTGATTATTTAAGTATTGATACTGAAGGCAGTGAATTTGAAATACTTGAGAATTTTCCATTTGATCAATGGAATATTCGATTGCTGACCATTGAACATAACTTTACCGAGCGTCGCGCCGACATCCGCATATTAATGGAACGACATAATTACCGCTGCACCGAACAGCAGTGGGATGATTGGTATGAGCTAGAGATGCAGAAATGATGTGTTATCCACAAATTAAACATAAAGCCGAGCAAAGAATACAAAATGTTTAACTATCATCGAGTTAGTCAAGGTCGCTGGCTGAAGTATGCCTGGATTTTGCCTTTTGTAACATTTTTAATATGTTATGTAAGATTCGCGCATGTCTTAGCAAATATGTTTAAAGAGTTAAATTTATCTTTTGAAGCGATCACGATGAAAGGCGAGGATTATTTACGTGATTATGACAGCAACTTTGACTTCATTTTTTTGGATGCCTACGATTTCGATCATGGTGGCCATAGTAAATTGCGCCAAAGCCGTTACGAAAAATTCTTGGGAGCATCAATAGATGATACCGAGTGTCACAGAATGCATCTTGATTGTGCAAAATCTGTCGTAAAAAAGCTTTCTGCACGCGGCTTAGTATGCGTTGATGACACTTGGCTTGAAGATGGTAGTTGGACTGCTAAAGGCACGCTTGCCATGCTGTACCTACTTGAAAATGGATTCCATGTGCTTGAAGCGCGTAACCGTGCGGCATTGCTGGTTCGTAGCAATGAGGCCACCATTGACTCTTAGGCTCGATAGGTTAAAAGGGCGTCACACTGGCCAACGCGTCATCCTTGTTGCCAATGGTCCCTCGCTCAATGATATGGATCTTAAGTTTCTTTCTCGTGAAGTAACTATTGGCCTTAACAAGATCTATCTCGGTTTTAAAAAGTTTGGGTTTTATCCACGCTATTTCGTTGCGGTTAATGATAAGGTCATTAGCCAATCAGTGCAGCAAATCAATGCGTTAAATTGCGTTAAGTTCATTAGTGAGCGTAACGCCCATCTGATTCCGCAAAGTGCATTGACTTATCATATCAATACTGTTGCCCCAGTGACTCGGTTTTGTAACGACATTACAAAAGGCGTACACGAAGGCTGGACGGTTACTTACGCAGCACTGCAAATTGCATATTTTCTTGGCTTTAAAGAAGTTATCATCATCGGTATGGATCATCGCTTTGAATACACAGGAAATCCTAATGAAGCTTCTCGCCTTGATAGTGCCGATACCAATCACTTTAGCCCTGATTACTTTGGCGGTGGCCAAGTTTGGGATAATCCTGATTTGGCTCACTCAGAAGAGTCCTATCGTATCGCCAGAGCCGAATTTGAAAAAGACGGGCGACGGATTATCGATGCAACATATAAGGGTGCATGTAACATTTTTGAAAAAGCCGATTATCGGCAGTTATTTGGATTAGAAAAATGAATAGAACCTCTCACATTCCCGTTCAATTATTGGGCCAGTCTGGTTGTCGACTGCCATTTCCGGGCACTACAATTTACCTTGACCCCTATCTATCTAATTCTGTACAAGAGCTTGATGCCCCCGATCTTGATCGCAAAGTACCCATTACGTTTCTTCCTGACACGGTAACCGATGCAGACTGGGTGCTGATTACCCATGCTCACATGGATCATTGCGATCCACATACGCTTCCCAAGCTGGCCGCAGCTTCTCCACAGGTTCAGTTTGTCGGCCCCGCACCTGTTGTACGAAACCTTATAGAGTGGGGAATAGCGCAAGATCGCATTACATTGGCTACAGAAAACTGGCTCACCTTGTCAACGGATCTTCGGTTACGCGCAATCCCGGCTGCACATCCGGAAATTAAGCGTGATGAGCAAGGCAACCTGAGTTGTATTGGTTATTTATTGGATTATGCCGGCTACCTTATCTATTTGGCGGGCGATACCTTTGCCAGGCAGGAAATCATTGATGCGCTTGTTGTAGACGGCCCTATTCATACTGCTTTTTTACCGGTTAATGAGCATAATTTCTTTCGTGGTCGACGCGGTATTATTGGCAATATGTCCGTACGTGAAGCTTTTCAGTTTGCAGTTGAAATTGGCGCGAGACAAGTTGTTGCCGTTCATTGGGACATGTTTGAATGTAATGCCGTTGATCCAGACGAGATCCGCCTGATACATCAACGTTTAAATCCTGGCTTTACATTACTGTTACAACCCAAAGTTATCAACTTAGGCGCAATTCAGGCCAGTATTATTATTCGTACACTTAACGAAGCCGTGCATCTTGAAGCGCTACTGCTAAACATTGCAGCTCAACAGACGAGTGGCCTCCATCATGAAATCATTTTGGTGGATTCAGGGTCTACGGATGGTACCTTGGAAATTGCACAGCGTCATGGTTGCCACATACATCATATTACCCGCGAAGAATTCTCTTTTGGACGCTCTCTTAACATCGGTTGTGAAGCGGCCAGAGGTGAAATTTTGGTAATAATCAGTGGTCATTGTCATCCGACCAACCAATACTGGCTGCAAAGACTTTGTCAGCCTATTCTTGATGGTAATGCAGATTATGCCTATGGACGACAAGTCGGCGGACCACAAAGCCACTTTAGCGAAAGCTGCATTTTTGCCAAATACTACCCGGAGCAATCCAGTAATCGGCAATCCGATTTTTTCTGTAACAACGCCAACTCAGCAATCTCCCAGCAGATTTGGTTCACGTATAAATTTGATGAAACACTCACAGGGCTTGAAGATATGGAGCTTGGTCAACGTCTAATTCGTGGCGGCGGTAAAGTGAGCTATGTTGCAGAAGCCTGTGTTATTCATTATCATAACGAATCTTGGCCTCAGGTTGAACGTCGTTTTGAGCGTGAAGCGATTGCCTTAAAAAAAATAATGCCTTCTGTACACATACAGCCCTACGACATGTGCCGCTATATCATCACCGGTATATGGAAAGATTTTAAATGTGCATGGCGCGGAAAGGTCTGGTGTGCCATGGCCGGGCAGATTATCCGCTATCGTATCAACCAATATTATGGTTCTTTTAAGGGTAATCATGAGCACCGAAAACTGTCTCATGCAGAAAAAGAAAAGTATTTTTTCCCGGACTGACCCCCCCCCTCCCCTTTAAACTTAAGGAAAAAAATGAGTATTGTAAAACCCCGTATTGTTGCACTGTTACCTATGAAGGCGAATAGTGAACGCGTTAAAGGCAAAAATTTTCGCGACTTTTGTGGTAACCCATTGTTTTGCTGGATTTTGGACACTTTGCTGGCAGTAGAAGAAATTGACCAGATCATTATCAATACGGATGCACGACATATTTTGGCTGAAAATGGCCTGATTGATAGTGAGCGGGTATTGATTCGGGATCGTAAACCTGAAATTTGTGGGGATCTGGTTTCTATGAACCGGGTTTTGGCAGATGATGTAGCTAACGTAGAGGCTGATATTTATCTGATGACCCATACTACCAATCCCTTGTTAAGCGCCCAAACTATTAAAGCCTGTATTCAGCAGTACAGTGAACAATTGGCAAAAGACGAATGTGATTCACTATTTACTGTAGATAAAGTTCAAACACGATTTTACCGTGCCGATGCCAGTGCGGTAAATCATGATCCTGATAACCTGGTACGCACTCAAGATTTAGAACCTTGGTTTGAAGAAAATTCCAATCTTTATGTGTTTAACAAAGACAGCTTTGCCAAAACCAATGCCCGTATTGGTACAAAACCTGTCATGTATGTTAATCCAAAATTTGAATCAATAGATATTGATGAGCAAGAAGATTGGGATATGGCAGTTGTGGCTGCGCGTTATTTAATGGAACAGGGTGAAATATAATGGCCATTTTGAAAAAAGTATTAGTGACTTGTCCGCCGATGCTGGGTTTATTTGATGAATTTGTAGCGCCTGCCAGGGAACTGGGTTTGGAGTTGGTTGCGGCCAAAACAACCCAAGTTTTAAGCGAAGCCGAATTAATGGCACAACTGCCTGATTTTGACGGTTGGATTATTGGTGATGACCCGGCAACCCGCCAAGTCTTTGCTACAGCACAACAAGGACAATTAAAAGCCGCTGTCAAGTGGGGCATTGGCGTCGATAATGTCGATTTTTCCGCCTGTAAAGAACTTGGCATTCCGATTATTAATACCCCCAACATGTTTGGTGGTGAAGTCGCTGATGTCGCTTTAGGCTATTTATTGGGGCTGGCCAGACAAACTTTTTATATTAATAATGAAATTCGCCAAAATCATGATTGGCCAAAACCGGCAGGCATAAGTGTCAGCGGTAAAAAAGTGGGCGTGGTGGGTTTTGGTGATATAGGCTACAACACAGCCAAACGTCTGGGTGGCTTTGATGTTGAGGTCATCGCTTATGATCCCGGCATCGACGGTAACCGGGATTTATCTTTTGTTACCCGCAAAGCCTGGCCCGAAGGCTTGGATGAACTGGACTTTCTGATCTTCACCTGCGCCCTAAACGTGCATAATCGTCACATGCTTAATACCAATACCCTGGCGCAAATGAAATCGGGGGCACGGGTAATTAATGTGGCGCGTGGCCCTTTAATTGATGAGCAGGCATTAATTGTGGCTTTGCAAAGCGGCCATATTGCTGCCGCTGCCTTAGATGTGTTTGAAGTGGAACCTTTGCCCAATAATTCACCGTTACGTCAAATGCCGCAGTGTATTTTTGGCTCGCATAATGGTTCAAATACCGTTGAAGGCGTCAGGCGTGCAAGCCATGAAGCACTGCAAAAATTGGCGGGTTTTCTGAACTAACCAAGAGAATAAAACCATGCGAGCGATTGAATTTCAAGGAACAGCAGATCAGCATTTGTTGCGCATATCTGATGGCGTTTCAATGCGTGTATTATTACTATTGGACGAAGAGGTGGTTCCTATTGAGCAAAAAATACGACGAAAGCCTTCACCGAAGCTGGCAGGTACGGTTGTTATGTACGATGATCTGATTTTGCCAGCGATAGCTCCTGATGATTGGAATGTTTTGAAGTGATCATTCTAGATACACATATTTGGGTTCGGTGGACTGATCCAAAAATAAACACTAACCAAAGATATAGATGACTAAGCCATCCGAACTAACAAATTTTGCCCTAATAACCGGTGCCGCAGGCGGAATTGGTCAAGCATTGGTGCATACCTTTCAGTCGGCAGGCTATCAGGTACTTGCCGTTGATCGGGTACCCTGTCCATCTGATTTAAAAGCCAGCCATTATCTTCAGGTCGATTTGGCCGGAACAGTCGTTGATGAAGCCTATGCCGAAGCGGTTTTTGAACAAATACGCCAGTGCCTGCCGACTAAGCAATTAAAAGTATTGATTAATAATGCTGCCGTACAAATTTTAGCTAAAACCGATGACCTCAGTCGCAAGAATTGGCAAGACACATTAAACACCAACTTGCTGGCGCCTTTTTTCTGGGCGCAGGCGTTATTGCCTGAACTGGAAGCGGCCCAGGGCAGCGTTATTAACATCAGCAGTATTCATTCACGCTTAACCAAAAAGAACTTTGTCGCCTATGCGACCAGTAAGGCAGCATTGAGTGGTATGACCAGAGCGATGGCTGTGGATTTAGGGCCACGAGTACGCGTGAATGCGATTGAACCAGCAGCCATTGAAACCGAGATGCTGAAAGCGGGTTTTGAAAATAATCCTGATCTATATCAACAGATTGAAAACTGCCACCCTCAACAACGCATCGGTCAGACGAAAGAAGTTGCTCAACTGGCATTGTCCATTGCGGGAAGCAGTATGAATTTCTTACATGGAACCTGCATCGGTCTTGATGGCGGAATCAGTGACTGTCTTTTTGATCCGATTTAACTGGGCAATATTTCATGATGAGCCTCTATCAAAAATTTAAAAATATAGATAGCACTTCTCAAAATAACCACGTTCGCGTGGAAGAAAAAGTGTCCAGTTTGTTTATAGTGGGCTTATTTTATCTTTTGCTTGTATGCAGCGGTTGCTCTAAGCCAGTTTTTGCCGAGTGGTCTTATTTAGATAGTTGGAAAGCTTATCCTGAATTTAAAGGCCAAGTACCTAAAAGGTCGGACGTAATTTTTTCGACAAGATCTAAGCGCGACGAAGCGCCGGAGATCGCACGCGCCTATGGCGCTACGCGAATAGAATGGGTATATTCGACGGACACACAGTTTATTAGTCGTCTGCACGCAGTTACACCATGGTTTGGCGGGACTATTAACGCTACGATAGCACTAAAAGACGATAAAGGGATAGCAATTGGCTTGGAGGGTAAGCCCATTGTTGCACCTTGGATGAAGTCATGGGGAGCGAAGTGGATTTCAGTAGCTGACCCACAAACACGCGTTGCATTGACAAATTTGGCAACCCATTACATCAAGTCTGGAGCAAGTTCAATTCAAATTGATGATCCATTATTACAGTTTGGTGCGCGTAGGTGGGGGGCAGATTTTTCTGAAGCATCAATCAAAGGTTTTCGTGAATTCTTGCTCAAATATCCCGATAAACAAGGAATAAAGATAGCTGGTCTTGATAAAGCGGATCTTGATTATCGCCTGTTTTTAAGAGATCAGTTTGCGATTAACACGACAGAAGACTATCTCAAGCGTCAAAAAGTGCTTCCTTCAACTCCAATCTGGCATGCCTATTTAAAAGCGTCAGTCCTTTCTCATTATGTGGCATTTAGAACTGCCCTTGATTCAGTTGCAGGAAAGCAGTTTCCGCTATCAATGAATTTTTTGCTATTCGGACCCGATGAGAAGAGTGAACAGTTCGCTCTCGTACCGTTTGTTGACTACGCCATGGTAGAGACCAAGATAAACGATTACGACGTTTTAACCCTTCAAGCCGCGACTTATCGTGCTTTGGGTATAGGCTACGCTCCATCGATACAGCCAATGGGTATGGAAGAAAATCGTGCGGCAATTGCTTCGCTCTATGCCTTGGGTGGACAGCCAATAGTACCTTGGGATGTTTATATAAACCAAGGACCGGAAAGCAAGCCATCACGTTTTTTCGGTACACCTAAAGATTATTCAGACCTTTACCAATTCGTTAGACATAATGCTGATACATTCGATGGCTTTGAGGGGCTTCCTGTTGTAGGCATTCTTGCTCCGGTGAGTCATTATAATCTTAAAAACACATTAGCTTTAGTGCGTCGCTTGAATCAAGCGGGGGTGCCATTTGCACTCGTGCCAGTTGGTGGTTCGTATAGCATCGATAATAGTAAATTATCTCATTTTCGGTTGCTGGTAACTGTCAATCCGTTAGCTGATATTGGGCAGGATAATGTGTCTGCTATCAAAAAAAACGGTGTTGAATTAATTTCATCGGAGCTTATTAATGGCGACCTGTTACGAAAGCTATCACCTTTTAATGAATTACCTATTGAATCAACTCGTGTTGTGATCCGAGGCAACACACTTGGACATACATCGCTTGCTGTACATGTAATACCGCTACCAAATTCCAATAGTAAAAATAGAACGGGTAATTGCGAACAGAATATTTCTATAAAGAACAGCTTTATCGAAAATAGACGCGTATTGGATGCCTCTTTTTATGCCGGAAAAGGCTCGGTTCCAATGCTAACTAAGCAGGACGAAAAAGCATTGAGCATGAAAAATTTATCTTGTGACGCTTGGGGTGTTGCTCTTGTTAGATTATCTGAAAAAATCAAGGAATAACTCGGCTATCATGACTAATTACTAAGTGCACCTGCTTTAGAAAAACAATTAGTATGTGACTTGTTCTTTCGTCGTTTTATTAATTTAAGTCCTTCTCTGATCATTCAACGTTCTTGCGTTTTCGCCAGCTTTTTTAAAAGAACAACTTGATGATTCGAATCGATTTACCACTTTACTCAATGATAACAAATACTCTGTTTATGCGGATAGCGCTTATCAAAGCCAAGTACATGATGAATGGCTATCAAAACGGAGTATCGAAAATCGACACATTAAGCATGCCTATAGTAAT